>OQVZ01000321.1_pt1 | contig 18145 bp, 6 predicted proteins | sample 1691571 | NCBI WGS metagenome assembly OQVZ01 (sample SAMN03418261, study PRJEB22391) | human gut metagenome | biome: human-gut; feature: organic feature; material: feces | host: Homo sapiens | place: Tanzania | collected 2013-01
CAATCCAGCTTTCTTTTAGATAAATTTTATTCGGGACTGTAGTGGAAACAAGTTCAGGGTGACATTATTTTTTAAAAATCAATATTGATAGATTTTGAATAGCAAGAAAATTTGAAAACTCCAAGTAATGAAAATAATTTGCAAATAAAAACAGAGTAAAAGCATTTGCTTTTACTCTGTTCAAATCTTAACTTCTTCCGAAAAATTAGATTTCTAAGTTGTTAGCTAAGATATCCATTTCTTCTGATGATGCGTATGCTGAGTGGCAACCGCAGTCAACATAGATAACTTCACCTGTAGTACCTGCAGATAGGTCAGATGCTAAATATAAGCCAGCTTTTCCAACTTCGTCTAATGCAACATTTCTTTTCATTGGAGAACGAGCAGCTGCAGCTTTTAACATTTTAGAAAATCCGCTAATACCCATTGATGCTAAAGTTTTTACAGGACCTGCTGAAATACAGTTTACTCTAACGCCTTTAGCACCCAAGTCTACAGCTAAGAATCTCATAGCTGATTCTAATGCAGCTTTAGCAACTCCCATTACGTTGTAGCTTGGAACTGAAAGAATTGAACCAAGATATGTCAAAGCGAAAATTGAACCACCTTCGTTCATAATAGGTTCAGCATGGCGACAAATTGTAACTAGTGAATAAGCACTTACGCCTAATGCTGTGTTCCAACCGTCAGCAGAAGTTTCAACAAATCTGCCCATTAAATCTTCTTTTTTAGCAAAAGCAACAGCGTGAACAACGAAATCAAGTTTGCCGTAAACTTTTTCGCATTCTTCAAATACAGCTTTTACTTCTTCTTCTTTTGTTACATCACAACTCATGATGATTTTAGCATCCATACTTTCAGCGATTGGACGAACTCTTTTTTCCATTGATTCACCAGCGTATGTGAAAGCGATTTCTGCACCAGCTTCGTGAAGTTGTTTAGCAATACCGTAGGCAATACCGTGAGTGTTAGATACACCAAAGATTACCCCTTTTTTACCTTTCATTAAATCCATATTAAAGTCTCCCTAAACTAAATATTAATCTACTTGTTAATTCTACCAAAAATAAAATTTTAAAGCAAATTGTAACAAGGGTTTTGTACATTGTAAACAATTGTAAACAAAACAAAAAACTCTGAAATCGAGCCTTTTCGAAATTTTTTATATATGTAAGAGAGTTAAATTTTGGAGAGCTTTAAAAAGTGAGCATTAATGGTGTAAACAATAAATTAGATATCCAAAAGCTTTTACAGCAAATGAAAAATGGCAAAGCTGGAAAAGCTGGTTTGTCTTCAAAAGTTCCAGCTCATTTAACAATGAACGGTTCTATTTTTAATGCTCCAAATGCTAACAACATCAACTTAATCAATAACAATAAAAACGGTGTTTCAGCTACAAGAAATAACCAAACTGCAAATAATGTATTGAATGCTAATACAGCTAAATCAGTTTCAGATGTTTCTAAAAACAATTCTTCAAACAAAACAGAACAAGCAAAAGCTAATCAAGAAACTCAAAATTCTGATAATAGAAAAGTAGATATTGGAAATTATGATTTTGATAATTTAGTTTCAGTTCCAGATGGAGAATTGAACTCTTTGAAATCTGAATTGACAGAATTAAAAGATTCTAATTTACCTAGATTCTTGCAAAATAGTGTAGATTCTAAATTAGGTAAAGTTAATAAAGAAATTAGCAAAAGAGCTTCAAATGTAGCCGGTGGCGAAAAGAAAGATGAAGTAAAAAAACAAGAAGATAAAGAAAAAAGCAGTGATGAATCTGTATCAGATTCAAAAAGCAGTGCAAGTGATTCAAAAGCAGCAACAGCTCAATCTGAGGCTGGTACTCAACAAATGAATCAAGCTCAGTCTAAAATGAAGTCTTTAAATAGCAAAATGAAAAAAGACGACAAAAAATTCAAAAAACAAATGCAAACTGAGCAAAAAGCTATTGACAAGTCTCAAAAACAAATGCAAAAACTTGCAGCTGATATGGAAAAGAAATCAGAAGAAACTGATTCTATCAATGCTCAAATTGAACAACAAAATGCTTTGTTAGCTTCTGATTCTATTTCTGATGATGAAAGAACTGCAATTCAATCAAAAATTCAAACAAGTTCTGCAAAATTGCAAGCAACTCAAACTTCAATCGGTAATTCTCAAGTTAAATTGAAAAAAGTTCAAGTTGCAACAAACAAAAGAGTAAGAACTTTATCAAGAACTTCAAAAGCTTATCAAAAAGCTGCAAAAGCAAACGTTAGCACAGTTCAACAAAACCAAACAGAATCAAGCAAAGTTTTAAAAGTTGCTGAAAAAGCTGACCAAATTGCAGGATATACAGCAATGGCTGGTCAAGCTACTCAATATGTTGGTAAAGGTATGATAGTTGCAGGTACTGCTATGGCAGCTTATCCTCCAACAGCATCAGCTGGTGCTGCTTTGATTAAAGCTGGTGGTACAGTTGAAAAAGTTGGTATCACAGTTGAAACAGTTGGTAACTATGGAAAAATGGCTGCAAATATCACAAAAACAGCAGTCTATGCTGCTCAAGGTAATATTGCAGGTGCTTTAACTTCAGCTGGTGCAGCTGTTATGTCAGGTGCTTCTGCAGTTAAAGGTACAAAAGAAATCGCAGGCGGATTCAAGAGTGTAAATCAAGAAGTTGCAAATGCATCAAACAAAGCTGCTACAAAATTACAAGCAAAAGCTGATAAGGCAACAGAAAAAGCAACTAAATTAACTGAAGGCGGAACAAAAGGTGTTGAAGGTGCTACTCAAGGTACTGAAACAAAAGCATTGGATGCAAAAACTCAAGCAAAAGTTGATAAATTGGAAGCAAAGGCTGATAAACTAGAAGCAAAATCAGATAAACTCCAAGCTCAAGCTGATAAATACCAAGGTAAAGTTGATAAAGCTAATGATAAAATTGCAGATAAAGAAATCGCAAAAGCTCAAAAGAAATTGGATTCTGCAAAAGCAAAAGCTCAAAAAGAATTAAATTCTGCAACTACAGATGAAGCTAAAAAAGCTGCTCAAGATAAACTTAAAAATTTAGATAAAGATTTCGCAGCATTTAAAGCTCAAGGTTCAGCTAAAATAGCAGAAGGTGCTGAAAAAACTTTCGCAAACAAATTAGCAAAAGGTATGTCAGCAGGTTCATTCTTACAATCAGCTGGTTCTCAATTGGGTTCTTTAAACAATACTCAAACAGTTGGAACTACAGCAAGAAAAAGAGTTCAAGTAAGAACTATTCAAAGAAGACAATTCAGATAAAAAGCAAAAAGTCGACGAATAAATCGTCGACTTTTTAGTATATATTTTTATTTGCTAGTAAATTTTGTTGCTAGCATTTCGTTATCGGCTTCTAACATAATATTCAAATATAACAATTGGTTTGCTACAGATTTATCAAGGTTGGTAAATTCTGCACCTGCTCTGTTTGATGTTGCTGATACGACTTTGACATTTGCATTGATGTTAAGGTCTTTGTACTGAATATGTACAGGTAGAATATCACCAACTTTTAAGTCATTGTTATGTTTTACTGCAATTCCGCCACGCGAAATATCAATTAACTGACTTACTCCGTTATTTGTTCTTTCCATTGAGATTGGTTTTGTGATTTCCTTTACATTGAATCTCATATATTGACGTTTATCAATTGCTTGTATTGCGTTATCAATATCTTTTCTTTGAATATATGTTTGACTTCCATCAGGATATTTGATGTGGTCATTATCGTCATCGGTATCAGTATCTGTATCAGTATCACTATCAATATCAGTGTCTAAATCTGTGTCGATATCGGTATCTAAGTCGGTATCAATATCAGTGTCGGTATCCAAGTCCGTATCAAGGTCTGTATCCGTATCAAGGTCGGTATCTATGTCAATATCAGTGTCAGTATCAATATCGGTATCAGTGTCGCCTTGCTCATCATCCGGCATTTCAAGTGGAGTAGCATCAACAATGTTGTCATCATCGTCGACATCAGATTTTTCACCGTTGAAAGTTCCATCCCCATCACCTTCGTGGTAGTAGTAATTTCTTTCGTGTTCATCACGTCCAATGTCAGTAACATCATCAGGTCTAACCGCATGTCCTGTTGGAATACCATCAGAACCAATAACTTTGTTAGTCGAATCATCTTTTTCTTTAGTAAATCCGTTTTGTCCAAAGTCAACGTGAATACCGTTAGCATAGATTTGGTCAGCCGTAATATCTAATTTACCGTTATCTAAAACCGCATTGTTTACCCTAACCGTCGAATCAGCATACGCATAATAACCATCAACATCCACACCATCCGGACGAATGTTTTTGTTAATATCTAAAGCTTTGAGTGTTACATTGTTAGGTAAAACTTCGTGCATATAATCTTCTTTGTCATAGCCTTTATCTGCAGCCCAACCGTCAGGTCTTTCACCAAAGTAGTCAGCCGGAGTAACAGAAGGGTCTTCAATATGACCAAGATTGTTGATAGTTAAGTTTTTACCACGAGTGATAGCAGTGATATCACCTTCCGCTGTAATATTATTTATGTAAGTATTGCCAGAAAATTCAACATCAATATCGCCTTCTCTAGCAATCATGTTACAAACTTTGTTTTCAGTGTATTTGTCGTCTAATCCTTTCATATAGATATTTTGGTTAGCCAAAACATCCATAGAATACCCATCCGCAGCTTTAGTTTGGTTGAAAGTAAGTTTGTTGTCTTTAGCTCCTATATCTCCGTTAGAGATAAGAGAAATTCCCCATCCTTCAACATTAGCTTTTGTAGGGTCAGAAGAAGCGTTAATCATGTTGTAACGTTTACCAGTATTGGTGTCACCGTAATCATCATCAACCGTAAGGATAACTCTGCCATCAGCTTTGATGTTGTCAATGTTCATATCAGAATCAATAGCCGCATAGTTGATGACTAAATCTTCCGGTTTAATAGCATCTTTAGTGCTAGCTGTGGTTGTAGCATTAACTTTTCCTTTGATATTAGCATTGATAGATTTCGTAAAATCACGAGAACCGTCAGCTTTAGGACCTATGCCAGTACAACCAGAACCAGTGCAAGCATTTTGTTGAACCCCAAGCCCAATAGTTCCGTCTGTAACATTCATGTTAAGGTCGTTGTCAGCTTTTAATAAAACTTTTTCAACCCCATAGTTAAGAATGCTACCGTTGTTTACAGTGATGTCGATGTTGTTACCAGCGGTTATATAGTTGTTGTTTTCAGTTTTGTCTCCTATTGTAACGTTACTGTTTTTGTTGTCAATTTTAACATTTTTGCCGGCATTAACAAGCCCTTGAACATTCACCCCACCTTTGCCTGTGTTGGTGATGTTGATGTCATTGTTTCCGCTAACAGTACCTTTTGAATCAATATTTACACCGTGCGCGCCAGTATTAGTGATTGTTAAATTTCCGTTAGAAAAAACTCTACCTATATTATTGAGTCCGCCTTCACCATTTGTTGTTATGTCGGTTGTAGTTCCTTCGTTTTTGACAGCAGCTTTTTCAGAAATGTTCAATGCTCCTTTATTGTTGAGCATTGCAAGCTTTCCTTCTTTATTAGTTATTGTTCCTGAAATTTCAGCTCCTGTTCCATTATTGGTAAAGTAAGCATCTCCTTCGTTCGTAAAATTTCCACCGATATGCAATAATCCTGCATTGTTTTCAACTTTTGATGTTCCTTTGTTATAAACAGAACCAGTGATGTTAATGCCTTCAGTCCCTTTGTTATTAGTAATTTCGGTATTACCTGAGAGGTTTTCAGTTTTGCCTGAAATTAAAATTCCTTGAGTACCATTATTGGTGACTTTGGTATCACCTTTTCCAAAATTTTGCATTGTCCCTGCAATTTTAGTGCCGATTCCTGAGTTTATTGTAATGTTGCCATTTACTGCGCCTATATTATTTGCGCTTTTGATATTATTTGTGTTTACCAGATTGTTAAATAGCGCATCAGCTTGCGCATTTGTATTTGCAAGAGTGTTGTTTCCTGTACCGGCTAAAATATTTGAATCTTTAGATAGTGTTATTCTACCTGAATTTAAGTCAACATTGTTTGTTGTAATGACTTTACCGTCAATTGTTATATTACTGTTGCTGTTTGTTTCGTAAATTCCATGAATATTAGCATTAGGATTGTCTTTGTAGTAGTTGTAGTTTTCAAGGGTTGGAGTTGTGACAGATAAAGAACCTACGTTAAGTACACCTGAAGAACCTACTACCATTCCGTTAGGGGAGACGAAAATAGCTTTTCCATTGTAGAAATTACCATCTCTCATTGAATTAACAAGACCATTGATATTGATTTTGTTATCAACAAGATTCATGAATGTTTCAATGTTGCTTTCTCCGTACTTGTAGATAAGGTTTGCAACATCACCTTTATCAAGGTTAAAATCTTTATATTTTCTATAACCAATATCTGTGCCATTGATAATTGCACTAGGATTGATATTATATACACCATTGTTTCCTTTTATCCCAGATATTTCACTAGAGAAAGCTGGTGCGTTTGTGGATATAAATAATGTTGTAAGTAATGCTGAAACTATTCTTTTTGAATGTCTGGATTTCATTGCACAATCCCCCTACAGTTATTGTATTCACTAAATAAATAAATTTAAGTTTATGTTACATTTTTTTAGCAAATCCATGCTTGTTTTTAATATATAAATCTGCTCAATGAATATTTTTGCTAGGGTGACAAATACAATCCTTATGCGATGTAGTAATTCACAGCAAGTTATTTTTCTTCATAATAAAAGACCTATCAATCTGATAGGTCTTTTGCTTTCATATTTCAGCTATTTAGTTTATCTGTTGAATGTGATGTTGTTTGTATCTTCAAGTAGGATGTTTAAGTATAATAACTTGTTAGCTGTTGCTTGGTCTAAGTTTACAAACATTGCACCTGCTCTGTTTGATGTTGCTGTTACTACTTTTACATTTGCGTTGATATCAAGGTCACCATATGTCAAGTGTACAGGAATTACATCACCGACTTTTAGGTTACTGTCATGTTTTACCGCAATACCGCCTCTTGAGATATCTATCAAACCGTCGATTCCGTTGTTTGATCTTTCTAGCATTACAGGTCTCGCATTGTCTGAGATATTGAATCTCATATATTGACGTTTGTCGATTGAATCTACATCGTTGTCATCGATTTTCTTTTGGATGTATGTAACACTGCCGTCTGCGTGGATGTCAGGTGTTGGATCCGGATCAGGGTCGATGTCAGAGTCGATATCTGTATCTAAGTCTGTATCAATATCAGTGTCAGTATCTATATCTGTATCAATGTCTGTATCAGTATCAATATCAGTATCAATGTCGATATCAGTATCTGTATCGATATCAGTATCTGTGTCACCAGGTTCTGGATCAGGGTCTGTATCAGAATCGATATCTGTATCAATGTCAGTATCAATGTCAGTGTCAGTATCTATATCTGTATCGATGTCTGTGTCAGTATCAATATCTGTATCAATGTCGATATCAGTATCTGTATCAATATCAATATCTGTATCACCAGGTTCTTCTTCATCTGGAATTTCAAGTGGTGTTGCATCAACTACGTTGTCGTCATCATCAACGTCAGATTGTACACCATCAAATACTCCGTCACCATCACCTTCGTGGTAATAGTAGTTTCTTTCAGTTTCGCCACGACCGATTTCAGTAACGTCATCAGGTCTTACTGCGTGACCTGTAGGAATTCCGTTAGAACCGATAACTTTGTTAGTAGAGTTATCTCTTTCTTTTACGTAACCATCTTTACCAAAGTTTACGTGAATTCCGTTAGCGTAAATTTCATCAGCTGTGATATCCATTTTGCCATTGTCAAGAACAGCATTGTTTACTCTAACTGTTGAACCAGCCCAAGCTTCGTGATTACCGTCAACTAATTCTTCAGTTGGTCTGATGTTGTGGTTGATATCTAAAGCTTTGATTGTTACGTTGTTAGGTAAAGCTTCGTGTCCATAATCTTCGCCAGTGTAACCACCATCAGGTAGGTTTGCATTATCTTTCATACCATAGTCACGTGGTCCGAAGTAATCATTTGGAGTAACTGAATTATCTTCAATGTGACCTAAGTTATTGATAGTTAAGTTTTTACCGCGAGTAACGATTCTCATATCGCCTTCAGAAGTAATATTGTTGATTGTAGTATTGCCACCAAATTCAACATCTAAATCGCCTTCTCTTGCAATCATTGTAGAAACATTGTTCAATGTAACTTCTTTGTCTCTGCCATAATTTGCATCGTTGAAGCTGTTTTCTTTCAAGTAGATATTTTCGTTAGTCAAGGCATCCATTGCGTAGTTAGCGCCATCTGTTTGGATAAATGTTACTTTGTTGTCTTTAGTACCGATACTGCCGTTAGAGATTAGAGAAATGCCCCAGCCTTCAACGTTAGTTACAGAATTGTCATTTGGTCTTGCATTAACCATATTATAACGAGTACCAGTATTAGTGTTACCGTAATCATCATCAACAGTAAGAATTACTCTACCGTCAGCTTTGATGTGGTCGATATTCATATCAGAATCAATTGCAGCGTAGTTGATAACTAAGTCATCAGGTTTTACTGCAGCTTTTGTATTTGTAGTTGTTGCGTTTACTTTACCTTTAACATTAGCGTTAATTGATTTTGTGAAATCTCTTGCACCTTGAGCTTTTGGCCCGATACCTGTACCTTGAGCGCCTGTTTGTTGTACGCCAAGACCGATAGTACCGTCAGTAACGTTCATTGTTAAATCGTTGCCTGCTTTTAACAATACTTTTTCAACACCATAGTTAAGTAAGCTGCCGTTTGTTACATCAATGTTGATATTGTTTCCTGCTGTTACATAGTTGTCATTAGTTGTAGTGTCACCGATAGTAACGTTGCTGTTTGTGCTCTTGATGTTTACGTTTTTGCCTGCATTAACAAGACCTTTAACGTTTACACCTTTAGAACCTGTGTTTGTAATATTGATGTCATTAGCTGTGGTATTGTTTACTCTTGCGGTAGAATTTATATTTAAACCACCATTTTTGTTAACCATAGCAAGTGTACCGTTTTTGTTAGTGATTGTACCATCCACGTTGAAGTTTACACCGCCTTCATTGTTAGTGAAAGTTGCATCACCTGAGTTTGTGAAAGTACCGCCAACATTTAATTCACCTGCATTGTTTGTTACAGTTGCTGTACCATTGTTAGTTGCTGTACCATTGATAGTTAAACCGTTGTCACCGTTGTTAATCATTTCAAGTCCGTTAGTATCAATAACAGAACCAGTTTTTGCATCAAGACCACCTTTATTGTTAGTCATAACGATTTTACCATTTCTGTTAGATACGGCACCTGTGATGTCAAAAGTTGTACCATCGTTTGTGATTTTAGAATTACCGCTGTTATCAAATTTACCTGCGATTAACAATTTGCCAGCATTGTTTTGAATATTAGCAGTTGTATCTGTACCTTTAACAGTTCCGTTGATAGTAAAACCACCTTCACCGTTATTAGTCATATTTAATGTACCGTTTTGGTTAGCAACAACACCGCCATCAGTTACATTTAATGCAGTACCATCGTTTAAGAAAGTAGCATCACCTGTGTTTGTGAAACTTCCACCGATATTCATAGCACCTGCTTTGTTTGTAACATTTGCAGTTCCGTTGTTGTTAGCAGTTCCGTTTAATGTCATACCACCTGCACCAGTGTTTAACATAGTTAAACCGTTAGTTGAGATAGTTCCGTCTGCTGTTTTCATGCCGCCTGCAGCGTGGTTAGTAATATTAGTTGTCCCGTTTGTAGTTGTAATGTTACCAGTAATGTTCATTGCTTTCATTTGAGCATTACGTTCAGTAGCTGCTGTAGTTGTACCTTCAACGCCGTTAAGGATGCTCATATCTCCAGAGTGGTTAATGTTACCTGAGATATCCATTCCTTCAGTACCTGTGTTATTGATAGTCAAAGTACCTTGAGTATCAACATTACCACTGATAGTTAATTTAGAATTAACGTCAGATGTGTAACCTGTACTTTCAGTGATTTGTGCAGGTACGTTAAAGATTTGAGTTGTACCGTTGTTTTTAACTGTACCTGAAACAGTCAAGTCACCTGAGTTGTTGTTGATTTTTACAACACCTTTGTTGCTTGCAACTGTACCTGAAATGTTTATACCGTTATTACCGTTGTTGTAAATTCCGATATTTGGAACTTCAGTTGTTTTTACTACAGTTTCACCTTTTGAGTTTTCAAAAGTTTCTGTTTTTGTTCCTGTAGTTGTATTATAGTTTACAACTTTACCAGCGATATCAACGCCTGTAGCGTTTCCATTTGCTTGGTTAGATGTAATTTCGATGACGCCGTTTGTGCTTGCAAATTCACTGCCTGTAGTTAAATTATCTGTGTTTACAAGATTGTTGAATAAAGTAGTTGCTTGAGAATCAGAAGAGATAGTTGACATTTTGTTTGCATTTACGCCTGCTACAATGCCGCCTGCTTGACCAACAGTGACATTACCTGCCTTAAGGATTACGTCGCCTGAGCTGATAACTTTACCATTAATTGTGACAGCTGCTCCGCTACCACCATTCATTGCGCTGCTTAATGCGCTTTCAGTTTGAGATTTAACCAAATTGGTATAAGTGCTTTGGCTTGGAGCGTAAACACCTAAAGAACCAACGTTAAGAACACCAGATGCACCAACAACCATTCCGTTTGGTGAAACAAAAACTGCTTTTCCGTTGTAGAAGTTTCCGTTTTTTACAGTGTTTACAATACCGTTGATGTTGATTTGGCTATCAACCATGTTTACGAATTGTGAAATGTCTGCATAGTTAAGGTTTGCAATATCGCCTTGTGACAAATTGAATTTTTCATAATGTCTGTAGCCGATACCGTTTGATGAGTGTTCAGGGTTAATGTTAAATACCCCATTTACTCCTGTAATGCCTGAAATTTCGCTTGCGCAAACTGTTAAAGTCATTGTTTGTTGAACAATGAACATACCGGTCAAGATTGAGGCAATCACTCTTCTCTGATTCTTTCTACTTCTTCTCGTCATCGTCAATCCTTTCATATTATCTTCTTTTACTTGATTCTAAGCTCTTGTACATTCTCTTTTCCGCTTTTCTGGCATGGAGAGATTGCACTATATGTATTAATAAACGGTTTTTTCTGTACAAATATTCAGTATATTGAAACAAATCTTTATAAAATTTTACAAAAGTTTACGCAAAAAGAGCAGACTAGAAATCTAATCTGCTCTTTTAAATTCATAATTGATAGTTTTGATTATCTGCTTGACAAGTTATTTGGATTGATTCCGTTTACATCATCAAGAATCATATTCAAGTATAACAATTGGTTTGCGGTGCCTTGGTCAAGGTTTACAAACATTGCTCCGGCTCTACTTGTTGTAGCTGAAACAACTTTTACATTTGCCTTGATGTCTAATCCGCCGTATGCTATGTGTACTGGGATTACATCACCAACTTTTAGTTCATTGTTATGTCTAACTGAGATTCCGCCTCTTGATACATCAAGTAGTCCCTCAACTCCGTTGCCTCTTTCTATGGCAATAGGGTTTTTGTTATCAGAAACTTGATATCTCATATATTGACGTTTATCGATTGAATCAATACTGTTATCTAAGATTTTTCTTTGGATGTAAGTAACGCTACCATCTGCATTATCATCATCTGTATCAGTATCGTTGTCGTTATCTACGTCTGTGTCGATATCAGTATCAATATCAGAGTCAGTATCAGTATCAGTGTCAGTATCTGTATCTGTGTCTGTATCTGTGTCTGTATCTGTGTCAGTGTCAGTATCTGTATCAGTATCTGTATCTGTATCAGTGTCTGTATCAGTGTCTGTGTCAGTATCTGTATCTGTATCAGTATCAGTGTCAGTATCAGTGTCAGTGTCAGTATCTGTATCTGTATCAGTGTCAGTATCTGTGTCTGTATCAGTATCAGTATCAGTATCAGTATCAGTGTCAGTATCAGTATCAGTGTCTGTATCTGTGTCAGTATCAGTATCTGTGTCTGTATCAGTATCAGTATCTGTGTCTGTATCAGTATCTGTATCTGTGTCGTCGTCAGTATCCGTATCTATGTCGGTATCGTTATCTGAGTCTGAATCGTTGTCAGTATCTGTATCATTGTCTGTGTCGTTATCTGTATCCGTATCTGTATCGATATCTGTATCAGTATCAATATCAGTGTCAGTATCAATATCGGTATCAGTGTCGCCTTGATCATCATCCGGCATTTCAAGTGGAGTAGCATCAACAATGTTGTCATCATCGTCGACATCAGATTTTTCACCGTTGAAAGTTCCATCCCCATCACCTTCGTGGTAGTAGTAATTTCTTTCGTGTTCATCACGTCCAATGTCAGTAACATCATCAGGTCTAACCGCATGTCCTGTTGGAATACCATCAGAACCAATAACTTTGTTAGTCGAATCATCTTTTTCTTTAGTAAATCCGTTTTGTCCAAAGTCAACGTGAATACCGTTAGCATAGATTTGGTCAGCCGTAATATCTAATTTACCGTTATCTAAAACCGCATTGTTTACCCTAACCGTCGAATCAGCATACGCATAATAACCATCAACATCCACACCATCCGGACGAATGTTTTTGTTAATATCTAAAGCTTTGAGTGTTACATTGTTAGGTAAAACTTCGTGCATATAATCTTCTTTGTCATAGCCTTTATCTGCAGCCCAACCGTCAGGTCTTTCACCAAAGTAGTCAGCCGGAGTAACAGAAGGGTCTTCAATATGACCAAGATTGTTGATAGTTAAGTTTTTACCACGAGTGATAGCAGTGATATCACCTTCCGCTGTAATATTATTTATGTAAGTATTGCCAGAAAATTCAACATCAATATCGCCTTCTCTAGCAATCATGTTACAAACTTTGTTTTCAGTGTATTTGTCGTCTAATCCTTTCATATAGATATTTTGGTTAGCCAAAACATCCATAGAATACCCATCCGCAGCTTTAGTTTGGTTGAAAGTAAGTTTGTTGTCTTTAGCTCCTATATCTCCGTTAGAGATAAGAGAAATTCCCCATCCTTCAACATTAGCTTTTGTAGGGTCAGAAGAAGCGTTAATCATGTTGTAACGTTTACCAGTATTGGTGTCACCGTAATCATCATCAACCGTAAGGATAACTCTGCCATCAGCTTTGATGTTGTCAATGTTCATATCAGAATCAATAGCCGCATAGTTGATGACTAAATCTTCCGGTTTAATAGCATCTTTAGTGCTAGCTGTGGTTGTAGCATTAACTTTTCCTTTGATATTAGCATTGATAGATTTCGTAAAATCACGAGAACCGTCAGCTTTAGGACCTATGCCAGTACAACCAGAACCAGTGCAAGCATTTTGTTGAACCCCAAGCCCAATAGTTCCGTCTGTAACATTCATGTTAAGGTCGTTGTCAGCTTTTAATAAAACTTTTTCAACCCCATAGTTAAGAATGCTACCGTTGTTTACAGTGATGTCGATGTTGTTACCAGCGGTTATATAGTTGTTGTTTTCAGTTTTGTCTCCTATTGTAACGTTACTGTTTTTGTTGTCAATTTTAACATTTTTACCAGCATTAACAAGCCCTTGAACATTAACCCCACCTTTGCCTGTGTTGGTGATGTTGATGTTGTCTGTAGAATTTACCCTGCCAGTGCTGTTTAAGTTAATTCCACCGTTTGTATTAATTAAATTAACATTGTTTTCAGTACCTGAAATTTTTCCGTTGATATCAAAATTTGTACCGTTGTTTGTCATTGTTAATTCAGAATTTTTAGTATCAACAGTGCCATTAACTTTCAATGTACCAGCTTTGTTGGTAATTGTTGTTTCTCCGTTAATCAAATAGAATGGTACAACGGTGTCTGGATCAACCATCTGATTAGCAACATATTTTGTATTGTCGTTAGTAACAGAACCGTCAATGTTTAATCCGCCGTTACCTTCGTTTGTGATATTTAATTTTCCTGAAGTATTAACAGAACCTGTTTGGGAAATATTTAAAGCATCACCCTTATTCAATATATTAGTCGTAGCATCAACATCTTTTGCGTTTACAGTTCCGTTAATGTTCAAGTTCCCATTATTATTAATGATGTTGGTTGTACCTGCAACAGGATGCGCAAATTCATCATCATCTTGCATTGTGCCGTTTTGTTTAACTGTACCATTGATGTTAAATTCTGTACCGTTGTTCGTTAAAGTTACATCTCCGCCATCATTTAAAACTTTTCCATTTTCGTTGATGTCGAAGTTACCTTTGTTGTTGGTCATAACAAGTTGAGGTGAATTTGTTTTGGTATTAGTTGATGAAACAGTGCCGTTTACAATCAAGCCTCCTTCACCATTATTGGTAAATTTAGCATCTTCGTAGTTATAAGTACCATTTACTGTTAATGCCCCAGCTTCGTTTGTGACAGTAGATTTTTCAGAATTTACAATTCCGTTTACCGTTAAACCACCTTTACCTGTGTTCAACATAGCCAAGTTTCCGAGACTGTCAATAGAACCATCTGCAGCAACATTCAAACCGCCAGCTGCATAGTTTGTAATATTTGCCGTTCCATCATTTGAAACTTTGCCTGAAATATTCAATGCTGCCATTCTGTCGTTTCTCGTTTTAGCAGAGTCGCTGTTACCTGCAACACCGTTTTGAATATTCAATTCGCCTTGGTTATTTACTGTCCCTGAAATATTTAAGCCATTATCACCTGTATTGGTAATAGTAGTTTTACCTTTAGTGTCTATATTACCTGTGATATTTAAACCTGATTTTGTGTCAACTTTATAAGTATATTTGATTCCGTTGTCATCAAATGTAACTTCTTGACCTTCAGCTGGAACATTAAAAATTTGAGTAGTGCCATTGTTTCTAACATTACCAGAGATATTCAAATCACCGTTGTTGTTATTAAGTTTAACAAGACCATTTGCGTTTGAAATGTTACCTGCGATATTGATACCATCAGTACCAATGTTTCTAACTTCGATATTGCCTTTACCAAAATTTTTAACTTCACCTGAGATATTAACACCTGCATTTTCGGAAGTTTGATTTGTTGTGATATAAATGTTTCCGTTGCTACTAGCAAATCCGTTTGCAGCATTAAGGTTATCAGTGTTTACAAGTTGATTAAATAACGCGTTGGCTTGGGCATTTTCACCTTTGCCAAATGTTCTCATTTTGCTTTCATTTACGCCGGCGATAATTCCGCCACCTTTTCCAACGGTAACTTTGCCACCGCTAAGTATTACATCATTTGCTGCAATAACTTTACCATTTATTGTAATTGGTTTACCGTTATTAGATTCTGTCAAAGCTGTCATATTAGCTGTTGGATTCTTCTTGTAGTTGTCATAGATTTGAGAACTTGGAGTGTATACCCCTAAAGACCCAACGTTAAGCACACCAGATGCGCCAACAACCATTCCGTTAGGAGAAACAAATATAGCTTTCCCATTGTAGAAGTTGCCATCTCTGACTGTGTTTACTAAACCATTAATGTTGATTTTGTTATCAACTAAGTTTACAAATGTAGAAATATCAGTTGCACCATATTTATAGATAAGGTTTGCAACATCACCTTTATCAAGATTGAAATCGTTGTATTTTCTGTAACCTATGTCGCTACCATTAATTAATGCACCAGGGGTAATGTTATATACACCGTTACTTCCGTTTACACCGGAAATTTCAGTTGCAACAACAGATAACAACATTGTTTGATGTGATAAGAATAATGTGGTTAGGGCTGCCGCAATTATTCTTTTGGGTTTTCTGCTGCGATTGCTCATTTTGAATCCTTTCATATAACGTTATTAAAAATTATCGATAATTAACTTCCAGAATATTTCTATTCTAGCAAGAGCACACAAGAAAATATCATTTTGTTACGATATTTTAAAGGCATGACTATTCTGTCATACTTGATTAATAACGTCTGTAATTTTTCAAAATTGCTATTAATACATATAATATTAAGTATTGTTACTCAGGAATATTTATAAGTTTGCTACTGCCAATAACCAATAATGTGCACATTTGGATTACTCCTGAAATACTTGAGCAGTATGTTTTAAATATATACAAAAGTATTCCTGTTGGTATAAAAGTAAACACAATTCTCAATACTACATTTCTTGGGAAATATATGTTTAAATTCGGAATTACAAAAATTATACTTTGTAAAAAGTATAAGAAATTAGCTGCAAGTGTTGCTAATCCAGCCCCAACTAATCCCATTTTTGGAATAAGTACAATATTTAATACAACTCCAATAATGCCTGAAATTAATTTGATAATAAATTCAATATGAGTTTTGTTCGCAAGGTGATATTGCAATGTCGTATAATCTGTCATAGCTAGGAAAAATACCCCAAAAGAAAAATATGGAACAAGTGTGCTAGCCTCATACATTTTTGCATTTTGGATAAATAGATGTGTATAGTCTGCGCTATAGCATGAAATTATTGTAACAACAGGCAAAGCGACCAAGATGTAGTAACCTAAAAATCTCGTAATAATAGGTCTGACATCAATTTTCCCTTCATATAAGTTAATAATTCTAGGTATTGCAGCGACTGTAATCATTGCAAACAGTGTCATTAGGATAGGTAAGGTCAATCCATAACCAGCACCAACCAACGCCGCTTTTGAAAAGCCACTGATACCGTTCATAATAAATTTGTTACTTTGGGTTATAATCCAAGCGCTAAGTGAAGTTGCGGCTATAGGAATACCATATTTCATAATTGGTAAAATAAATTTCCACTCAATCTTTTGAAATTTAAAAACCTTTAAAATTTCACTCTGATAGAGTAATAATATATCTATTAGTGATATTGAAACTCCCATACCTAACAGTATAGAGGCAGCTCCAAGATGGAAGAATTTTGCGAAAAATACTGTTAAGAATATCGTTGCAAATTGGTTTAAAATCGTTGTTATTGTGTAGGATATTGGTTTTAATTGTGCTCTTAGTAATTGAGACAATAAAGCTCTGATTGCAACAGGGATAATCAATACCAAAACTGAAAGAAAATATTTAAATGGAACATGGAAAAAACTGTATAAGTTGTCTTTGAAGATAAAAGATATTCCAAACATCAACACCATGTTGATTGAAAGAATAGCAACAAGGGTTGTTAGATATTTAGGTAAGTCGTCAACAAGTTGGTGGTGTCTGAAAAATCTCAAACCTGATAATCCTACCCAATCTGAAAAAATGATACAAAGGAATGATAACATTGCAATTGAAATTGTGTATAAGCCGTACTGTTCTTGTGAAAACAAGCTTGTATAAATCGGTACGGTTATCATATTGCCAAACATTCCGCAAAGTTTAGACGGAAAGTATTTTATCATATCTGTAAAAATGCCTTTTATCTCTTTTTCTTCAAGTTCTTTATTTTCTATATATTCCATAATTCCTCTTTATTTTATACAATTTCACCAAATAAATCGTATTCATCTGCGCGCGTAATTTTTACCTCTTCTATATCACCAGGAACGACCGGTTCATTTGATTTTGCATAAACAACTCCATCAATTTCCGGTGCATCATGTTCTGATCTTAATATGACAATTCCGTCATCAGTGTATCCCTCAACGATACATTTTATGGTTGAACCTATATATTTTTCGTTGTTTTCAAGAGAGATTTGTTGTTGTAATTTCATCAACCTATCTCTTCTTTCTCTTTTTACTTTTTCGCTCAAATGCCCTTTTAGCTTGTCAGAGTATGTCCCTTTTTCTCTTGAATATTCAAAAGCTCCCATTCTGTCAAATTTGACATCCTTTACAAATTGATACAAATCCTCAAATTCTTCTTCAGTTTCTCCAGGATAACCTACAATTAGCGAGGTTCTGACAGATACATTAGGGATTCTTTCTCTGATTTTTGCAACGAGTTTTCTATAATCCATAACAGGACGTCTCATGGATTCTAGCACTCTAGGATGAGAGTGCTGCAAAGGTATATCTACGTATTTAACCACTTTATCCAGTTTGGCTATTGCATCAATCAGTTCATCCGTCATTTGGGTCGGATATGCGTACATAATTCTTATCCAAGACAAGTTTTCGATTTTATTAAGTTTTTCTAA
>OQVZ01000323.1_pt1 | contig 18126 bp, 21 predicted proteins | sample 1691571 | NCBI WGS metagenome assembly OQVZ01 (sample SAMN03418261, study PRJEB22391) | human gut metagenome | biome: human-gut; feature: organic feature; material: feces | host: Homo sapiens | place: Tanzania | collected 2013-01
TTCTTTTTCGTCCTCGAATTGCTGATTCCATTTCGGCTAAAACGACGGTTTCGGAAAATGGCAACGGCAGTCTTTATGCCATAGAAATCAACGCCAATATAATGGCTGGAGAGGAAAATGTACGGGAATTTTCGCGTAAACGGCGCTATGAAGTGTTTTATCCGGTATTGAAAAAGGCAGATGGCAGTTTGCTTCTGGCTTATGCGTTGCCCGGTTCGTTCCTTTTTCAAGTTGGACAGACGTTTTCCACAACGGCATGCCAAGCCACTATTCAATCCACCTTGAAGTCTATGTCTGATTTCATCCCAATTACCCTATCTGAGTAATTCCACATCGTTCTTTTCATTGCTCAGCCCTGCTGTCCGAATCTCGGATGGCGGGGCTTTTTTTGTGCGCTTACGCCGCTTTTTATGTCCTTGTTCGCAGATGCTGCCTTTCTACTTTTGCATTTGAACAAATGTTTGATTGTTCAAATGTTTAAATGAATAATCAAACAAGACAACAAACGAACAATCGTTTGAATCAACAAACAAATCGCGGAATGGAGCAGATGGAAGCTCGCTTATCGCTCATTAAGAGACGAAGGTTCGATTCCTTCTTCCGCAACGATGAAGCAATGGTCGTGAAGACCAGCCGAATACCAACACAAAACAATAGTTACACAGACAATGAAAGGACTTTATGAGATTATCACTGAACGGAAGTGGATGGTGAGTCCCGACTTCGTTCATGGTTTCCGCAAGTCGCTTGAGCAGAATCTGAACACCCATGCAGCGTTCAGCAAGCCAGAGAAGACTTGTGGCTTTGTCACCGCAGAAGACCGAGAAGGCAACCTCTATTATCCGGAGGAATATCAGATTTCCGAGGATGGCACGCAGGTCAAAGGCAATTGGGCTTTGACGCTTCCAGATGACGACGAATATGCACAGAACTTCCCCTTCGTCTCAGTGCTTGCGATTGACGGACCAATCACGCGCAACGGTGGTGCTTGCTCGTATGGCTCTATCGACCATCGCGACATGATGATGCGTGCCGCTGACAATCCGCTTTGTCGCGGCCACGTGTTCATCATCAACACGCCGGGCGGTTCAGCATGGGCCAAGAACGATTATGCACTTGCCATTGAATATGCCCACTCGAAAGGTCAGAAGGTGATTGCCTTGATTGACGGCCTTTGCGCTTCGGCCGGTATGTATCTCGCTTCGCTATGTGACGAGGTCTACTATATGAATCCGAAAGACCAAATGGGTTGTATCGGCGTGATGGCTGCTTTCTACACTTTGGCCGATGGCTCAAAGAATCAGTTCACCGACGAGACTTACCACGAGGCGTACGACCCAGAGTCGTTTGACAAGAACAAGGCATATCGTGACCTTGCTAACAATAACGATGACGAGGAGTTGGTCAAGGAATTGGCTGAATTGGGCGTAGAGTTCCGAACTGATATAAAGAAGGCTTTCCCGAATGCCAAAGACGAACACTTGCACGGTAAGGTATTTAATGCCGAAGACGTGAAGGGCATTTTCGCCGATGGTCAGTCAACATTCATGGGAGTGGTGCAACGCGCGTTTGCCCTTTTTGATGGCAGAGCAGAACTTATCAAGCGCGAGGCATCGGAACCAGAAGTGGAACCTCAGAACGAACCAGAGAGCGAACCACAGAACAAACAGACAGCAACCAACCAAAATTTCAATATGGAGAATTATCCACTTATCAATGCCGCTTGCGGATTGAAGGCTGGAGAGATTGCCGTGACGGAAGAGGGCGCGTATATGAACGCCTCGCTTCTCGACAAACTCGAAGCCAACATGAAGGAAGCTGAGCAAAAGGTGGCCGATGCTGAGCAGAAAGCCACCACAGCGGAGACGGCTCTCGCAGATATGCAGGGCAAGGTTGACGAACTCTCCGCACAAGTAACCGCAGCTAACGATGCCAAGACCGTCGCGGAGAACGCACTGGCCGAAGCACAGAAGGCTCATAGTAAAGAAACCGACGAACTTAACGCCCAACACACAGAGGCTATTGCCAAGAAGGATGACGAGATGAATGCTCTCACCGAGGCAAAGGCGCAGGCTGAATTTGACTTGAAGGGTGCTAAGGACGCGCTTGCCACGGCAGAGCAGAAGATTGCCGACATGCAGGCTCAGATTGACGATCTGACCAACGAGGCAGGCGAAGAAACCAACGCTGGGGCAGCTCCGGCCAACAATGGCGAGAGCGTGAAGATGAAAAAGGCTCAGACTGGCTATCCCACATGGAATGATGCAGACCCCGTAGGTTCAAAGAAGGCCATCGAGGAATACAAACGTAAGAACGGCATCCTATAACAACACAAGACAATCACAAAACACAACCAACACAAAAATTAAACAAGACTATGGCAACACCTAAAGACTTTATTGGTATCAGCGCACTTCAGGAAGTGGCTAACCAGGTATTCGCAAGTGTCGTACAGGGGCCTGCGTTTGCTAATCCCGAAGAGATGAATCGTCTCGGCATCAAGACCATTAGCGGCATCCAGTACCAGCGCACCATGAACGTGTTCATCCGCAAGGGTGGTACTACTCGTCGTAAGGACACGAACCCGACCATGAAGGGCGAAATCGGATTCATCAAAGAACGTGTGTTGACCGCCCGACTCGCCTGGTTCCGAGGGGTGGATAATATAGACCGATATTGTGAGACAGTATTCGGCGTAGACGCACAGGGTGCTTATCCTCTTTCGACCGTGGCAGTGGAAGCCGTCATCAAGACTCATGCCGACGACCTTTACAACAACCTCTGGTGGGGCAACATTGACAACGATGTAGAGGGCGCATCAGACGAGAAGAAGGCGATGGGCCTTTACGACGGTTTTATCACTTGCATCAATCACGACATTGAGGACGGTATCATCAGCGAGACAAACCATAACCTCATTCACTGCGAGGCTATCACCGCTCCTGCTAACGCTACCGATTCTTCGGCTTATAAAAACTTCCGTGATGCTTACATGAGCCTTGACCCGCGTCTGCGTCGTCAGAAGCTTTATGCCTACATGACGCCAGAGACAGCCATCAATATTGCTGACGGTTACGCGCTCCAGTCATACGGCACACACAAGCTCAACGTTGTAGACGGTGGTAACTATGTCATTCCCGAACTGCCTAAGGTCACCATCGCGCCTGTTGAAGGCATGGGTGTAGGCGACCGCATCATCTTTTCAGTAGAGGGCAACCTTATTTACGCTGTTGACACTGAGAGCAATCAGACTCGAGTTGACGTGGCCCTTGGCTCTGACAATGACTTGAGAGATGTTGTGTTCCAGTGTCAATCAATACAGGGAGCAATGGTGATGTCGACGCTGGCACATTCGTTTGCAATCACAGACGGAAGCCTCGAAAGCACAGACTTCCAGTCGGGCGACTACACCAACTCTAACCTCGTTGTTTCCATTGCCCATTCTGATTCAGACACAGGCAATATTGACGCAAAGGTTAAGGTAAATGGCGTAGAGTATAAGACTCCGATCGCGACTACTCCCAACCAGATTGTCACGCTCTTAGCCGAGGACAGCGCAACTTACAAGTTCGTTTCCTGGAGCAACGGTTCTACCAATAAGTCCCTTCAGCTCACTGCCACTGGCATGAATATGGGCTTGACGGCCTTCTTCAAGAAGAACGGTTAACAACGATGCTGTTTTTCCTTCTATAAATCCTCGGCGGCGGTCGCTTGACCTGACGGAAGATAGTGGCCGTCGCCATTTTTATTTAACAACACACAAAAACACATAAACTATGGCAGTAACAGCAACATGTCCGGAATTGAAGGACCTTCTCGCGGCTAATGATTGTTTGGAGAACTTTGGCGGCCTTGGCGTGAACGTTTATGTCTTTGTCAAGAGCGACCTCAAAGCGCCGTTGGCACCGACAAAGGATAACGACTACGCTGCTTTGTCCACAGAATCGTTTAACACTGGTAAGGGTCTTTATAAATTCGAGTGCAAGGAAAACAGCCAGGGTTTCACCTATGAAAGCCTTGGCCCTAAGAAAGGTTTCAAGCAGCAGGTGGACTTCGTGATAGAAGCCGTTAACGCTGAAACAGCGAAGGTGGGGCGTGCCCTGAACAACCTCGACTGCGGTTTCATCCTCCAGGACGGCGATAGCAATATCATCGTTTACGATTCTAAGCACAAGTTTGAATTTGCCTCTGGTGGCATCAAGGGTGATACAGGTAAGAAGGCAGACGACGACCGTAGCGTGACTTTGTCGGGAACTTTGCAACCAACAGCTTATGGTTACTATAACATTCCGACGCCCGAAACTGGCTGGGATTCGCTCTTAGCCACAAAAAAAGAGTAAGCGATATTGAAACTCAGAGCGCAGACAATATCGCAAAGGCTGTTTCCGATGATGAAGAAGGACTGACCAACCTCTTCGGAACTGAGTAACATTCCTATCGACGCGCTATACCCCAATCATTAGCCCTGGTGTCGTGCCCCATGAAGGCAGATGCCAGGGCTTTTTGTGTTCCCTTGGTGGGGATGTGTTTGGCGGTGTCGCTCCATCGGGTATGTCCGGATGGGGCGGTGCCGTTTTTTAATTTTGTGTTATACAAAAAACTTTTTAATCAGATTCATTATTAATCATTATGGCAAAACTCGAACCATTGGCAAAGTTCATCCTTTCTTATGAAGGAGGCTACGTCAACGACCCGCACGACCTGGGCGGTGCCACAAATCGCGGTGTGACCATCGCCACCTGGAAGTTGCAGGGCTATGACAAGAACGGTGACGGGAGAATAGACGTGGAAGACTTGAAACTGATTTCCGTTGAAGACGCCGTTGGCATCATGCGTAAGAACTATTGGGATCGCTGGAAGGCCGACAGCATAGAAAACCAGAGTTTGGCCAACGCGCTTGTTGATTGGACGTGGGCCAGTGGTGCCAACGGCATCATCATCCCTCAGAAGTTGCTTGGCGTGACGGCCGATGGCATCGTTGGGCCGAAAACGCTCCATGCGCTCAACAACGTTTATGCTCCTGGCTTTTTCGAGCAATTGCGCAAGCGCCGTCTCCGCTTCATCGATGGCATCATCCGCAACCGTCCGGCACAAAAGCGTTTCATGGCAGGCTGGTATCGCCGTGTCAATGCCATCAACTATGGCTATTTGGTGGACAACAAAGGAAGGAGAATCACATGGTAATATCAGACACTCGCAACATCAACCTCACCTTGCCCCGTTCATGGAACGAATGCACCACGGAGCAGCTGGAACTCATCTCTCGCATCATCCTTGAACAGATTGACCGTGCCGATCGCTATCATCCTTTTGATATGCGCAACGTGAAGATAGCCTGTTTCTTTCTTTTTTCTGGGATGGAAATTGTTGAAGGGCCAGATGTTTCTCGGCCGATAGAGGAGCAATGCTACGTATGTCGTTTTTCCTCCAAGCCTCTTGGCAAGCGCGGCCGCAGTTGGTTTCGTCGGCGCGGACAACATCGCAAGGACAACGCCCCCTTCCCCGTGTATCTCTGGCAAATCAACTATTGGCTTTCGCCAAAGGCGAAGACTGACGACCGCCAGTCGGTTGAATATAAGTCCGCAGGTGCCGGCCTTCTTGACTGGCTCGATGGCGACAGCAGTTTCGTGCTCACCCGTTTTCCCTACCCCACCCTTCGCCGCCGAAGCAAAGGCCATTGGTTGCGCCGCCGAACGGAGTTTATGGGCGTGCCGACAGACATGGACGGATTCTCTTGGCAACAATATCGCTTTGCCGCCGACCTCATGGGACAATACACCACGCTTGCCAACAACCTCATTCGCATGAAGAAAATTGGAAAGTTCACGGAGGAGCAGCTATCTCAGCAGGCCCACAACGTGAACGTGGCTCGCGCCATGTTTCTCGCCACCATCTTCAACCGCCGCATCTCCTTTCTCGACGCGAATACCCACTTGCCCGTTGAAGATTTCCATTTCGATGTGCGGCAAACAACGGCCAACGCCTCCTTTTTCCTCAAATTCCCCGACCATCAGTGGCAACCCATCCTCTTCTGGTGGACAGGCATGATGCAGGTGCTTTCTCGCCGTTTCCCCCACGTCTTCAAGGTGCAGAAACTCTCGCGCAAGGAACGTCCCAACACCCCGTTGGAAATCTACACGGCCACCATCGCCACCATGCAGAAGTACACGGGCTTGGATGAAGATAAAATTAACAACCAATCGTATTCTCTCGTGCTTGAACACCTCGAACGCCTTTCCAAGGAGAACGAGGATTTGGAGCAGATGAGAAGAAGATAGGATTAACAGTGTAACAGCATAAAAAAGAATTTATAGAAAACATGAGAACAATTCAATTTAAAGCAAGACGCCTTGACAATAATGAATGGGTTTGCGGTTATTTTTACGAAGAAAATTATAATACATACATTATTGAGAATCGTCAAAATGTAAGTATGTTGAACCGAAATATTCCTCATAAGGTTGACTGCAAGACCGTCGCCCAAAACACTGGATTCTATGACAAGAACGGCAAGGAGATATATGAAGGTGACGTGTTGCGGTCAGACATTTATCCGTTTAGCCGCATCGAAGACAATAAACGCGATTTTTATTTTGGTATGATAGGTTGGAATGACGAAACTGCCATGTTCTACCTCATGAATATTAAAAATCCAGAGTCTTCCGTCGTTGGTTTTTCAGACGGCTATCGTTCCATTCTAACGCAAGATTATTTGCAAGAATTTGAGGTCGTCGGTTCTATCCTTGATAAGAAATGGCAGGAAAAATTGAATCTAAAATTTGAATAGTATTATGAATTTCAGAATTTTAAATAAGGCTTTGCATAATAGCAGCTACCGCTACGTAGGCAAGACAGAAGGAATCCACGTTTACGGCAAACCAATCGGTTATGGCTACCTATGTGCCTACGTATGCGATGTTGATGCTGGTGCGAAGCTTGAAATAACGCTCATTGTTAAGGAAAAACAACAACAAAAAGACGGCACTCGCCTCAATTGGCCTTGGACTCATAGCTCTGTTGAACCCCTGGTTTCTTCTGGCGAGGATGAGTATCTTCTGTTTGTGCAAGCCATAAAAGATTGTGAAGCAGAAATTTTCGATAAAACACCCGTCTCGTGGGTAATGAACCGTGATGTTAGGTATGATTTTGAAGAAAATCCGGCATTACAACTGGATTTATTCTAACAATATAAAAGGATTTATGGAAATATACCGTATGGAGAACGTAAGGATTTTCGCCAAGACCATTGAGCAGGAGGCGAAGGAACAGATTAAGAGAATGGCAGCGAGCGAGGCTTATCGCGACTGTCAGATACGCATTATGCCCGACTGTCATGCTGGCAAGGGAAGCACGATTGGCACGGTAATTAAGATTGCCGGCAAGGTTGTACCCAATACCGTAGGCGTAGATATAGGCTGTGGAATGTTGGTAGTTCAGCTCGGCAAGAAGGATGTAAACCTTTCGCTTCTCGACCGAATCATCAACGAGTCGGTGCCGAGCGGATTTGACGTTCACGAACAGTCCCAGCTAAAAGAAATGAGTCCGATTTTGTTACGTTGTTTGCACGATTTGCACGAAAGGACACCAGGCTGCTTCGACCTCGACTATATCAAACGCTCGCTTGGCACTCTCGGTGGCGGCAACCACTTCATCGAGCTTGACGAGGACGAGCAGGGCTGTAAGTATCTTGTGGTACATTCGGGCAGTCGTAATCTCGGTGTGAAGGTGTGCAACTATTTCCAACACTTAGCCAAGAAGAATATGAGCCACAGAGAGGAGCGCAAACGCATCATCGAAGACTTAAAGAGGTATGGTTTGGAGAGAGAGATTAACAATACGTTGCGTCGCTTAGGTCCTGTGCCTCCCGACCTCGCCTATCTTAAAGGTAAAGACCTTAGAGATTACTATTTAGCTGCGCAAGTCTGCCAGGATTTTGCCTACGAGAACAGATGGAATATGGCAATGACTATCCTTCGTGGGCTTGAATTGTGGCACGAGGATTCCTTCACCACCATGCACAACTATTTCGACATTGGCTCACGTATCATCCGAAAAGGAGCCGTGCGAGCTGAAAAGTACGAGCGGCTCATCATTCCGCTCAATATGCGCGATGGTTCGTTGATATGCCGTGGCAAAGGCAACGAGGATTGGCTTTGCTCGGCTCCTCACGGTGCAGGTCGCCTTATGTCGAGAGCCAAGGCAAAGGAGACTCTCACGATGGAGGAATACAGCAAGGAAATGCGGGGCATATACTCTACATCCGTTTGCGAGTCAACCATCGACGAGTCGCCAATGGCATATAAGTCGGCCGAAGAGATAGAGTCGCTGATAGGCGACACGGTGGAAGTGGTGAAGCGCATAAAACCGATATATAACTTCAAGGCGAAAGGACAGCGCACATGAGTTTCACTAAAACCCCGCTCAAGCAACCTGCGTCCCGAAGTGCCCCGCTTCGCTACAAGCGCGGCACCATCCGCAAGGACGGCAAACTGTATGGCCGTTATCCCGATGATTCGCTCTATCGCATCTACTCCACCTCCGACCGCCCTTTCCTTCAGTTGGTGGACGTTGGCGGAAAGACGTTTCTTCGCATCCGTCAAGCCACCGAGCAGGGCTACACCGATTGCCCCTGCCCCGGCGCTGCCGACCTCAGTTATCCCTCTTCGGCTTTAAGGCGCAGCAGAACGGTCGGGGGGGGTAAGTTGGTGAACTCTCTGACCGCGTCAGGCGGCGGAGTTTGCGTGTTTGTGGAATTATAATAAAACAATATGCCAAAAATCAAAATCAACTACCGCATTCCGAAAATCGGGGGGGTATTTACGCAAGTAACCGCCGAGTTCAACCATGGAAGCCTTATCGGACTAAGCCGATGTTTGAAGGCAAATATGAATGACGCAGGAATACTGATTGAATACAACTAAAAACCAAAAGCCAATGATTACAAAACTGAATTTCACCGACCGTACCATTAAGAGCTATGCCATTCGCAAACTTACCCCCCCCCGAATGTTTCCGTTTGATGGGGGTGCGCGATGACGTGATTCGCACGATGCAGAGCACCAACGCCCAGGCTTCGGCCATTCTTCCCGATTGGAAAGCCAAGGGCAAGCCAGAGGAGATGGCCGTTTCTGCCAGTCAGCAATATAAGCAGGCGGGCAATTCCATTGTGGTGGACGTGTTGTCTTACATCTATGAGCAGTTGTGGTACCCCAGCCAACCTGTGACAAGCCATGAGCAGTTGACGATGTTTCCCGAGCAGATGTTACCAGCGTTTCCCGTTGACAAAGGTGATAGTGGCGAGAAAATCATCATCACGACGTTTTCCGGCTATGATTCTCAGCTCATGGCGGCCGATGTGCTGAAGGGGCGACATCCCGATTTCCGATGGACGTGTATGGGATGGAGCGACATCGATAAATATGCCTGCCAGATGCACAACCTCGTCTTTCCGCAGTTTGCCAACCGCGCTCTTGGCGACATCACCAAGATTGACTGGCACACCGTCAGCGCGTCGCTTCAGGGTCGCGAGGTCGACCTCTTCACTTACTCGTCGCCCTGCCAAGACATCAGTCAGGCTGGCAAGCAGATGGGATTGACGGAGGGAAGCAACACGCGAAGTGCCCTCTTGTGGCGCGTGGCAGATGCCGTGGAGGTGCTTCGCCCGAAATATCTCTTGCAGGAGAACGTGGCTGCGCTGGTGAGCCAGAAGTTTATGCCCGACTTCCAGAAGTGGCTCGACAAGCTCTCGTCGCTCGGTTATGTGAGCCGTTGGGCGCGTTTAAACGCCAAAGACTATGGTGTGCCGCAAAACCGCGACCGCGTGTTCTGCCTCTCCATGCGCAGCGATGTGGCTTTTGAATATCGTTTTCCTGCGCCTTTCGAGTTGAAGACCCGCTTAGAGGATGTTCTCGAAGAAGAGGTGGCCGACAGATTCTTCCTCAAAGATGATGCCGTTAGCAAGTTCCTCAAGGCCAACGACTCGGATAATGCCCTCTTCGTGCAATTTGACTTGCCGCCTACACATGAGGCGGCGATGTTCCTCAAAACGTCATTGCAAATCGCGATGGATGAGTTGGACGGATGGAGCAAGTCGCCAACCGAACTTGAAGCCCTGTTGCAACGCCAGACACCCAACATCATGGACAATTACGAAAAGTTTGCCACCGACGGAACCATGCCGTGCGAAGGCTTTGAGCAGTTGTTCAAGGAGAATATGGAAAGGAAACCTGGAAAGAAATAGGGAAAGAATGAACATTCCTCACACTCGCCCACTATCTAATGGCAGTAGTATTGTATGAGTTTGAATAAAAGAATCCTCAATGCGGCAAATGGGGGGGGTAACACTCCACTTGCCCATACGATAAAAGCTAACTATTTCAAGATGGGAACCCGAAACTTCCTATTCACGAAAAGAGATGGCTTTGATGCAACAGGAGTAGTATTTGAATATGCTTAACAAAAACGCCCGTCTTGAACAAATGTACCAACGTGGTTTTCGCCCCGCTCATGCTTTGTGGGTCGACACCTACAACAAGCAATGCGGTGTGGGCGTTGTCTACACCATTCAAGCCGGTGTCAGCAGTCGTAACCACTATTATGTAGCAGTAGAATTATGAACAACCCTTGCCCCATCGTCCTCGGCTTCTACAGCCCCTCGCAGAACGGCATCATCGTTTCGCCCATTGGCATCGCCCCTTGTTTGGCTGGCGGTGGTAAGGGGCACGATGTTGACAAACCGAAAATACTGATAGCGTATGATTAGCCGCGCCGTCCTTATCCATCTCCGAACGGAGCACGCCAAGGCCTACCGCCGCGTGCATGGCGACCGGGGCGGGTGTCGGTTTCAAGACAAACTGCATCGCCCCAGTCCGTGGCCGTGGAGCAACACCATCAGCACCGTAACGAAAGATAATCTCCTATGCGTAACTTTCAGATAGTGGCCTTTCGAGGCCGCGACCCCAACAATCCATCCGCCCGTCGTTACCCCTCAAACGGCCGATTTCGTCAGCGCATGGAGATAATCGGAGAGCGTACAATCAACACGCTTACATCAGTAGGCAAGGATAACATGGTAGACATCGAATATGATTAAAAAAATCCCTTTCGTGCAACGCCTCTCCTGCATCTGTCAGCGTCGTGGGTATTCCACAGCCCTCTCTGCTCGCTTCGATGGATGGGCAGGACTCTATGATGCGCACGGGCAACACACGATTATTTTAATTGAGTATGACTAAAAAACTTTACATCGGCTGGGTACGCAGCAAGGATGGTAAAGGCATTGTGGAGAGCCGACCGCGCAAACAGATTGCCAACGCCGTGACGACTTCGACACCCGGCGGATTCCCCGATCCGAATGATGGGCTTGGAAATACCACGCCTTACGTTATTTATGAATTTGAGTAATCTCTAAAAATATGGACAACAAATTTATTTCTTCGTCAGATTTAGAACGTATAGCCAATTCTTGTGTGGACGATGTGCTTACTGTGCTCGAGAATAATGCGCCAGAAGAAGCAAGCGCACCGGCCACAGAAACCCCCAAGAACACACCTCACCAACCTCTTGAACACGCCCTCCTTCGTCAGTACATCATTACCGTGAAAGAAAACGCAGAGCTGGAGCAGCGCTTGCATCTGCTCATGGACTACAACAAAAAGTTGGCGCGTGAGCTCCGTGAAATGAAAAAGGACAACAAAATCGCTGCCAAACGAATAAAGAAATCGCTTGGTAATACGTTGAGCGCCGAAAATGAACATCTGAAGACGTATGTCAGCGCTGTCAACGAGTTCATGGTGAGAAACAAACTCTATGTGAGCAAAAAGTCGTTGTGCCTCCATAAGCGAGAACGCACGCCCGTTGGTTCCGTGTTCTGCCTGGAATGCCCAGCGTGCCTGAAGGCGATTGATGGGCACGGCGTGGTTTGCTTGCATAGTCTGAAGGACATGAAGGTGAGCATCGATGACGAATAAGACCACGCGTCCCATTGTGGTCGGCATGATGTCAACGCCGCCATACGACCGCATGTTCGTGAATAGCCGACGAGTGTATTCCGCAAAAGGAATATCGCCCGCGCTGCATACGCAAGGGGGTGGGCACAGAGAGATAAAGGTGTTGGTGGAGCTTTGAGTATGTCCGAACAAAATTACTCCCAATATCTATCTTTGCACACAGTTGATTCCACCGCCAAAAAACGGAGAACCGACTGATTTCATTAAAAGAGTCGGCTGAATTGGGCAAAACAGTCGATTGTCAGTATTCCGCCCATCAAACCTAATAATCATGGCGATTAAAGCTAAAGTGATAGTAAGAAGCAATTCTATCACAAAGGAAAAGATTGCAAGTGCAGCCATTGTCGACTTGCAGCAAATGTCGTTCACCGAATTTTGCGACTACATGGCGCAGGATTCCACCGTTGGCGTTGCGGACGTAATGGCCGTCATGTCGCAGTTGGAAAAGAAGTTGCCTTTGTTGCTTGCGTTGGGCACCAAGGTACAGGTGTCGGCCGAAGGCATGACGGTGCGCCCAACCGTTAGCGGTTCGCTCACCCAGACGCAGCTCAAAGCGAAGCTCGAAGCACGCAAGGCCGCAGGAGAGGACGTTGACGTAAACCGCGAAATCACGGCTGCCGACCTCACCACAAAAGACCTCACCGCAGGCGTGGCCATCGACTTCTCCAAGAAGTTCAACGCATCCTTCGCGCAACACGGCTCGTTTAAGCGCGTTGGCGACGCAACCACCACCGACACCCCCTCCGCCCCTGGCACCGACAAGAACCCTGGCGGCTCAGACACGGGCGACATTGACGGATAAAATGGCCATCTCGCTTGCATAATTTGCCACTGAAGGAAGTAATTAAGTGGCTTGGTACAATTGCCATCTTATCCCGAAGGCCAAGGGAACGTAGACCGGCACGACCTTACCGCTGCCGCCGTACAACGTACTTAACGGACACTGGTGCAGACGTGAGTCTGGGAAGGAAAACCGCATAAACCACTGCACGTTTTTTTCTACACTAAAAACCGACCAAATGATTCAATATCAACATTGGGCTGATTCCATCCACATTCTCATTACCGATGAGCAACATCATGGTAGCGTTCAGGCCTTCATCCCCGTTTACACAAAAGACCGACCTGTCGACGGCAAAGCCGACGCCATGATTTACTCCCTATGGGTGGACGAAGACCATCGCGGCCGCGAGGTTGGCAAAGTTTTGCTGGAAGCGGCTGAGAGGGAATTGATAAACTTCGGCGTTGAAAGCGTTGCCCTCTCGTTTGACGGCCGCGACTCTCCTCAGTGGGTGCTTCAATGGTATCAGAGATTGGGCTATGAGGAAGTGGCGGTTGGCCATCAGTGTAGCACGCTTATCAAGCATTTGTAATGGCGAATGTGTTTGAATCACAAAAAATAACGTAATCATTAAACAGCCAAAAACCAATATGAAAACAAAAAACATTATTACGGCATCCATACTGCTTGTGGTTGCCATCGTTATCGGTTCATTGGTAGCCTCCTACTTTAGTTATAACAACCGCGAGATTGCGCTGCGCCAACAAGCAGAGGCACAGCGTGGAAAGATTGAGGGTGTACACGACAAGATGTGGAAAATCATCCAGCAGAAGGCACAGGTAACAGACGAGTATAAGACCACTTTCGAGAAGATTTATCCGCAGCTCATTGCCGGCCGCTATCAGAACGACCAGGGCACGATGATGAAGTGGATTAAGGAGAGCAACCCCAACTTTGATGTATCGCTCTACCGCGACCTTATGCAAGCCATCGAGATACAGCGCACCGAGTTTCAGACCTCGCAGGAACGTATGCTCGACATCATCCGTGAACACGAAACGCTCACTCGCACCTACCCTGCCAGATGGTTTGTGTCTAACACCATGCCTATCGAGTATAAGGTAATCTCTTCGTCGCGCTCAAAGGAAGTGATGACGGAGGGCGAAGACAATGAAGTGGATTTGTTCGGCAAGAAACAATAAAGACTTATGGAACTACTCGTTTTCCTTATCCCCTTCTTCGTGTCGGCCGTGCTGTTGCTGTTCTTCCGAAAGCAGACAACATGGTGGGAGCACGCCGTGCTTATCATCCCCTCGCTCCTTGTTGGCGCAGCGATGATATGGGCATTTGAACGAACAGAGTCAAGCGACACCGAATACTTAGGCAGCTACGTCACGAAGATACGCTATTATGAGCCGTGGAATGAGCAGGAAATTCGTACCCGAACCTACACCGACTCAAAAGGCGAGAGCCACACAGAAACCTATTACGTCACGGTAAACCACCCAGAGCGATGGTCTTACTTCGACCATTCCGGCAAGGAGCGCGATTGCACCAGCCAAGAGTTTTCGGCGATGAAAGATTGTTTGCAGGCTCCGTCGGTGTTTGTAGATATGCACCGCCTGTATTACACTCGTGATGGCGATGCCTACGAATACCAGTGGAACGGACAGGCCGCCCAGCTCTATCCTGTGACCCGTGAACATGAATACGAGAACAAAGTGAAGGCTTCGCGCTCGGTGTTCAGGTTTGAGGACATTAGCGAGAAGGAGGCTCGGCGCATCGGACTTTACGACTATCCCGACATTCATCTGTGCGACCAATGTCCTATCATCGGAGCCAAGTTTTCTGCCCGCCAGGAGCGAGCCATCCGTGTGTTCAATGCCAAATACGGACCGAAGAAGGAGTTTCGCCTCTATCTGCTCTTCTATCGCAACAAGCCTCTATCCATTGCCGATCGCCAACGCTCCTACTGGCAGGGTGGCAACAAGAACGAGCTTGTGGTGTGTGTGGGTCTTGACAGCCGCAACCGCGTCGTATGGGGCGATGCCTTCTCATGGTGCGACTCGCCCGTGCTTTCGGTAAAGAGCCGCGACTGGTTTATGTCGCACCCCCTCGACCTCCGCGCCTTTGCCGCCTACATAGAGCCTATCGTGCAGAAGGAATGGAAGCGTAAGAATTTCTCCGACTTCAAGTATCTCTCGGTAGAACTGAGCGACAAACAGTATTGGGCCATCATCATCCTTATGCTCCTGCTTAATATAGGACTAAGCGTGTGGGTGGTGAGTAATGGTTTTAGAAATTAGTAATAACAAAATAGAGAACAATGGAAACAATCTTATTGAAACACTACAGCGTGGGGCTTTTCTTCCAGTGCATGATGGGCGTGATAGTAGTAGTAGCCATAATCGCATGTTCCAATTGGCTGTTGCAGGAGTTTTTTCTTACCTGGAGAGAAAAGAAGGCAAAGCAAAAGGAGAAATGTCAACAGTATGAAAAACCTACATGGCTGCCGACACCGCCTGTGGACCTCACCCTGCAAGAGCGTCGCGAATACATGCTCAACCATATCGAGGACGGACGTTTTTATGAAATCTTTTCGCCCAGCAACTCTGAAACTTGCATTTTATGCGCCAAGCGATACGATGCCGAAAAGGAAATACTATATTGCTATGCCTACCTTTGGATAAGCGGAAATGGACATTATAATCTGCATATTGAAACTCCTATCAATATGGCCACGTTCTGCGACTTCCTCGGCAAAAACCGACTTCGCATCGACCTCGACCGCAATCCTCGTCTCGTTGTCTTAGAAGAAGAAAACATTTCTCCGTATATCGTAGATAGAGACTATAACACTTTCGTGCAGAGCTTGCAGGCGGCAGGGTTCGACTGGAAGATTGAGAAGGGCGAGGGGAACGTAGACCGGCACGACCTTACCGCTGTCGCCGTACAACGTAATTAACGGACACTTGTGCAGACGTGATTTTGGGAAGGTAAACCGAATAAACCACTGCACGTTTTTAACTGAATACTAAATAATCATGGAACAACCAAAAACCAATATCGTAAAACTCCTAAGAGAAAACAACGTTGCGCTTGGCACGATGTTTTTCTCTCCGATTTGCGGAAATGTGACGTTGAAGCACGTCAAGGACAACGAAATCGCTTGTAGATTTACCGCGCCAAACGGTGACAATAGCGTCATCGTTTTTAATGCCTATGGGCAATTGTTATTCAACAAGAACGGGTACGGCGAATGCCAACTTTTCCCAAGCAAGAAAATCAGAGATTGGGATGTGCTTTTATGGCGACCGGGGGATGTGTTGGTGCCGAGAAATGCCAACGACGAAATGATTCTCTTCGGCGGATTTAACACTTCTGCTTGCGCGTTTTTCTGTGCCCCGTTCGTCCTCTTCTATCCTTATGCAAAGGAAGGCGAAGGCCACAAATTTGGCTTCGACCATACGGAACTCCCCACGCATCTCTACCGTCGTTGCCGCTGCGAAGAAACACGCGACAAATTCCTGCAGGAAATCTCAACGCGCTTTGGCGTGGACGTGAAGCGCGGAAGCGAGGAGAATTTCCTTACGCCGAAATTGGTGAAAGGCGATTATGTGTTCATTCGCCGTTACAACGAGCAGGGGAAAATGGTTGACAGAAGGATTGCCGTGTTGGATCGATATGATGTCGTTCGCCACGTTGCCCATTGCATTGTGGCGTATGATTTCGACAAACTTGAAATGAAAACGCCAGAGGACGTGGAGCTCTTCTCCGCCGAAAAAGACCCTTTCGGTTACTACCACATTCAGCTTGCCACGCTCCACCAAATCGCCGAACTCAATTCCACACTTGAAAGCAAAGGCCTCCGTTTCGACCGCGAAACGATGAGCGTTAAAAGCCTCTTTGAGCGCAACCTCGTAAACAAGCCTTTCGTGTTTAAGCCATTCGACAAGGTACTTGTGCGCAACAAAGACAGCGAACCTTGGCGCCCCGCTTTCTTTGCATGCTACCGCGACGGCACGGAGGGCATTGACAAACTTTTTGGCGTTATCAACGCGCATCGCCCCTTGTTTTTCATGCAGTGTGTGCCTTATAATAAGGAAACAGAACATTTGTTGGAAACGAACGATGTGGTGTTGTTTCATTTAGAGACAGTGTAACCATAAAATCTTTTCTTTTTGTTTCACTCGACAGACTGAACGCACGTCCCCTCCCCGATGCTGATTCTGGGAAAATGAGGAGATAGCGTTCGGTCTGTCTCTTTTTTATGTCCGCCCTAAAAAAATCCCCTGCCGTATCTTTGCCGTTGACATTCAAAGGGGAAGAAACGCATAGCCCCTTTGGTAACACAACTGCAACACAGACATTAAACGCGATGAATACCGTATCTAACATCAACGAACTCCAGCAGCGTAGCGAAGCGCTCAAGGCGCAAGGATATGAGGCCGTGCGCCCCGCTGCTTTTTCTCGGCCCAATGCCGATGGCAGTCGAACGTTCTCTTGGGCAGAGTATGCCCATTCCATGCTTTCCACATCCGCCGGCACCGGCAACGCACGTCGCGAAATCTCTGCCATCTTTGCCTCCAGCGGTGGCGAAAACACGGCCAAACCGCAAGGCGTTGGCACCCCCGGCCTCGGGTTCATGGAATGGGGCTTTGGCAACCGCTTGCCCAACCTCATTTACCTCCTTTCCAAGATGTCGCCTTTCACGGCGGCTGGCGTTGAGTTTGTCAAGAAGATTCTCGTTGGCCGCGGCCCATCGCCTAAATACCATTACACGCAATACGTCGGCGGCAACATCACGGAGAAATTCATCTCTTTCTCCTCGGCTGGCACGTTGCTAAGAGGGCAGATTGCCGACCTCAAAGCGAAGGAACACCCCGACAACACGGCCATTGCCAACCTCCAAGCTGACCTCGCAGAATGGGAACGCACGAACCACGAATTACAAACATTCATTGACAACAACGACCTGCACAAAAATTATCTTGATATGGCGGGCGACATGGCCCTCATGTCGCAATGCTTCTGCGAAATTCAGCTCAACCAGCGCCAACTGGATGCGGAAGGCCATTCCGTGCCCACGTCGCAATGGGACCCGAAGGTCATCGGACTGAAACACCGCAGCATCTTCACCACCCGCCTGGAACGCATGGACGACCAATACCGCATCAACTATGCCTACACCTCAAATCAATGGCTTGACTCTTCGTTGCTTCAAACAACGCTCAAACCAGAGGATTTACGCATCGCCGCCGTGCCCTATCTCGCCGCCGACACGGCCGTGAAAGACCTCGACCGCCGTGTGCGTGAAGCCAGGCAGCAGCGCGTAAG
>OQVZ01000324.1_pt1 | contig 18118 bp, 17 predicted proteins | sample 1691571 | NCBI WGS metagenome assembly OQVZ01 (sample SAMN03418261, study PRJEB22391) | human gut metagenome | biome: human-gut; feature: organic feature; material: feces | host: Homo sapiens | place: Tanzania | collected 2013-01
AATTCATTCTTCTAAAACTCCGAAATACCACAAGCCCTAATGACCGATTTGGGATAATGAGTTCGCTCTTTTTTCGACAATATTTATTATTGCCATCAATAATAATAATTTAAAAACAGAAGCACATGAAAAAAATTTCTACAAAAGTGGCGTTGGCCGTAGTGTGCTGGGCTGTGGTTGCAGCACAGGCAGTTGCCCAAATGGTGGGCGGTGTAAACTACAAAATCGTGTCTAAAACCGATAAAACGGCAGAGGTCACATGGCTTGTGGGCGACGATGACGACCCATTTGCCGACGATCCCGTTTACACTGGCGAAGTGGTGATTCCCGAAAAAGTGAAAATTGCTGGTGTTGACTACACCGTGGTGGGTGTGGGCAAAATGGCGTTCGCTGATGCCAACCTCAAAAAACTCACATTGCCATCAACCATCAAGTATGCGGCTTGGGGCAGTTTCTGGGGCGCAATTCTTCCCGACAAATTCGTTATCCCTGAATCAATCGACAGCATCGGCGAAAACGCTTTCTGGGGAACAAACATAACCACCCTCGACCTCTCTAATGTGAAGTCGCTCCAAGCCGACGCATTCAACGAATGTAAAAGTTTGGAGAAAGTGGTGATTGGTTCAAAACTCGACTCTATTCCTTACGACTGTTTTGCATCGTGCGTCGCTCTTAAAGACATCACCTTCCCTCCCACATTGAAGCGTATTGGCAAATTCGCATTTATGGAATGTAACGCCCTCGACTCCATTATGATTCCAGAGGGAGTAGAGGTTCTTGAGGGCTATTGCTTCGGCAAATGCGAAGGTGCTGTAAAGGCAGTGATTCCTGAAAGTGTGGTTGAGTTTGGCGATGGCGTTTTGGGTGCATGTACCAGACTTACCGACGTGAAATTGCCTTCACACCTCACCGTGCTTCCTGAATTCACATTTGGCTACTGTGCATCACTCCAAGAATATGAAGTGGGCGACAAGGTGGAAAAACTCGGCAATGAGGCATTTAAATACTGTCTGGCCCTCAAGAGCATCACATTGCCTGCTTGCTTGAAAGAAATTGGCACCGACGCATTCCTTAAAACTCCTGTTTTGCGCACAGTGGTGGTAAAGGCGCAAGTGCCACCCACAGGAGCAGTGTTTGCCGACACCACCTATTTGGAAGGCACTCTCTTCGTGCCAGCAGGCACCCTCGACGCATATAAGGCTGCCGACGGATGGAGCAAGTTTAAAAACATTCAAGAAATGGAACCAACCGGCATCACCAATGCTTATGCTGCTGAAGTAAAAGTTGTGGCAGTGAGCGGCGGCGTGAATGTGGAAGCAGCCACCGATGCCCCTGTTGCAGTATATGCAGTGAACGGCACTCAAGAATACGCTGGTAAAGCCGGCTTCATCGCCCTCGACCGCGGTATGCACATCGTGGTAATAGGCAAAAAAGCATTCAAGGTAGTGGTTAAATAATCTATCCACTCCCCCATAATATCCCACACCCAATCGGGCGGAGCAAGAGCAATCCACACGCTCAACCTCCGCCCGATTTCTTTCTCTTTTTGAAGTCAACGAGCCAACGAGTCAACAGGTCAACGAGTCAACGAGTGGGTGGAGATAGGTCTGATTAGTCCGATTGGTCCGATTGGGTCTGTAATGGGTCCGAAGGGTCCGTTTCGGGTCTGCTTTCGGGTCTGCCCAACCCCTCAAACCAAAAGAGTTACGGCGTAATTATTGCCTATAACACCGCCGTAACTCTGAAATTTTACCACTTACGGAGCCATTATCTCCCATAACACCGCCGTAACTCTGAAATTTTTACCACTTACGGCGCCATTATCGCCTATAACACCGCCGTAACTCTGAAATTTTGGGCAAAAAGTTTGGTTTTTTGGGAAAAACACATTTCCTTTGCAGTAAACCATAAAATAGGAGAATTATGCCATCAGACAGAATTATAGGTAGAACATACGAGCAAGCCATCATTAAGCGCTGCCTTGAAAACGAAGAAGCCCAACTGATAGCCTTATATGGTCGCAGACGTGTGGGTAAAACCTTTTTAATAAAAGAGTACTTCAACGACCAATTCGATTTTGTGTTCACAGGTATGTTTGAAGCCACTCGTGATGTGCTTTTGTTGCAATTTCAAAAAAGAATTGAAGCGTTTTATGGAAAACCGTGTAAGCGATTGCACAATTGGTTTGATGCGTTCGATATGCTATCGGAATATCTCGACACACTTGACAAGGAGCGCATTGTGGTATTTCTTGACGAACTACCTTGGATGGACACACCCAGAAGCAATTTCTTACAAGCATTCACCCTTTGGTGGAATGAATGGGGGTCTCGGAAACAACACTTGAAACTATTCGTTTGCGGTTCTTCAACTTCTTGGATGATGTCGAATCTGATTGGCGACAAAGGAGGATTATATGGCAGAGTGAGCCGTTCCATCTATTTATCTCCATTCAACCTTGGAGAGACTGAGCAATTTCTAAAGCAGTCAAAAGGCATTGAACTGAGCCGTTATCAAATATTGGAGGCATATATGATTTTAGGTGGAATCCCCTATTACTTGAATATGCTTGAAAAAGGTGTGCCATTAAGTGTGAATATAGACAACTTGTTTTTCAAACAAGGCGCACCGCTTCGCTCCGAATTTAATTTCCTTTTCCGCTCGCTCTTTAAAGAGTCAAAAATATATTACAGCATAGTCCGTGCATTGGCAAAGCACCGAAAAGGCATGACACGCCAAGAGATATTGGCTGCCATCGGGGCAAAGGAAGGTGGCGCGCTCACCGAAGCGCTTACCAATCTTTTGCAATGCGATTTTCTCCGCAAGTTTACGGCAATAGGCAAGAAGGAACGCGATGCCTTGTACCAATTAACCGACCTGTTTTCACTTTTCCATATCAAGTTTGTAGGCGAAAACAGTGGGCAAGACCAGCATTTTTGGACCAACATAATGGGGCAAGGCGGAAAAATGGAATGGTGCGGTTATGCTTTCGAGCAAGTGTGCCTACATCATATACAACAGATAAAAGACGCTTTAAGCATCAGTGGGGTGTTGAGTAATGTCCACTCTTGGTCGTGCAAGGCATTTACCGACAAAGATGGAAATCAGTGGAGCGGTGCCCAAATCGACCTTCTTATCGATCGGAGCGATAATGTGATTAATTTCTGTGAAATGAAATTTTCCAACACTGAATATGGCATCAGTGCCGATTATGAGGAAAAACTCAGAAACAGGGTTGCTGTATTTAAGGCCATAACCAAGACGCGTAAAGCCATTCAGCATACCTTTGTCACCACTTATGGTGTGCGCCACAACCTTCACAGTGCCCTTGTGCAAAGCGAAGTGACGATGGACGACCTCTTTAAATCCCCCTCTGCATAGTGAAAATTCCCCATCCCTCACCGCCGTGACTTCGTTTAGGTTTTTTAATAGGTGGAGGTGGAAAAAAGTGGGGAGAAATTTTGGTAGGTGTGGAATGTTTATTACTTTTGGGGGTATAAAAATTACAATCATCTAAAAACCGACTCAAATTATGAAGAAAATTTTCTCGTTAGTTGTAGCCATGGTTCTTTCAATTGGCGCGACTGTTTCAGCTCAAAGTATTCAAGGAGAGTTAGTGCTCGGTCTGAACATTGCAGATGTTGATGCCAGCGGCGCAAGTTCTCGCGTAGGTTTCAATGCAGGTGTGCGCGGCACCTACGCATTCCAAAGCCAACGCAAAGGCGTGTATGCAAATGGTGCTATGTTGCTTTCGCTCAAAGGTATGAAAGTTGAAAAGTACACCTTCAATCCATTTTATCTCGAAATCCCAGTGCATTTAGGTTATAAATATCCAATCACCAGTTCAGTAGCCATTTTTGGCGAATTTGGCCCATATTTCGGCATTGGTTTGTTTGGCACAGTTGAAGGTGAAGATGTGTTCTGCGAAGATGGTTACAACCGCTTCGACGTGGGATTGGGCCTGCGCACAGGTTTTGAATTCAACAGAAAGTGGAATGCTTCGATAGGCTACGACTTCGGCTTGGTAGATGCCATCGACGGAGTTTCGGCAAAGAACACAAACGTGTCACTCTCAATCGGTTACAAATTCTAACGCATAGAATAAATATCCACAAAAAAAGCCTCCATTGCGAGGCTTTTTTTTATGAAAGCGTGTCGAAATTTACGATTTCTCCATAACGCGTAGGGACATGCCTTCGGCATGTTTCGGTGCAATTTATCAGCGCATTGGAAACATGCCAAAGGCATGTCCCTACGTTATGACGTTATCGTTTTGGTAAATTTGAAGCGACTTTTTACCAAGAATTCATGTTATTATCAGGGGGTTTTCGCCGTGAAACGGCGAGCGGTTTTTATCCTTGGGGCAACGTGGATAGCCCTCGTAAGAGGGTGGCGGAGGGATTGTGTGGTTGGCGGCATGGAAACTCGTTTCCAATGACGCAAAGCGCACAGTCGCACCGCCAAATGCGAAGCATTCCACGTTGCTCCAAGGCTGTTTTTTATGTTTTTTGTTTTTGATTCCATTGACGATTCGGCAAAATTGCCTATATGGCGAATTTTGAGTAATTTTGTGGTGTGAATTCATAATCACGAATTTAAGCTGATGAAGATAGGACAAATCGATTTGGGCAATCGCCCCGTGATGTTAGCACCGATGGAAGATGTTACCGACCTCTCGTTCCGACAGATATGCCGTGAACAAGGGGCGGATATGGTATATACTGAATTTGTGTCGGCAGATGCGCTGATACGCAATATTCAAGCCACCCTGCGCAAACTCAATATTTCCGATGCTGAACGGCCTGCCGCCATTCAAATCTATGGTCGTGAGGTGGAGCCAATGGTGGAGGCTGCGAAGATGTGTGCCGAGGTGAATCCCGATGTCATCGACCTGAATTTCGGTTGTCCTGTGAAGAAAGTGGCAGGCAAGGGTGCTGGCTCAGGCTTGCTTCGCAACGTGCCGTTGATGTGCGAAATCACTCGCGCGGTGGTCGATGCCGTGAATGTGCCTGTGACCGCAAAAACCCGCCTCGGTTGGGACTGCAACACCAAGCACATTGTGGAAGTGGCAGAGCAGTTGCAAGATTGCGGTATTCAAGCCCTCACCATCCATGGGCGCACCCGTAGCCAGATGTACACTGGTGAAGCCGACTGGACGCTGATTGGCGAGGTGAAGAACAACCCCCGTATGCACATCCCCATTATCGGCAACGGCGACATCACTTCTGCCCAAAAACTGAAAGAATACTACGACCGCTACGGCGTGGACGGCATAATGGTGGGCAGAGCCTCGATAGGCGCACCATGGATTTTCAAGGAAATGAAGCAGTATATGCTCACTGGCGAGGTACCCCACATCTCCAACAAGGAGAAAATGGCTCTGCTGCGCCGCCAAATCAACGAGAGCATCAACCGCATCGACGAGTTCCGTGGCATTCTGCATATTCGTAGGCATTTGGCAGCCACTCCACTTTTCAAGGGAATACCTAATTTCCGCGAAACTCGCATCGCCATGCTGCAAGCGCGCACTTTTGCCGAACTCAACGACATTTTAAACCATGTCGAAGCCACTTATTTAGGCGAATAAACCAACAAGAAAACTAATATGAATATGAAGATGATGAAAAAATGTATGACCGCGCTTTTGTGGTGTGTGATGCTGACCGCCGCCCTCCTGGCACAAGCGCAAAGCCACAAGGTGGTGAAGGTGGGCGATTTCACTTCGCTCAAGGTGAGCAACAACATCAACGTGATTTATTGTGCCGACGATGAAAAGGCAGGCACAGCCGAATTTGACGCGCAACAAAGCATTGCCAATGTGTTTATCTTCAACAACGACAACAAGGGCAAACTCAATATCCAACTCGCCGACTACAATCTCACTAAAGGCGTGCCCACGGTCACGGTGTATTCATCGATGCTGCAAGAGGTGATTAACCAAAGCGATAGCACCGTAATCATCAACAATATCCCCGATACGCCACTGTTTAAGGCAAAAACCTGCAACAACGGCACCATCATCATTCACGGACTGAACACCATCACCACCGAACTTAAGGAAGCCACAGGTAAGGGTCATATCCAAGCCGATGGCGTGACAGAGAATTTGGTTTGCAAACTGGTGGGAACGGGCGTAATCAGAGCACTCGACCTCGCTGCGAAAGAAATTTCCTGCACCATGAGCGGCTCTGGCCACATCTACTGCCACAGCACAGGCGGAGAACTGAAACTGAAAGGTTTCGGCAGCGGCAAAGTGCACTACACAGGCACGCCCTCCAAAATCAAAGTAAAAAAATTAGGCACCCTCAAAGTCCTCCCATACCAAGGTGGCAAGTGAGTCAACAGGTCAACAGGTCAACGAGTCAACAGGTCAACAGGTCAACGAGTCAACAGGTCAACGAGTCAACGAGTCAACAAGTCAACGAGTCAACGAGTCAACAGGTCAACGAGTTTTCGAGCCTTCGAGTTTTCGAAATTTCGAGACCCAAAGCCGATGGTGCCGTCTTAACTTCTTTAACTTCTTAACTCCTTAACTTCTAAAAATTCTAATTTCTAATCCCTAATTTCTGCCTTCTCTCCAGGGGTGTTGTAAAAATTGGGGGTGGGTGCTTGCAATTTTTCTGAATATGGTGTAAATTTGCATAAAGCCTAATTTACATTATCTTTTTTAATTCAGTATTAATGGCAAAATCTAACGGAGCAGGACTCAAAACCGAAATAAAGCAAAAGCAAGTGGCTATCCCCATCACGAATGTGATTTTGGCTCCCTACTTGGAGAAATCGAGCAGGGAGGTGGAGGAAGATGTGCTGAATGAACTGAAAGAAAACCCTCTGCTGGAGAAGAAAAGCGACGAGGCTGAGCCTGTGGTGGCTGTGCACAAGCCTGAAACGGAATACGACAATCCTGACCCCGACAGCGCCCCCTACGATAAGCCCTTGCCGGGCGAGCGACTGTATCACGCCAGCAACCGCAGCGTGAACGATGAGTATTTTGCCCCTATCGCCATTGCCGAGGAATCGCTTGAAGAGCACTTGATGACGCAGGTGAACGAATTGAACCTGTCGGACGACGATAAAGTGATAGCTGAATACATTGTGGGTAATCTCGACTCCAACGGCTGGCTGGCTCGCTCCACAAGCGGTATTGCCGACGACATCACTTTCGGCGCCGATGTGGAAGTGGAGCGTGAAGATGTGGAGAGGGTGCTGAAACTGGTGCAACGCCTCGACCCTCCCGGCATTGGCGCGCGCACGCTGCGTGAGTGCCTTTTGATTCAGGTGCGCCAGAAGCCAAAAACTCCAGAATCGGTAAAACTTGAAACGCTCATCGACAATTACCTTGAGGAATTGGGATTGAGCCACTACGATAAGGTGTGCAGCCGCATGGGCATCACCCAAGAGGAATTGAAGCACCTGATGGCTGCGCTGCGCAAACTCCACCCCAAGCCGGGAAATGGCTTCTCATCGGGGTTGAGCGATGTGCGCCGCAATCAGATTATCCCCGAATTTGAGGTGGAAGTGGATGAGGGCAAAATCATGGTGACGATGCCCAACCGAATTCCCGAACTGGAGATTGCTTCCGACCTGTCGGACGACATCGACAAGTTTGCCGCCAAAGACGAGAGCGTGAAGAATTTCTACACCAGTGCCAATCGCTTTATCACCATTTTGAAGCGCAGACAGGAGAAATTGATGGCGGTGATGAAATCTATCATCAAGCACCAGACGGCATTTTTCTTGTCGGGCGACGATAATCGCATCGTGCCGATGAAATACAAGGACATTGAGAAAGACACCGGGCTCGACCAGTCCGTCATTTCGCGTATTTGCGGTGGCGACAAGGGCAAGTATGCGATGACACCATGGGGCACGTTTAAGTTGAAGGACTTCTTCAGCGGTGCACTTCCATCGGGCGACGGTGGCGAAAACTCTGTAGCCACAAAGGCGGTGAAGAATGCCCTGAAGGAAATCATCGACAGCGAGAATAAAAAGCGTCCGTTGGGCGACGGTGCCATCGAAAAACTGCTGAAGGCGAAAGGCTACGCCGTGGCGCGCCGCACCGTGGCAAAATACCGTGTGCAGATGGGCATACCCGACTCGCGCCACCGCAAGGAATTGTGATAACTACCATTCTCTAACAATATACTTTTTCCCAGACAATGAAAGCGAATGATGTGAAATACGGACGAATACTGGTGGGGCTTGCTCGCTTCGCCTCGGCAATGCTCAGTCCGCTTCTGATGCCCACTTATGGTGTGCTGATAGCACTGTGGTGCTCCTATCTGAGTGCCTACGATGTGGGCTTGCGTGTGACTATCCTGCTGGTGGTGCTGGGCATCACTTGCGTGTTGCCGATGTTTTTTATCGCCACTTTGCATCACTTTAAGTTTATCGTCGATAAAAAACTCGTCGACCGCAAGGAACGCCTGTGGCCGTTCGTCTTCGCGCTTGTGTGCTACATTGCTGCGGCGTATTACCTCTACAGCCGTGTTCACGCCCCGATGTGGATGGTGATGTTTTGCGCAGGCGGCGCACTCACGGTGCTGGTGTCGGCGGTGGTGAATATGTGGTGGAAAATCAGCGCGCACATGGCTGGCATGGCTGGCATTGTGGCACTTATCTACAATATGCACGTGCAAATCACCGAGGCGTTTAATCTGCTGTGGGTGATGATTGTGGCGGTGTCGCTGTGCGGCATTTTGGGCTCGGCGCGCATCATTCTCGCACGCCACACCCTTGGGCAAGTGATAGCGGGAGCCATCAACGGCTTCCTGTGCGTGACCTTGCTCATGCAACTTTTTGGATAATTCAACTCAAACATACTATAAATGAAAGCATTAGTAAGCATTATCATGGGCAGCACAAGCGATATGCCTGTGATGGAAAAAGCCTGCAAGTGGCTTAACGATATGAAAATCCCATTTGAAGTGAACGCTCTTTCTGCGCACCGCACCCCCGACGCTGTGGAGAAGTTTGCCCGCGAGGCAAAGGACCGTGGCATCAAGGTGATTATAGCAGGTGCTGGTATGGCGGCTGCATTGCCCGGCGTGATTGCGGCAAGCACCACTTTGCCAGTGATTGGCGTGCCCATCAAGGGTATGCTCGACGGCCTTGACGCTATGTTGAGCATCATTCAAATGCCTCCTGGCATTCCTGTTGCCACTGTGGGTGTGAACGGTGCCATGAACGCCGCTATCCTCGCTGCCGAAATGATGGCGCTCGGCGACGAGAAGATTGCCGAAAAGGTGGCTGCCTACAAGGCCACTCTTGGTGCCAAGATTGAAAAGGCTAACAAGGATTTGGCTGAAGTGAAATATGATTTTAAGGTAAACTAAATGAACGATATATTCAATTACCATCGTCGTGCCACCGTAGATGTGAATGTGGGTGGTGTGATGCTGGGCAGCAAACATTCGGTGAAGGTGCAGTCGATGACCAACACCAATACCGACGACATTGAGGCGAGTGTGGCTCAGTGCCGCCGCATCGCCGACTGTGGGGGCGACATTGTGCGCCTCACCGCCCAGGGTGTGAAAGAGGCTGAGAACATTGGCAGAATCCGCACCGCATTGCGTGAGCAGGGCTGCAATGTGCCTCTTGTGGCCGACATTCACTTCAATCCCAAGGCTGCGTTTGCCGCTGCGGCGGTGACCGATAAGGTGCGCATCAATCCGGGCAACTTCGTTGACCCTGCGCGCACGTTCAAGAGCCTCACCTACACCGACGAGGAATATGAAGCCGAGTTGAAGCGCATTCACGATGCGCTGGTGCCTTTCATCGACATTTGCCGTGAGCACCACACCGCAGTGCGTCTGGGTGTGAACCATGGTAGCTTGAGCGACCGCATCATGAGCCGCTATGGCAACTCCGCCGCCGGTATGGTGGAGAGCGTGATGGAATTTTTGCGCGTGTTTGTGGAGCAGAAGTTCTATGATGTGGTGATTTCGATGAAGGCGTCGAATGTGGTGGTGATGGTGGAGGCTGTGCGCCGTGTGGTGGCAGCCATGGATGCCGAAGATATGCACTTTCCGCTGCATTTGGGCGTTACCGAGGCTGGTTTTGGTGAAGACGGTCGCATCAAGAGCGCCGTGGGCATTGGCTGCCTGATGTCGGAAGGCTTGGGCGACACGATTCGTGTATCGCTTAGCGAAGACCCCGAAGTGGAGGTGCCTGTGGCTCAAAAGTTGGTGCAATACATCACCAGCCGTGCCGGCCATGCCCCCATCGAGGCTGTGCCTTACGAGGGCTACGATGCGCTGTTGCCTGTGCGCCGCAAGTCGTTCACCGTGCTTGATAAGATTGGTGGCAAGAAGGTGCCCACATTGGTGGCATCTTGCAGCCCCTGCGACATAATAGGCAAACTGAAGCCTGACTATTATTTCGCCGACGGTGCCATCACCGACGGCACGAACACCTATCCGATTGTGTCGCTTGCCGATTTCACCCCCGATGCCACGGCCGCAACGCAATGGGTGGAGGTGAAGGCCGATACTCCGAAAGAGCAGTTGCTGGCGTTGAAAGGACTGGCTAACGTGGTGGTAGTGGCTACTGCTGCCAATCAGAACGTGACTGGCAGTCTGCAAGCGTTGCTCCACACCATGGCGAATATGGGCGTGGATTGCCCAGTGGTGGTGCGTGTGAACTATCCCGACACCGACACCGAATGGCTGCAAGTGAAGGCTGGCGCCGATTTGGGCACAATCCTGCTCAACGGATTTGCCGATGGCGTATGGCTCGAAGCCCCCAACTATGAAAGTCAGCAGAAGGTGGTGGAATATGCGTTTGCCATACTGCAAGCCGCGCGTTTGCGTATGTCGAAAACCGAGTTCATCTCATGCCCAAGTTGCGGTCGCACTATGTTCGACTTGCAGACCACCGTACAGCAGGTGAAGGCTGCCACAAGCCACCTCACCCACCTGAAAATCGGCGTGATGGGCTGCGTGGTGAACGGACCGGGTGAAATGGCAGATGCCGATTACGGCTATGTGGGTGCAGCGCGCCACAGCATCAGCCTCTACAAAGGCAAAGAGTGCATAGAGCGCAACGTGCCCGAAACCGAGGCGATTCCTCACCTCGTCGCCCTCATCAAAGCCAACGGCGACTGGATCGACCCCTAATCCCCACCCATAGCCGCAAAATAAACACCCTGATTAATAGTGGAGAACCCCCTACTTAATTGGGAAAAGGAACACCGATTTAATCCTATTAAAATCCAATTCACACCGATTTTTAAAGTCAATAGGTCAACGAGCCAACAGGTCAACAAGTTTTCGCTAAAGAAACAAGACTTCACACGTTCGAACCCTGATTTTTGGTGTAAATAGGATTTAATGGATTAAATCGGTGCTTCGCTTCTGTAATCGGCATACCATTCATTATATCCCATTTACGGTCCTACGAAGAAAAAGTGGCAATATTGCCAAAAATTCTTCCTAAGTATTGAATTTTTAATAAAAAAATAGGTGTAAATAGGATTGAATGGATTAGGGTGTTGATTGAACAGCGTTTTTTGCCATCTCTGCATCAAATTCTTTGCAGAAATCATCGGCAATACAAAAAATTTCAGTAACTTTACTCTTGGTGATCATGATTTGTAATTGTTTTATTCATACCATTAAATTACTAAAAATCAATGAATTCACTAAACAAATCGGCGACTGAAACAGTCGCCGATTTCCTTTTTCTTACCATTTTTTCAAGCGCCTCTTATCCCGAACTCGCGTTATGAATTTACACTCTAGCTGAGGGCAAAATATAAATTTATAGGACTCTATAAACCACAAGTTCTTGCATCTATTAAAGCTAGGAATTAGATAACTTTACGTGGAACTGGTTTCGCATATCGATAGTTTCTCTTAAAAGTAGAGAAATCATCAATATACTCTTCTTTTGTTTTACTTTTGCACATGCCTGTTAAAAATTTCTTGCTTGACTTTTTCGAGGTCGTTAAAAGTATTCTCTCCGTTATCCATTAGTTTCATAATATAATAGAATCCACCGTTTGCATATTCATTGATTAGTTGTATTGCTTCTTGTGGATTCTTCAAAATATCTAATGAACCATGTTTAGCAATACACATGCAAATTAATGATTGTGCGTCCTGTTCACCCTCATGTGCTCTCATCGTAGCTAAAGAGAATGGCTTGTCAGCTATTGGAGGCGTGAGCGGTTTACGTTCGTCCCTTAAAAAGCCGATTACAGCAGCCCAAACGAATGGCTGCCAATGATAAGAGAACACATTGAATTGACCACCTTGTTTGTTTGCAAATTTGGTGATTACTTCATCTTTGACTTTTTGTTCAAAAGAGAACTTAATTTCAAATATATCGTCCATCACTTTTTTCTTGTTATAATTGTGGAAACTTCATATATTTCTGGGTCTTGAGACTGTTCGCAGTATAGTTTGCTTTCAAGATTATAGATTCGAGACACATTTGATGCATTGAAAATATCCGTATAATTATCACTGTCTAACTCAACATCTTTAGTGATAATTATAGTTTGCTCAAAAATATCTTTAATACCGATGAGATATTTATGAGTTGTCTCAGGGTCGAAGCTCGAAGTAGGGGCATCACTAATGAAAGGATAGTAGGTACCTAATGCCTCTTGATTTAGCGAAAGTAGAGCATTAATAATGCTCATCTTTTTTCTATCTTCATGACTTGTGTTTAGACCAGCATCGAACTTGATAGTATAATCATCATCAATGTCAATTCTGCCTTTATACCCAGAATCATGTTCGGTGAATTTCTTATAAAATTCATTCGCTTTTTGTTCAATCTGATGCAAAAGGTCTATACGAGCCTTCTCTTGAACACGAGCACATATATCCTCTAAGAATGTGGAGATATTCTTCCACTCGGTTTCTTCTACCATGTTAACAGAATCTCCACCTTTCCCTTTTAATTTTTCAAGTTCTTTTTCAGCAGAACGCAGCTCTGCTTTAGCATCAGATATAATTTTATTTGATGCTTCAAGTCTGCGTTTGATTCTGTCTAATTCCGCACGAGAACCACGAATATTATTATTTAGTAGATTAGCAGTTCCCGCCTGTTGAATAGGATCAACACCATGTTTCTTTTTTGCTTCTTCGATTTTGGCATCAAGAGTCCTTTTCTTTTCAAGAAGACGTTTGCGCTGTGCGTGAAGTTTTTCTATCTCATCTTCTGAATCTTTATATTGTTTATCAATTCGAGAAAGAGATACTAATAAGGAATCTGGATAATCAGCAATTTTTCCTATAAGCATATTAAAATGCTTCGAGAACTCCATATTTTGGCGATAATCTTCAAGTTCTTGAAGATATTCTTCTTGCATTCTCATTCGCTCCTTGATGTAATCGATGGCATGTTGATGTTGCTCATCTACAGGAGAGCCACACACAAAGCAAACCTTATCTCGTAAGATTTCTTCAAGTTTGCTTCTACCCGGATTATCAAGATACTTACGTTCAGGCATCGTGTATTCAGCCTCTACATGCTCTGTTATTATTTTCTTACTTTCAAGAATTAACGAATCAATTCCGCGAAGAATCCAAAGCTCTGGTAGTTTTCTAATGTGAAAACTATCTATTTCGTTAAGACGACCATTGATTTTTGCGATTTCTGTTTCGCATAGTCCATACTCCTTAATTAATTGAGTAAAGCCTGCTAAACCGGAAAGCTTATTCTCACTTTCTGTCAGGTGAAGATTGATTTGAGTAATCTCCTCTTCAAACTGTTTTTTCTTTTCACTTTCTGTCTTTATGGTGCGTTGGGCTTGTTCTATTCTACCAACAAGCTCACGAACTGCACTATTATGTTTATTCGCTTCTCTCAAATGCTTTGACTCTAAAACAATGATTTTTGTTTTGGCACTACTTATTATTTGAGATAATTTCTCATAATAAGGATAGTATGAGATGTGCCGAACCGCATCACGAAGGTTTTCTTTAGACCTGAAATTAATCAGGTCGTCTAAAGATTCACCCTGAAACCAAATGTAGCCACGAATACCCTCAGGAAATAACTCCGAAATAACGTCAGCGGCTAAATCATCTACTTTAACTTTTGTTCCAGTAGAACTGTCATGTGAAACTTTTAACTGATTATTGTTTACTTTCCAGGCTCGTTCATGGTCCCATTCATCAAATTGAAGTCTTTCAGCAGATGCACTACGTTCAATCTCGTATGAAAGACCTTGATCGTCAATTAGTTCTATTCGGACAGATGTTGTAACAACATCCCCTTCCCGTGCATCTTTTAATGCTTTTTTATTGATATACTCATAGCGCTTAAGAGCAAAATTAGCATTGCTCGGTAAGCCATCAGTATTTCTCCAACCAATTTCAGATATATAGATCTTACCGAATAAAACCCAATAAAAGGCATTAAAAAGTTTTGACTTTCCCTTACCGCCTTTACCAATTATAAGGTTTAAGCCTTTCCCAAAATCTATGGACTGCTCTCCATAGTAAGATTGGAAATTATTGATTGTTATGTTAGTTATTCGCATTTTATTTAGAATTGCAAATTATTTTTATTTGAGCGATGTATTGGTTAACTAAAGAACTTGCTTCTGCCCGATCAGTGCTTAAACTTGTAAGTAGCTTTGCGACCTCTTTAGCTTTTTTTATGTCAACAAGGACTTTTTCTTTCCCTGCATCAACAGTCTTGTTGAGTTCATCAACAATTAGTTTGTACATTTCGTCTTGTATTGCCATATTTAATTATTTATTCATATTGTTTTTCTTCATCTTCAAGGATTTGGAATAAGTCAATTCCAAGCGTCATGCAAATATCATTTAGTTTGCTGTATATAATGCTCACTCTGTTATCTGCGAGCGAAGCAAAATTAATGATCCTTTTTACTTCCCCTAAGAAAAGATTCTTTTCTATGGAGTTATCGAGGTTTTCAGAAATATCAGGAGGCACAACAACCATATCCCAAATGTGTGCCTTTTCCTTGTCCTGATGTTTGCGAAGCACACGACCTCGGCGTTGAATAAATTGCCTTGGATTTCCTGTACTCGAGAGGAAAATGGCATTTTCAGCTCGAGGGACATCAACACCCTCGTCCAAACATTTCATTGAAAGTAAAACGTCTATATCTCCAGAAGCAAATCCTTTAAGGATTTCAGGAGCATCTTCAAGTCCACTTATAAATTTATGATAGTGGTATCTTCTTTCTCTGAAAATATCAGAATATTCATCAATCAGATGCATATCTTCTTTTGCGATATTATATGAATCCGAAACGGAATAGTCCGGTTCATAACCCTCTGGAACGAAAACAAAGGTATATTTTAATTTGCTTTCCGATGTTAAATCATCAAGCATTCTTATAATAGCGACTTTTTTGTTTTCAGCTTTGTGAATTATACGCTTTCGCTTCATTAAAAGCATTTCTGCCTCCGGCTTATATTTACCAGTTTCTGGGTCCAAAAATTTCCTTAGTTGGTCGGTGACTTTCCGATATTCGGACATTTCTATATTTGTTAATTCAACAAACACAGGAGTATAATCATAATGACATAAGATTCCCTGTTCAATAGCCTCTTTCATTGTAAACCTATAAGTATATTTTGGTGGCTTAGAATTGAAAAAATCATATAATTGAGAAGAACCTATTTCATCATATATTCGTTCAGGAGTGGCAGATAGACCAATCCGATTATTTATAAAAATAGGGAGCTTTTTTATTGGACCCGATGCACCAAGATTGTGAGCTTCGTCCGCTATAAATATAAAGTCTTCACTATTCTTTACGGAATAAAGAAAAGATTGAAAGTGTTTAAGAATAAAAGTCGCATAAGTAGTAATTATAACTATGTTTTTTTTGCTATTAAAAATGCTATTCGTAGCATATCTACTTAAGATATTCTTCCAATCTTTCTCAGTGTGAGTTGAGACAATATTTTGGAAATTAAATGCTTTAGCCTCCTTCTCCCACTGGAGAGCTAACGCTTGTGTAGGAACAACAATTATTAATTTGTAATAATTGTTCTGTTGCCATTCTTTTAATGCACAATTAAGAGCTGTGACAGTTTTGCCTGTACCAGTAGCCATTGCAAAAATACCTTTATTATCATTCTGTTTCCATGCTTTATAAGCCAAAATTTGAGCTTCGCGTTCACATGGGAAAGGAAAACGAGGTTCCATCTCTTTCTGCTCAAGTTTGTCTAATAATTTTTGTGGCAGTGGCTTAATCTCAATAGAAGAATTAGTTGCGTCCTCAATCTCTCTTAAAGATATTCCTGCTTTAATTAATTCAAGAGTGTTAGCCGCTTTGAAGTCATTCAAGACATAAGCTTTAACTCTTTCTATTGGAATATGGATTAGATGGCTTGTATCGTGCTCCCAAGAATTATCAAACATCTCTTGATATTCACTAACGCGCTCTGAATCTTTCCAAGAAGAAAAAACTGTAATTGTTTCGCTGTTTAATTCTAATGCGGTATGTGAGAAGTTGGCAGAGCCAATAAAGGCGACTTTATCACCTTTTGAATCTGTAAAGATTCCATATTTGTCATGTGCCAGCCCACCTTTAGCCGATAATGTCGCAACGAACTCAATACGCTTAATCGAAATAAGATATGAGAAACAACGGAAAAATAATTCATCTGCCTGAGAGAAAGTTTCTTTCATCTTTTCAATATCAGATATTATGCGTTCGCATAATTCATCGGCAACATTGTCTTTCTGACCAAGTATTATAGCACGCTTATCTGCTTCGCTTAATACGTCATTAATGACAACTCGCATCTTACCTCCATTTGCTACAAAGAGAGCAAATCCGTAAGAAAGAGACCTGATGCCGCTTGATGAAAAAAAGCCCAATCCCAAATCAAAACTTTTACTTTCGATTAAAGCTTCTGTAAAGAATTCTCTTGGTTCGGCAAAACCCGAGGAATAACTATTTTTTAATAATATATCTTTTAACATATCTCACTAAGTCCAATTTTTATTTTATCAAACAAATAGTCAAACCCAATAAGATTTGGATTAGCTTTCACATCTTTTGCAATTAGTTCTAACCCATGGTCTAAGTGCATCTTAAAATACCGAGGAATATCTCTGTCGTTATCTTTTATATTGTACGCTGTGCATAGAACATAAAGATAAGCGGTATATAAATTACCAAACAAAACATTTTTTGAATATTCTTTACCGCCTGAATCTTTAATTTCGAGAGGCGAAAATCTTGCTCCAGAATGCAAAGAATAAAAAATTGCAATTCGAGCAATAACATTTTCAGCTCCTAAGCCAAATTTTCTTGTCAACTCAGTAACAAGAATTTTATTTGATGCGGAAGTCTTTATTTGATTAAACATATACTTCAGACATTAACGAGTTAATATTGCAAACTTCAAAATACGAACGACTCACATTATTCTTTATTAGATATGAACCATTTATAAATGGTTTCATTAATTCCAATTCAGAATATGTAAGTTCTTTATATAAGAGTGGGAAAAGTACAACTTGAGATGATATGCTTGGATAAAATTCTGTGATAATTTTAGCCGCATGCGTTTTGTCGAATTTCTGCAATGGGCTATCAATAAATACTGGGAATTTGATGCCAGATTCTTCAACCAATGCTTTAAGAAGTGCAGTAGCATAAAGTTGCTGCTCACCCTTAGATAAAGACTCTTTATTAATTTTTGAGCCATCGGCAGAGTATAAATCAATATCCATATCATCATTAATGATTGATACCTCCACATGGTGTATAAAATCATCTTTATGCATTAATTCATTAAGAATTATTTTTATACGCCTTTCCAAAGAGAACTTCTTTTCTTTTTTTAATTCTATCAAGAATAAACTAAGTTCCGTTGAGAGTTCTTGTGAAAGGTTGTCTTTTTTTGCGTCGATATCATTAATGTCAACTTTTTTTATGGTTTCAGAAATCTGCTTCTGTAAAACAGAGTACTCTTGATTTTTTGTACCAATGGTTTCTAATAGGATACGCAACTCCGAATCTAAATTTGATAATTCTGCTTCAATTTCATTTTTAGCATTACGGATTTTTTTAATAAGTTCATCTGACTCTTTTGATTCAATAATAGATAATCTACCCTAAAATCCGCAACCTGTAATATTTTTGATATCTGAGGTTGCGGATACCTCT
>OQVZ01000326.1_pt1 | contig 18105 bp, 11 predicted proteins | sample 1691571 | NCBI WGS metagenome assembly OQVZ01 (sample SAMN03418261, study PRJEB22391) | human gut metagenome | biome: human-gut; feature: organic feature; material: feces | host: Homo sapiens | place: Tanzania | collected 2013-01
AAACAACGTAATATAGCACATATTTCTTTCATTTCAAGTCTTTATTTAGGGATAATTTCTAAACGCACACCTCTTCTTTTTTGCCTGTGCGTTTGCTTTGACAAGAGTATCAGCATTCTTTGGGGGGCTTTTTTGCTCCCTCCCCCTTAGGGTGCTTCTTCAAAGCCACGTCTCTGGGCGTGGTTATTTACTTTTGGTTCGGGACCGAAAATGGCTCAGGATCGGCTTTTTTTATTGCCATAACGGTAAAAAATCCTAAAAAGTCGGCATTTTGACTTGAAATTTTGAAAGGCGAGTAATATATTTTTCAACGGGGCATTTGTTCGTATACATGGAGCGCTATATGAAAATTGACAAAAAACAAGATGTCGAACCGTATTTGACGGTTCAAGATGTCTGCCAGTATTTGAAGATTTCAGATGAGTCGGTTAAGAATACGGATATCCTGGCGCACCACGTGGGTTATTTGATAAAGCTGAATTAGATGTCTGAGTAAAATCAGGGGAAGCAGCGGATATCGAAGAGAAATGAGACGAGTGCTATAATGGGTACTCATTGATTGGAGAAAACATATGGACAATAGACAGAAAAACGATTACAAGGTTTTGTATGAATCCTTGCCGGATCGCTATTGCCGTCTGCTGTTCATAACGGGATCGCAGGACGCAAGATTGGCCTTTCTGCATCAGATTCCGGATCATGAAGCTCTAATACAGGTCAGCCAGGAATTGGTAAAAATTCTTCATACTCTCCCGACCGCTCAACAGACGAAGGCCGTGACCGATTTCTTTGTTCGTTTAGGAGAAGGCTGTTCGGCTGTTTTCCTTTCGGATCTTGAGATTCTTTTTGATCGTTCACTGAGCATTGATCCGATAAAACTGTTGAAAACTGCTGCCCGTAACAGGGCAATGGTTGTTGAATGGCCCGGAGAAATAGATTTTTCTGCGAATACGCTGAATTATGCAAAGCCAGGGCATTCCGAATATTTCAGCACCGAGCTGACCGATGACGTTCTCTTTTTTGATGTATCTGGTCGCAATTCATTAAACAAAACAGCTGGCAGGAGTTGATTATGCAATATAAGGATCTCATTCAGTTTGAGCCGTTGGAACGGATTATTCAGTTGACCAAATCTGGCGAGAAAAAGGAAGCTCAGAGTTTGGTTTCTTCTTATGTTATTTCGGAGATGATGGCTGACCGGCTTATTAACATCGTGTTCAAACAGCTTCAATTTGATGAACCGATGGATAACATGGGACTGCTGGTTGTTGGAAACTACGGAACCGGTAAATCTCATTTGATGTCTGTAATTTCCGTCATTGCTGCTGATGCGGATATGGTCCAGTTCGTTACAAATCCTGCTGTTGCCAAAGCAGCCCAGAGTATTGCCGGAAAATTCAAGGTGATCCGGGTTGAGATCGGCAGCGTCAATACATCCTTCCGGGAAATCATTGTTCACGAGTTGGAAGAGTTTCTTGCGTCTGAAGGCATTTCGTTCTCCATTCCAACGGCGGATTCTATCACCAATAACAAAGGCTGGCTGGAAGATATGATGGCCGCCTTTAACGCCAAGTATCCTGATTATGGTTTGCTGTTTGTTGTTGATGAGCTGCTTGACTATTTGCGTGCCAGGAAAGATATGGAACTGGCCCGGGATTTCGGCTTTATGCGGGAACTTGGTGAGGTTTGCAAAGATTTGCGGTTCCGTTTTATTGCCGGACTTCAGGAAGCTCTCTTTGACAGCGTCAGATTTGCCTTTGCAAGCAATAGTCTGCGTCGTGTGCATGAGCGCTTTGAACAGGTGGATATTGCCAGAAACGACGTGAAGTTTGTGGTCGCAGAGCGCCTGCTTCGCAAAACACCGGAACAACAGAAGAAGATCCGGTCCTATTTGGAGCAGTTTGCACCGTTCTATGGCGACATGACTGCTCGCATGGACGACTTTGTAAAAATGTTCCCTGTGCACCCCGACTATATTGACATTTTCGAGCGAATCGTAGCTGTGGAAAAACGTATGGTTCTCCGGACTCTTTCGGCAAAAATGGCTGCCTTGCTGAATCAGGATATACCGGAGGATAAGCCCGGAATTATTGCCTACGACTCCTATTGGGATACGCTGACCGGAAATGCTTCTTTCCGTACTATTGAGGACGTTAAGCGCATTCTGGATTGCACCTCTATCCTGGCTACGAAAATCAAAACAGCATTGAAAAAAACGTATCAGCCGATGGCAATGCGAATCATCAATGGTTTAGCCGTCAATCGTCTCACCACCGGCAGTGTCTACAATCCGGTTGGTGTCACATCGGAGGAGATGCGGGATACTCTCTGTTTGTACGATCCCTGCGTCAAGGAACTTGGCGGAGAACCAGCAGAAGACCTGAAGACGCGGATCGAATTCATTATGAAAAAAATTCGGGAAGCGGTCAGCGGACAGTTTATTACCCAGAACGCGGATAATCATCAGTATTATATCGACGTTCAGCGAATTGTGGATTATGATGCTTTGATTGAACAAAAGGCCGCGACGCTGAACGATGAGAAGCTGGATCATGCGTATTATGAAGCGCTCAAGATCATGATGGAAGTTCAGGATGTGCCCACAAAAGTTACTGGTTACAACATCTGGGAATATGACAAGATCACGTGGCTGGATCATCAGGCTCCCCGTTGCGGTTATCTTTTCTTTGGCGCACCGAATGATCGTTCCACGGCACAGCCGCCTCGTGATTATTACATCTACTTTCTCCGGCATTTTTCGCCTGGCAATTTCTGGGATGAACGAAAAGCCGATGAGGTGTTTTTCAAACTGGCAGGTGTGGATGACACGCTGACCACTGCCATACGCAATTTTGCCGGAGCACTGGAATTAACCAGTATATCCTCTGGTTCAGATAAATCAACATACAGCTTGAAGGTTCAAGAATACAAAAATGCTATCGTCAAGTGGTTGAAAGAGAAAAATACATCAGCCTTTGAGATCACTTATCAGGGTCATACGAAAACGCTGACCAACTGGCTGAAAGGAACCAGCCTTCGCCAGCTTTCCGGTATCGGTAATAACGAAACGCTGAATTTTCGTGATATGGTCAATACAATCAGTGCATTTTTGATGGGTGGTTACTTTCAGGAGCAAGCTCCGGATTACCCAAAATTCCGGACGACTATTGCTGTTCAGATGAGACCGCAGGCAGTTACGGAAGCGCTCCGGGTCATTGCCGGTGGACATTCCAAACAGGGTCGGCTGATTTTAGATGCGCTGAATCTTCTGGATGAGGATCGGATTTCCACTGCCAATTCAAAGTATGCAAAGCGGGTTCTGGCTTTATTCCAGAATCGTGGAGCCGGACAAGTTGTCAACTATGATGAACTGGTCCAGTATGATAAAGGCGGAAATTATTTTGACCCGAATGCCTCCCGGCTGGAAGTAGAATATCTGATTGTTGTCCTGGCAGCATTGGTCTGCACCGGAGAGATCACTTTGTCGGTCCTCGGAGAGAAATTTGATGCCACCGGCTTGGGAAAACTGGCGGCGACCCCGCTGGACACGCTGGTCGCCTTCAAACATATTGAACAGCCGAAAGAGTGGAATCTGCCTGCGCTGACGGCTCTCTTTGCGCTGGTGGGACTGCCTGCCGGATATGCGTCAATGGTTACGCAGGGAAAAGAGCAGCCGATTGTGGAGATGCAGACCAAAATATCCAGCGCTGTTGACCGCATCGTCCATATTCAGAGTCAGATTCGCAACGGCATGAGTTTCCTGGGCGTGGATCTGCTGTCGATCTGTAAATATACAGGAGCCAATGCTGAAATTGCCAAACTGAAGGATTTCCTGGAGTATATGCAGAATTTCAATGCTCCATCCAAATTGAAGCAGCTGAAAAAGAGCAAAGAGGAAATCGACTCGTTCAAGGCTACCGTTGCAATGGTGAAAACACTGGGCGATTTGCGCGATTTTATGCAGGAAGAAACCCAAACTGCCAGCTATCTGCAGGCAGCAGAAACGTGTTTGCCTCCGGATAATGCGTGGATTGTCAAAGAACAGCATTTGCGCCAGAACATGGTAGAAAAACTCGTATCCGCACACAATGCCGATGAAGTTGTCGCGGCTCTGCCGGGGATCGCCCAGGATCTGCATCTGTTGAAAAAAGAATATATTGTCACCTATATGAAGCTGCACAAGGATGCCAGGCTGACGGTTGCGGACGAGACCAAACGTGGAAGACTTCGGAATGATAATCGGCTGAAAGCATTGCAGGCGCTTTCTGTTATTGATCTGATGCCCCGTCAGAAACTTCAGGAGCTGATCGGACATTTGGATGAGATGCGTTCCTGCTCCAATCTTACGGAAATGGCTCTGCAGACTGAAACAATCTGCGGAAGTTGTCGTTATACTCCCAGCCGGGAGCATACACATGGCGTGGCAGCGGATATCCTGCGTGCCATTGATTCTCAGCTTGATGATATGCTGGAAGAGTGGACCAAGAGCATCTTGAACAGCTTGGAAGATCCGGTGACAAAAGAGAATCTGGAACTGTTGCAACCGGATGAAAAAACCGCGATCCAGGCCTTTATTGCCGGGAAAGAGTTTGTGCTTCCCATTGATCTGCAGTTGGTAAAAACCTTGAAACAGGTCATGGGCGGCTTGCTCAAGGTTGCAATCAATGTGCGGGAGCTGGAAACAGCACTCCAGAATGGCGGTCCTGCCAAAGCCGATGAGCTTCAGCAGCGGTTTGCCAATTATATCGAGAAGGTCACGCATGGGAAGGACCTGAGTAAAACAAGAATTGTGTTGGAATAAGGAGGTCAATGATGCTAATTGACAAAATTGAAATTAAGGCTTTCAAATCCCTCGAGCATTTGATTCTTGAATTAGGAAAAATCAATGTTTTTGTGGGAGCCAATGGCTCAGGGAAAAGCAATATCTTGGAAGGAATTGGTATCCTTTCGGCCGCTGCAAATGGGAAAGTTGATGACAATGCCCTTTTAACCAGAGGCGTTCGACCTGGAGTTCAAAATTTATATAAGTGTGCATTCCCCGGAGTGCGCTCTAATCATATTGAATTTGCGGCATCGAGTAACGCAGCAAATGAAATGAAAAGTGCTTCGTATAAAGTTTCCTTGTTTAATCCTATTGTGCAAGGAAACTATACATGGCAATTCCATACAGAAAATTTAAAATATAACAATAAAAAGATCCTGGGACGTTCCCATCATTCCAGTATAAAAAAGGATTTTTCTATTGGTCTTGCTGCATTAAAAGCAGCAGATCCAGATCCCTGTATTGATGATAGAGCATTTAATATTTTGCGTTACCTTCAAAGTTATGCAATCTATGCTCCTGCTACACCAATTTTACGCGGCATTATGAATGAAAGTTATTCTCGTCCGCCTTTGGGTATTGGAGGCAGCCATGTCGCGGATGCATTAGCAGAGTTTAAAAAACTGATTCAAACGGACAAGAAAAACGAAGGATATTACCAGACAGTTGTGGAAGATATCGAAACCCTTATTGATTGGGCTTTGTCCTTTGGCTGTGCAAGCAGTGAAACAGTCCCCGTATCTTCCTCAATTCCACATTCAAAAAATGTTGTCCGATTCGTGGATCGATTTATGAAGCCAAGCCGTAATATTTTGAGTGGCTACGATTCCAGTGAAGGCGCATTGTATATTCTTTTCCATGCATTGCTGGCTGTTTTGCCAACAGCACCTCGTTTTTATGCGGTAGATAACGCTGATCATGCGCTGAATCCGCGTTTGTGTCAAGCTCTTTTTGGGAAGTTATGCAATTGGATTCTAAAATCTCCTCAAGAAAAACAAATCATCTTGACTACACACAATCCATTAGCTTTGAACGGACTCCCCCTATTGAAAAATGATGTTCGGCTTTTTACCGTTTCACGGAGCATTCAGGGAAAAACACAGGTTCGTCGTGTGATTTGGAATCAGGATCTGGAGGATAAAAGAAAATCTGATTGTCTTACCATCTCCGACATGTGGATTTCTGGCGAACTGGGAGGAATGCCCAATGCCTTCTAAAACACTTTCTGTCGGTATTGTCTCCGAAGGTGCAACGGATCAGTATATTCTTGGAATTATTCTTCAGGAAATATCATCCTCTATGGATATAGATTTTGAAATCCGTTCCATCCAGCCCAAATATGATGCAATCAATGACCAATGGGAGAAAGGTGGATGGGGGCTTGTCTATGCTTGGTGCAAAAATATCGTGAAGGAGCATAATTCTCTTGAAAAATTTATTACTGACACGGGGATTGATCTGCTTATTTTACAGATAGATGCAGACGTCATCTACATGAAATATACAGATTGTCCATCTATTGTGCCAGAACCCTCGGATTTTCCTATTCCAATTTCAACGCCGTGCCCTGACACTGGCTGCAACCTTCCATGTCACGCAATTGACGCAATTCCAAAATTACTGAGCAGCTGGGTTCACTCAAAGAACATGCCTGAATGCGTTGTATTATGTACCCCTTCAAAATCATTGGATGCATGGGTCGTGGCAACAATGCCATTGATGGATTTCAGAAAAGATCAAATTGATCAAAATTTGCTTACAATTCTCAATGGAAAACTGGAATGTACACTCAATCCAGAGCAATGTTTCGATTATTCTGATAAAATAGGAAAAAGTCTAAGAAGTTATAAAAACTATAGTACAACAATCAAAAATAACTTGCAAGACACGTATAAACGTTGTACTATGGCACAGATTTTTAGAGACAATTTTTCCAAAACATTGATGAGGCTTGCCAATGTCTGATGACTTTTTCAAGACGGAATATACGAAGGCTGCGGATGGCAGCGGAGAACTTTTTCAGGAAGAGATCGTGGCTGTCAATAGCGAACCGGTTACCTGTCTTGGGAAAACATTTGCCAATGATGCGGAACGGCGGGCTTATTTTACTGAGGAACTGCGCAAGAAACTTCGTGATCCGGAGTTCCGCAAGATTGAAGGCTTTCCTATTGGTGAGGATGAGGATATTCTCGCCTTGAGCGATCCTCCATATTACTGCGCCTGCCCGAATCCGTGGATCGGGGAGTTCATTCAGGAATGGGAACGGGAGAAACCGCCTAAAGATGACCTCTTCCATTATGTCCGGGAGCCATTCGCGGCGGATGTGTCGGAAGGCAAGAATGACCCCATCTACATGCTACCTTCTTATCATACAAAAGTTCCGCCTAAGGCTATTGAAAAATATCTTGCTCACTATACGGAACCCGGGGACATTATTATCGATGCTTTTTGTGGGACAGGTATGGCTGGAGTTGCAGCCAATCAAATGGCAGATATAATTGATTCGAAAGGAGAAAAAGGGGCTCGCCATGCGATTTTAGTCGATTTATCTCCCTATGCTACATTTACAGCATCAATGATGAATACTCCAATGCCAACAGCGCTTTCTGATGGAAAAGACGGAGTTATAGGAAGTATTATTAAAAGTGAAATATTGCCTCTTTATCGGCATTCTTCACATGGGGCAGTGTATGATATTGACTATTTAGTCTGGAGTGATTGGGGCGTTTGCCCCAATTGTTCTTCTTCTTTTCGGCTTTATGACGTTGTTATAGATTATGATGCGTCAAAAATGAATCCAGAATATCTTTGTCCCAATTGCGGATGTACCATAAAAGCTAAAAACCAAAAAAAAGCTTTCATAAAAGTATGGGATAATTATTTAAAAACGACGCGTGAGGTTGTTAAGTATACCCCCGTTTCGACATCCAGAAGATTTGGCACAGGAACTGTAAGGGAATTTTGCACAAATGAAGACAACAATCTATACGATGAAGTTTCCCAGAGGGAGATTTCCAGAATTCCCGCTGAGTTGAAATATTCACACATGACTCATGAGCGAAATAATTTACCTGAATACTGGAAGATAACACATATCCATGATTTTTTTACAAAAAGAAATTATTATGTGCACGATCATCTGCTGAATATGCATTTACCATACTGGGAACACAGGACTATTTTGTGGGCATTGCTGTCAGTATTAGACAATAATTCAACTCGGCGTAATCGGTTTTATGTAGATGCAAGACGACCAAACGGTTCTCCTGTTGGTCCCCTCTCTAACACCTTATATGTTCCTACTATTCAGGTCGAAACCAATATTGGACATAAAATTTTACAATTTTTAGAAGAAGCCAGAAAAGTAAAGCACTTATGGAGTAGTAACCGTTCTGTAATATCGACACAAAGTGCAACAGCAATTAACCAAATTCCAAGAGATTCCGTTGATTTTATTTTCACCGATCCTCCGTTCGGAGGAAACATTAACTATTCCGAACAAAATATCTTGTTTGAATGGTGGCTTAAAGTTGCGACAAACAATAAAAAGGAAGCGATAACGAACGATGTTCAACAGAAAGGTGTTTCCGAATATCAGGAATTGATGGAGGAGTGCTTTTCGGAATACCATAGAGTGTTAAAACCTGGTCGTTGGATGGTTGTTGAATTTCATAATTCTGCAAATGCAATATGGGCTGCAATTCAGCAGGCTCTTGAAAAGGTTGGATTTGTTGTTGCGACAGTAAATATCTTAGACAAAAAAGCATCAACACTGCATCAGGATCATAATGCAGCAGCAGTCGATAAGGATTTGGCAATTACAGTCTATAAGACATCAAATCAGTTGGAACATAAATTTTCTTCGATTGCAGGACAAGAAGAAGGTGTGTGGGAATTTTTACGATCTCATTTGGAAAAACTTCCAGTGTTTATTTCACACGACGGTGAAGCAAAGGTTATCAAAGAGCGACAGCAAGTATTACTCTTCGATAGAATGGTTGCATTCCATGTTCAACGCGGAATTATGGTTCCAATGTCAGCTTCTAAATTCTATGAAGGACTTCTGGAGCGCTTCCCATCTCAGGATGAAATGTTTTTCTTAGAGGATCAAATCCCCGAATATAGAAAGCGTCGTTCAACAGTTTCTAAGATAGAGCAAGTACAACTGTTTGTATCAGATGAATCTTCCGCTATTGCATGGCTTCGGGAAATTCTCAAAGAAAGGACGCTGACTTTTCAGGAGATCAATCCACTGTTCATGCAGGAACTTTCCGCCTGGAACAAATACGAAAAAACGCTTGAACTCGCACAACTTCTGGAAGAAAATTTCCTGATGTATGACGGCAAAGGCGAAGTGCCGAGCCAGATTCACACCTATCTTTCGACCAACTGGCATGATCTGCGCGACTTGGCGAAGGACGATCCGAAGCTGGTCGCCAAAGCGGAAAACCGCTGGTATGTTCCCGATCCGAACAAAGCCAGTGACCTGGAAAAGATCCGGGATAAATCCCTGCTGCGCGAATTCGAGGAATACCGGAACGCCACCAAAAAACTCAAGACCTTCCGTCTGGAAGCTGTCCGGGCTGGTTTCAAACACGCCTATCAGGAGCGTGATTACGCCACCATTCTCGCCGTCGGGAAGAAGATCCCGGAGAATGTGCTGGAAGAAGACGAAAAACTCTTAATGTGGTTTAACCAAGCCGAAATGCGCGTGGAAGAATAAAAAAACAAAACGGAGATACAACAAAATGATTCTTAGAGAAATTATCCTTCGCAACTTTCGCGGTTATAAAGATGAAACGCGAATTCCTATAAACAACCTGACAGCATTTATTGGGAAAAATGATACAGGGAAATCATCCATATTAGACGCATTGGCAATTTTTTTTGAACACCAGTTAGGAAAAATCGACTTCTCAGATATATGCGTTTTCGCTGAGGAAACTGGAGAGATTGTAATAGGTTGCGTATTTTCTGATTTTCCGGAAGAAATTACGATTGATGATACATCTGTTACGTCATTGGAAAATGAGTATCTTATAAATAATGATGGTTACTTGGAAATTCATAAAATTTTCAACTATTCCAATAGAAGAATTGAAAAGCCAAAGGTTTTTGCTATTGCCAATCACCCATCTGCTGAAAATGTTAGCGACTTACTTCAAAAAAAGAATTCAGCGCTAAAAAGTCAAGCGAGATCCTTAGGAATAATAGATAACGCAGATGCCAGATCCAATGTTTCTTTAAGGCATGCTATTTGGGAAGCGACGGCAGACCTCCATTTACAAACTTCAAAAATACAACTGGATAAGATAGATGAAAAGGCTATTTATGATCAAATTCAGAAACACTTTCCTTTGTTTGCATTATTTAGAGCTGATCGTCCATCAACAGATGAAGATGCAGAAGTTCAAGACCCATTAAAAATTGCTGTGAAACAGGCAATAGCTGAGGTGTCCGAGGATATTGAAAATATAAAGAATCGCATTCAAGAACGTGCTTTGGATGTTGCGAGAAGGACATTGCTTAAATTGGCTGATTTTGACTCGACCTTAGCAGCACAACTTTTACCGGATTTTAAATCAGATCACAAATGGGACACGATTTTTAAGCTTTCTCTTTTGGGAGATAATCAAATCCCCGTGAATAAAAGAGGTAGTGGGGTGCGCAGATTAATTCTGTTTAGTTTTTTTAGAGCAGAAGCTGAACGAATGAGGGGCGAGGTTGATAAACAAAATGTGATTTTTGCTATTGAAGAGCCAGAAACAGCACAACACCCAGATAATCAGGTTAAACTATTTGAATCTCTTGAAGATATTGTTGAAAAATCAGATTCACAAATTTTACTCACAACACACGTTCCAGGATTGGCGGCGCTATTACCAACAGATTCGATACGTTATATACAAAAAAATAATATCACTCATGAACAAATAGTAACTCCAGTAGATGATAGTTGTCTTGCAACGATTGCGAAAGAATTAGGGGTTATTCCTGATAAAAGAGCAAAAGTACTGCTTTGTGTTGAGGGGCCTAATGACATTCATTTTTTGAAACACATGTCGTCTATCTTATTTCGTAATAATGATATTGTTTGCGATATTTTTAATGATTTTAGGTTTGCACAAATAATATTAGGGGGGAACACGTTACAAGATTGGGTATCGGAGCATTATTTAAGGAATATTGGGCTACCAGAATTCCATTTGTACGATAGAGATGATGTTGTACCCACCACAGGTCAGTATCATTATCAAGACAGTGTTGATGCTGTTAATCGGAGAGGTGATGGTTCAAGTGCGCGTTTGACCATAAGGAGAGAAACAGAAAATTATTTGCACATTGATGCAATAAATGCTTATTTTAACACTTTCTTGGGGCGTGATATCGCATACGAGATCACTGCTGATGCCGATGTGACAAGTGATTTAACTCCGATAGTTCGCGGACACCGGTATCCAAGAAATATAAAAGCTCTGCTTAATCGTGAAGTTGCTGAAAAGATGACCGTAACTATGTTACATGCAAATGGAACCTATGATGAAATAAAAAGTTGGTTCGACACTTTAATCCAGATGGCACAATGAAGCATCTTTATTCAAATCGTCCATGTACCATTCTTTCCGAGCAGAAGATGTTCGGGAAGGTGATCTGTACCATCTATATTCCGGAACTGGATAAGGTGGAACGCGTGCCGAAAAGTGAACTCGTTTCCTGCGATGAAATCGAAACGGGGCTATCGCCAGAGGAAATCGTTTCCATTGCGGCGGCGGGCAAGATCTTTGATGCGCTCAACAATTACACCCGGACGATCGGGGAAGATGTTCTGCTGGCTCCGTTGGATTCCGCCGTAACCCCGCTGCCTCACCAGCTGGATACACTGAAACGAGCCATCGGCGGCTCAACGGTACGCATGCTCCTTGCCGATGAGGTCGGTCTGGGAAAGACCATCGAAGCTGGGCTGATTATCCGGGAACTCAAATTGCGCGGTCTGATTCAGCGTGTTCTGATCGTTGCTCCTGCCGGATTGACCAAGCAGTGGATCTCGGAAATGAAGGTCCATTTCGGGGAAGAGTTTCACCTTTTTATTCCAAGTCAGGTAGAAGCTGCTGACGAACTGCTGAAAGCCGCCCGCAGCTCCATCAATCTGGAAAACGATGATGAAAACAATCCCTATCTCCTGAGCGACAGTGTGGTTTGTCCGCTGGATGCCATCAAACCGATCCGCAGGCGCAAAGGCTGGACCAAAGAACAGGTTGATGAATACAATATGAAGCGTTTCCTGAACGTGGTTCACGCGGATTGGGATCTGGTCGTTATTGATGAATCCCATCGGGTCGCCGGTGCGGATGAAACCGTTGCCCGGTTCCGGCTGGGGATGGGCCTTGGAGAAGCGGCTCCCAATATTCTGCTCCTTTCCGCCACACCGCATCAGGGAAAATCCGATGCGTTTCACCGTCTGCTGTCAATTCTGGATCCGGAGGAATTTGAAGGCCAGCGTCTATTGACGAAAGCACGCATTCAACCGTATATGATCCGTCACGAGAAGCGGAAGACGGTGGACGGCAGCGGGAAGAGCCTTTTCCTGCCCCGCCATACCCATACACTGAACATCTGCTGGGAATCCCGGCATCAGCCGCAGCGGGAGCTTTACGATGCCGTTACCGAATATATCCGGCATGGCTATAATGCGTTGGCCCGGATGACCAAGAAGAAACGTGTTGTTGTGGGATTCCTGCTGGTTTTGATCCAGCGGTTGATGGCATCTTCCACACCTGCCATCGGGCGGATGTTGGAAAAGCGGCTGAATATCCTGAAAAATCCGCCTTCGGAACCGGATGCCGACACGGAAATAGATTCTCTTTTTGACGATTACGATGCCATGACCGGCGAAGAAATGGAAAGCCAGCAGCTTTCTATCCCGGAAATCAGCGAAGGCGAGATTGCCCAGGTTGAAAATCTTCTGGATCTGGTACGCATTGCGCAGAATGCCGGACCGGATGCCAAAGCAGAAAAACTGCTGAGTCTGCTTTACGAATTACAGGCGGAAGACGGTCCGGAGGTCAAAATGCTGATCTTCACCGAATTTACTGCGACTCAGGAGATGTTGAGAAAGTTCCTGACGGAACGGGGCATCCGCTGCTGTGTTATTAACGGTTCTTTGGATATCAACGAGCGACTTTCCAATCAGTCGCAATTTGCCGATGATACCCAGATGCTGATTTCCACCGAGGCCGGTGGTGAAGGTTTGAACTTGCAGTTCTGCCATATTGTGGTCAACTATGACATGCCGTGGAATCCCATGCGGATTGAACAGCGGATCGGCCGTGTGGATCGTATCGGTCAGAAACACGACGTTCAGGCGTTCAATCTGATGATTGCGGAGACCGTGGAAGCCCATGTCCGCGAGGTGATTGAGCAGAAACTTGCCACCATTTTGAAAGATATTGGTGTCGATAAACTATCCGACATTTTGGATTCCGGCGAAGCCAGCGCCAACTTTGACGCGGTTTATAAAGCCGCCATGCAAGCAGAGACCAATATCGAAGAACCGCTACACAAAATTGAACAGGTCTTACGGGATGCGGCGAAGTCGGCCCGGCAATTTGCTTATCTTTACGAATCTCCCGGCGTGACTGCTGATGTTGCCCAAGATTACTTACAGCATCCGTTCCCGTATTGGGTCGAAAGCATGGTGACCTCGTTCTGCCGGACACACGGCGGAACGGCGACAAAGCAGAAACAGGATTGGAGTCTCCGGTTGCCGGATGGAAGCGCGATTCCGCATGCCGTTTTCAATCTGAAAGAGCTGGAAAAGAATCCGGTAGCATCGTTTCTGGCAGTCAACAACAAGGCAGTTTCCGATATGCTGGCCGAACTTGTCCGGCATCGGGAAAGCGGTTCCAAGATTCCGTGTATTGCAAGCAAGGATCTTCCGTCTGCCGTTCATGGCACATTTGCGCTCTATAAGCTGGATGTCAAATCGGGAGACTGGTCCCGCAGCCGGGTGCTGCCGGTATTTCTCGCCGATGACGGCCGCACTTTCAATAACACGGCGAAGACCATTCATGATCTGCTGCTCGGGGGAAGTTTCTCCACATCGGGAATGGCAGATTTTGAGATCGACAGGCTTTGGGATTCCGCAGAAAGTATTCTGGAACCGTACTTTGAAGAGCTTCAGCGCATTTACGCGGAGGAACAGGAGCGCGATCTGAAAAAGAAAACACAGCTTTTTGAGAGCCGAAAACGCAGTCTGGGACGGGTTGGCATTGATAACATCCGGCTTTCCCGTCTCTCCAAACTGGAAAAAGAGCGCCGGAGTTACGTTGAATATCATGAACGGCAGCGCACATTGCTGCCGGAAGTTCAGCTGCTGCTTGCGTTGAAAGTGAATGGTGGGCAATGAGCTGGAACGAATATATTCTGACGGAATTTCCTGAAACCGCATTCAGCCGGATCAATATTCTTTTTGATCCGCAGGCGATTGTCGCTGACGAAGCGGTCTTTGCAGAATTGGACAGGCGAGGATATTTGATACAGGATTTTTCTGACACAATCTCGCTGCGTTACACCTACGAAAGCAAAGTGCGCAATCGTCTCGATGCAAAGTGGCTGATTCTGGTCCGGGATGAACGTACAACGAGAAATGACCTCCCATACGATATTGTCCGGCAGGCCAGAGAGGTTCATTTTTCATTGGAGGCTCTTTTCCCGAATTTGAATTTTGATGCGATTAATAGTTTGGATCGGAAATATTTCTCAAAACTTTTTGATATAAAAGAGGATGTTCCTTGTGAGATTCAAAGCCGCAGTCAAAGTTGCGAGTTTGTTTGGGAACGGCTTTTCAGTATTTCGACGGATATTATCAACACTCAGGAAGATCTGCTGAAATTGCTTTTTGACGTGCATTTTGTATTGGCAATTCATTCCCCGGTTCTTTTGGAGTATCTGGTTAGTAAAATCGCAGCCAAACGCCAGTTTAAGGATTGGGATGTTGTCGAGCTTTTTAAATCTCCGGAAAATTTTGCATTATTTCTCGGAGAACGTCTGCAGTGTTATTTAGATGGAAGCCAGCGTTCTGATTGGCAGATCAAAGGGCCGGGTCAGCTTGATTTTGCCTCTTCGGAACTCAAAAAATATGTCAGCAGTATTTTTGCTTCCGGCTGTTTGCAAACTGGAACGGATGTCGAACAGCTTCAGCGTCTTGTTCAGTATTTATCTGGAGCGAATGCCAGTTCAGCTTTTGCGACTGCATTGAATACAATTGCAAGTAAGATTGATGACCAAATTCCTTCGATCAATGCGACCTATCAAAATTGGCTGAACATTGCCGGAGATTGGGCGGAATTGACAGCACTTGCCTATTCAACGAAAAGCATCCCGGCGACCTACGATGATCTGCAGAAAAAGCTCAACACTGCCTTTGGTGAATGGCTGACTGACCATTATCATCTTTTAGTCAGCCTTCCATCGAATCCCCCGGTGATGCTCCATCAGATTATCCGATCTGAGCAACGCAAATTTTCCGATGGTGGCGTCCATCGGTTTGCACTGATTGTCATGGATGGCTTGTCTTTGAATCAGTGGGCTGCGATCCGGCCTGATTTAGCGGATGATTTCAGTATCAGCACAAATGTCTGTTTTGCATGGATTCCGACTTTGACCTCCATATCCAGACAGTCTATTTTTGCCGGTAAGATTCCGGCTGCATTTTCTACTTCCATAGCGACTACGGCAAAGGAGGAAAGCCTCTGGCAGCAAGCCTGGGAAAGTTGTGGCATATCCAAGACGGAGATCCTTTATGCAAAGAAACTCGGTCTAGGAAGCGCTCAGGATATACTGAATCAAATTTCTCCAAGAACAAAAATCTGCGGATTTGTCATTGATATGGCGGACAATATCATGCATGGGATGCAGCTCGGTAATTCCGGCATGCACAACCAGCTTCGCCAATGGATGTCAGGCGGATATCTGAAACACTTGCTGGCAGGCTTGGCTGATATGAGATTCGATATCATTTTAACCAGCGATCATGGCAATATTGAATGTACGGGGGTCGGTCGTCCGCAGGACGGTGTGCTCTCGGAGCAACACGGGGAACGGGTTCGTATTTATCCCAATAAGGAGCTTACCGCACAGACTCTCCATAAGATTCCGCAGACTTTTGAATTGAATCCGGTTGGATTGCCTTCAAATATGTATCCGGTTTCTCTCCCTTATAACCATGCCTTCGTTCCTGCAGGTATAAGACTGGTTGCTCATGGAGGAAACAGTCTGGAGGAGGTTATCGTTCCCATGATTCACATTACAAGTAAACGAGGTCAATAATGCAAAACGCATCAAGATATGAAAAACTCGGATTTAAGGTCGTTCTGGCAAGAGAATGTCTTGATCTCTCGGTCAATCTCATGCTCCAACGGAAGCCGGTTAAGGAAATCCGAGAAACGCTGCAAAACACAATCTCATCATCAGGGAAACGATCAAAACTGACGACAAAATTTGCTGTTCAGATTTTACGGGCATGGTTCGAGCCAGATGATGATCTGGTTCTTTTTCGAGATCAACTTCTGGATCATATACAGAAAATGCCACAGGAGCAATGGCCAATATTGCATTGGGCATGTCTCACAGCGTCTTATCCTTTTCTGCTCTCCTTTTCAACGGTGTTCGGACGTTTAATATCATTGCAAAATGAAACGACAAAAGCACAGGTCCTGGCACGATTGCAGGATATTTACGGAACGAGGGAGGTCGTGGAACGTTCACTTTATTACGCGATGGGCTCATTCATCAATCTGGGGTTGATTCAAAGAAAAGATAACATCTTGTTGACTGCTCCGGAAAAAATAGAAATCGACAGTGACCGATTAGGAATTCTGCTTTGGAAAGCAATGATTCATGCAACACGAGGGAATCGTCTTGCTGTCGGAGTCTTACGTAACGCTCCGGCGCTTTATGCTTTTAACATGTCGGAGATCTTCGCAGCTCGTAAATATGAATTTCTTCCGGATCTCTATTATCATCAATATGCCAGCGAAGAAATTTTGTCTCTCAATTAAGAACCCAGACTATGCAGTTTGAGAAAACAGTCGGGATTCCTCTGCTCCACAAGGTAATTTTATGGAGCCTCATTACTGTTTTTCTTTGGGAAAGAGAGACGGAACATTGGCAGTCATAAACGGGCATTTTTCCGAATTCAAACCGGAAAAATAGAAGAGTTCAAGCTCGAGACGCAACACCTCCACCATTGAAATTTATGCGGGAATCGGCAGTACACAAAGAAGTGCACCCCAAAGGTTGTGTCCAACTTCTGGGGTGCACTCTCTTCTGTTGCGGCTCTTGAGGTTTTGGAGCGGGCGGCTCAGAGAGCGGCGGCTTTCTCCATTTCCTGTTTGGCGGCGTCGAGCTCTCCGGCGGAGAAGAAGCGGCCGCCGACAATCACCTCGCCGGCTTTGCGCTTCGTGCAGGAGGGCGCGAATGCGGTTTCAATCACAAGCTTGTCGGAAAGTCCCTTCGCAGCGGCGTATTCGAGAACGTCGGCGAGAGCTTTTGCGCTGACGTCTTCATCCGTTCCCGGCGTGACGCAGACGGATACGGCAATTTTCTTTTCCGCTTTTCCGGATTCCACGACTTCCACGGCGTCGAAAACTCCGTTGAGGTTTTCATATGTCGTGTGGAGGAGGTGATGCGCCTTCTCGGAGTTGGGCTGTCCGCCGAGATACTTTTCATAGCATTCGGCAAGCATGTGGTTTTCAAGAGAGTTCTTGAACTGCATGTTTTTGTCGCACTTGTAGGTGGCTTCCATGCGCCGGGCGCGCTTGACGCGGTCGTTCTGAATGGGCTGTCCGCCGCCGCAGACGCATCCGCCGGGGCATGCCATGACTTCGATGAAGTGATACGGGGATTTGCCGTCGGCCGCGTCCTGCGCGAGCTCTCTGGCCGCGCCGAGGGTGTTGACGACCGCGATCTTGAGCTCGGCGTCGCCGGCTTTGACGGTGGTTTCTTTGAAGCGCTGGCTTCCGCGGACTTCTTTGAATTCGAGACCGTGCATGGGGATGTTTCCGGTGATTTTTCCGACCGCGTAGCGTAGCGCGGCTTCCATGACGCCGCCGGATGAAGCCCAGCTCGACAAGTTCAAAGTCGACGGCAATCCCGATGTGGACTTTGTTCTCACCACGACCGAAATCGGACGCATGATCGACTCCTTCGGCATCAAATTCAACGAGCTTGAACCCGACGCCTTCGACATGACCTCCGCGTCCTGCGCGAGCTCTCTGGCCGCG
>OQVZ01000327.1_pt1 | contig 18103 bp, 21 predicted proteins | sample 1691571 | NCBI WGS metagenome assembly OQVZ01 (sample SAMN03418261, study PRJEB22391) | human gut metagenome | biome: human-gut; feature: organic feature; material: feces | host: Homo sapiens | place: Tanzania | collected 2013-01
CTTTCAAAATAGCCAAACTTTTCCAACACATCAGACAATGTATCAGCGTTCACTTTTTCTACTGACTGTAAACTTTCTGTCAACTCATCAATTTTTGCCAATATATCAGAATTTGTATTTTTATCGTTTGTATCAAGAATTTCTTTTATACTTAGCAAATATTCTTTGATTTCTGCTGTTGTCTCTTTATTTACAGCCTCTATTTCTGTAAAGTTTGATTTTTTATTCTCAATAATTTCTTTGAGTTCTCCAACGGCACTTTTCAAATCTTCAGTGTCTAAAGTTTTCATTTCTGCAAGATAATCAGAAATTGAAACAAGTTTTGATTCAATACTGTTATTAGATTCTTCTTGATTAACCAAAATTTGTTCTATATTTTTGTCAATAGTCTCAGTATTTTTAGATAAATCTTCTACAAAAGTCCTCAAGTCTTCTGTAAATTTTGCAAACTCTTCACCTGAAGTTATTGCAGAAACTGTCTTTTGAAGTTCTGATAAACTTACGATAATTGAATCATTGTGCATTTCAGATGTGCTTAAAAAGTCATTTTTCAAGTCTTCAAGCATCTGATAAACATCTGCAACAGTTCTTCCAACTTTTTTGGCATCCATATTTTGAGAAAGCTCGTCAATTTCAGATGCGATATTATGAACAGTTTGCAAAACCTCCATCAAGTTTTCTTGCTTAGCATTATGTTCATTCCCTTCAACAAGTTTTTCTGTATTTTCTTTAATTTTTGAATCTGAAAGCCACTTTTCAATTGATGCAGATTTGTCATAAATATGCTCAAATTCATCATCAAAATTAAGCTTATCTATCATATTTTCTATATCGTCTGACTTCGCTGACAATGCCTCAATATCATCCTTATTTGCAACTCCTTGCAAATTTTCAACTAGGCTCAATTGATTGCTGTTTAGAGTAGCCATATCGTCATGTGTTGGCAGATTATCCAACCTGTCTGCCAATTTGTCAGCCTTTTGTATAAGCTCATCAACTGCAGTTTTATTTAATTCGTCATTTTCTAAAAGCTTGTCGATATCTTCTTTTTGAGGAAGAATTGAAAGCATTTTTGAAACATGATTTTTAATATCATAACTTTCTTCTTCAAAAGAAATATCATTAATTGCAGAAAGAACTTTTGATGTCACAACATCACTTATATCAGATACAATATTTTTAATAATTGTAAGTTCTTCTGTCAATACACCCAACTTGCTGTCTATATCAGAAATATTTTCAGTTGTATCCGTTTTTTCAATATCTTTTTCTAAACTGTCTAATTTGTTAAACAAACTTTGCAAAGAATCTTCCAACACACTTGTATCAGGAAGCTTTTCAATATCTTTAGTAACATTTGCCAAATTTTGTTTAATTTCGTCAGTTTGAGAAACTAGAGACTCTGTTTTATCTGAAATTTGCGCAAACAATTCTTTTGTTGCAGTCTCATCCATTTTTTTATTCATAATGTTTGCCGCAACTTGTAAGCCCTCAATATCAGATTTGTCAGCTAGATTATTTATTTTTTCAGAAATTTCTTCTGATTTTTGAATAATAGAATCAATTACACCTTGAGTCATTTTTAAACTTTCATTAGTCGCAACATTAGAAAGCAAAATTTCAAGGTTAGAATCTCTTTTATCAATCAAAGTCAGATAATTAACAATATCCGTTGCTGTCTTATACATAACATCTAATTGCTCTTTCATCTGAGTATTGATTGCAGTTTGGTCTGACTTAATAAGATTTGTAAGGATTGTTTTAAGGTCAGAATTTACACTATCAATAGTACTTTTATAACCATGATTTAAATTTTCAAAATCATTTCTCAAAAGAGTAATGGTTCTAAGAACATCTTCTTTGTCGGATTTATCGTTACTAATATCGGCTAATCTATTTTCAATACCTGCAAGCAAGGCTTTTTGCTGTCTTGCTTCAGAGTAAAAATTGTTCATGTTTGTAGAGAAAATATCAAAAAGCTCTTTAATATTTTTATTTTTTACATGCTCTTCTTGTTCTTGGAACATAGCCTTTAATGCTTTTTCTATATCAGAAAACTTGTTCAAAGTCGTTGTATATTTATCATCCACAGATTTTGCAATTTCGCCCAAATAAGCTTTTATCAAATCTGCTGATGCTGAATTTTTATCAATAACTTCCAGTTTGTTTCCAATACTTGCTAAAAGTCTGTCAAAGCTTTCACTATTAGTGCTGTTAGCTCTCTTTATCTCCCTTAACATTTCAACGATTAGTTCTAATTCTTGAGCCATTCTTATGTCCTTAAATATATATCCCTACATTTTTAATATTAGCAGGCATAGAAATTTTAGTAAATTTTATTTCAATTATTTATTACAAATGTTAAGATTTGGTGCGTAAAAAAAGTTATTAGTGTTAGAATGTTCCTAGATGGATAGAGATGAAAGAGGAATAGTATGAGTCATATTGTTATTGATGAAAATAGGTGCAAGGCTTGCTATTTGTGCATAAAAGAATGCCCTAAAAATTTGATAAAAGTGAGTGAAAAAACTAACAAATTGGGAAATAAGGTCGTAGAATTTTGTGATCCTGAGCATGAATGTTTGGGATGCGCAATGTGCGCGACAAGATGTCCGGATTTAGCTATTACAGAAGTATACAGAGGATAATTATATGGTAGCAGAATGCGTAACTGGTAAAAAAGTTTTAATTAAAGGTAATTATGCAATAGCACAAGCTGCAGTATTAGCAGGCTGTCAGTGCTATTTTGGTTATCCGATTACTCCACAGAGTGAAATCGGAGAATTTATGAGCGGAAAGATGCAAGAGCTTGGCAGAGCTTATGTATCAGCAGAAAGTGAACTTGCTGCCATCAACATGGTAATCGGAGCATGCTCAACAGGTGTAAAAGCGATGTCATCATCATCATCTTGTGCTGTTTCATTGATGCAAGAAGCTTTGTCTTATGCAACATCTGATCAATTACCGGTGGTTTTGGTCAGTGTAATGAGAGGCGGACCTGGTTTAGGTAATATTTACCCATCTCAAGGAGATTACTTCCAAGCTACAATCGGTGGAGGTAACGGAGATTATAAAACCATTGTTCTTGCTCCATCTACTGTTCAAGAATGTGTTGATTTGACATACAAAGCTTTCTATTTGGCTCACAAGTACAGAAACCCTGCAATTTTACTTGCAGATGGCTTGTTAGGTCAAATGATGGAACCTGTAGAATTTTATGATTATCCGTATGAAGAAATTGATAATTCATCATGGGCATTAACAGGTGCTAAAGATAGGGATGGCAGAATCATCAGATCTTACGCTCCTTTAGCTGATAATCAATGTGTATTCTTGGAAAAACTTTATGACAAATATCGTCAAATTGAAGAAAACGAAACAGAATGGGAAGAAATCGGAACAGAAGATGCTGATATCGTATTGATTAGTTTCGGTTCAACATCAAGAAACGTTAAAACAGCTGCGAAACTTTGCAGACAAAAAGGTTTGAAAGTCGGAATTTTAAGACCGATTACCTTGTTCCCATTTCCTAATAAGAGATTGCAAGAATTATCAAAAACAGTTAAGAAATTTATCACAGTCGAAGTAAATATGGGACAAATGGTCAACGATGTAAGATTGGCAGTAAACGGTGCTGTTCCAGTTGAATTGATTCACAAACCGGTTGGAGCTCCTCCTGAGCCGGAAGAAATTGTAGCACAGATTGAGAGGTTGATGTAATGGCAACACAAGTATTCAAAATAGCAGATTCATTTAAAAAAGATGTAAAATATACATTTTGTCCGGGATGTGACCATGGTGTTGCAGTAAGGCTTGTGGCAGAAGTATTAGACGAATTGGGCGTAAGAGAAAAATCAATTGTTGCAGCATCTATCGGATGTTCTGTTACAATTTATGATTTTCTAAATGTTGATGCAATTGAATCACCTCACGGTCGAGCATTGGCAGTTGCAACAGGAGTTAAGCGCGCAAAACCTGATAAATTTGTATTCAGTTATTCAGGAGATGGAGATTTCGCATCTATTGGCTTAGCTGAAAGTATGCACGCAGCTTTAAGAGGTGAAAATGTTTCAGCTATTTGTATAAACAATACAACTTACGGTATGACTGGAGGACAACTTGGACCTACAACATTATTGGGACAGGTTACAACAACGTCACCTACAGGCAGAAATATTGAATATTACGGTTATCCGATAAAGATTGCCGAACATATTGCAATGTGTGATGGTACTGCATTCAGCGCAAGAGTTTCTCTTGATACAGTTGCAAATATCAAAAAAGCAAAACAAGCTATAAAAAAAGCTTTTGAAGTTCAAGAAAAGGGCTTGGGCTTTGGTTTTGTAGAAATTTTGTCAAGCTGTCCAACAAACTGGAGAATGACTCCTGAACAAGCTCATGACAGAGTTCGCAATGATATGATGCAGGTATTCAAACCTGGAATCTACAAAGATATTACAGCAAATAATTAAGGACTATAAAAATGGAAAAAGATTTTATAATAGCAGGATTTGGCGGACAAGGTGTTCTATTAGCAGGCGAAGTTTTGGCTAACGGATTTATGCTTGATGATAAAAATGTAACTTGGTATCCGAGCTATGGTGCAGAAATGCGTGGTGGTACAGTTAATTGTACAGTTGTAGCATCTGATGAAGAAGTTACAGCAGTACAAAAGTCTCATGCCGACTTTATTATCACATTGAATCAGGCATCTTTTGACAAATTTACCACTTGGGTAAAAAAAGGCGGAACTATTATTGTTAATTCATCTTTAGCAGAGATTAAAAAGACTAGAGATGATATCAATTATGTATTTCTACCAATTGCGCAATTAGCTCAAGAAAAATTAGGTAACATCAAAATGTCTAATATGATTGCACTAGGTGCTTTGGCAAAAGTTTGTGATACTGTTTCTCTTGAAACCCTTGAGAAAGCTTTGTACAACGTAATTCCACCTCATAGAAAGAACTTGATTCCAAAAAATATTGAAGCTTTCAAACTAGGCTATGAGTATGATTTATTAGCTACAAAATGCTAAAATCACCTAAAAAGTTGATTTTAAATTTGAACAGACAGTTTATTCTAATCATGTGATATTTAAGAGGTTTAATTAAGGTGAAACGAGAACTTATTTCTTCAATAAGAAAAAAAGAATTACAGCTGTCGAAATTAAGAGAGCACATTGACAAGAGTGAAGTTTGTTCAGATTTATACAACAAAGTTTTGATAGAAAAAGCTATTTTGACAAAACAATTGGAAGATTTACAAAGCAAGTCTTTGGTGAATAGAATCAAACATTTGTTACCTCGTCAGGAAAAGTTGATTTGCGACTATTTCCGTGGCAGATAATTAGTCAGTTAACGAACGAATAATTTTATAAAAATCCTGTAGCCTTTCGCGGGTTGCAGGTTTTATTCGTGAAACAATCTCGTCATACAATTCTGTGTCATCTTGTTGGTGATCAAAATCAAATAGGTCTTTTATTTTTAGTTTCAGCACACTTGAAATTTTTTCAAGGTTTTCAGGAGATGGAAAACTTCTACCTGTTTCTATGTTGCTCATATTTCTTGGTGCAATACCAATAAACTCAGCAAGTTCTTCTTGCTTAATTTTGCGTGCTTTTCTCAACTCTTGTATTCTTCTGCCTAAAAGTTTTTTCAAGTCTGACATAATTACCTCACCTCTATAAAAATACAATTATTCCGCAGAAATATAAATGATGTAATTTTATCAATTGACAAATAATATGATGTATTGTATCTTATTATTAGATGTAATGTATCTAAAATCATTAGAAAGGTGATGTATGTTTAAGATTAAAATGAGTGCATTTACTCTGGCTGAAGTCTTAATTACTTTGGGAATAATAGGTATAGTCGCAGCTATGACGATTCCAACACTGATAACAAATCACCCAAAACGGCAAACAGTAGTGAAATTGCAACGCGCAATATCTGTTATGAATCAGGCTTATCGTTTGGCGTATGATGATGTTGGGGAGGCTTCACAAGAGGAAGCATACGCGATGGGCTCAGAAGAATACTTTAAAAAGTTTTGGGCACCTTATATAAAAGTTCACACATACTGTAAGGATTACAGGAGCTGCGGATATAGCAGCAATGATTTTGATACTTTAAATTATACAAATCACCCAACAGTTGTACCTGATAATATGGGAGCAGCATTCATAACTGCTGATGGTATTTTTTACAATATAAGAGTTTCTGGAGGGACATACCTAAATAGTTCAAGTGAAATATATGTAGATATAAATGGCAGTAAGAAACCAAATATGGTTGGTAAAGATGTATTTATTCTAATTCGAAAAAATGATGAATCTAAAGGCGGTGTGGTTGTTCCGAATTGTGATGGTAAAGATTTGGCATATCTTAATAGGCTATGCAGCAGCAATGGTACAGAACCTGCTAACGGTTTTTGTTGTGCTGAAAAAATAAAGCGCGCAGGTTGGAATATTGATAAAAGTTACCCTTGGAAATAACTAAGTCTTCTTTACAAAGCTTAACAAAACTGGCAAAAGTTGCCATTTTCAGGGTTTTATATTATACTACATATATAAAACAAGCTATAAAGGTGGTGAAAATATAAATGGCAGAAGTTAAAGTTGGCGAAAACGAAAGCATTGAAAGCGCTTTGAGACGTTTCAAAAAGAAAATCCAAAAAGCTGGTATTCTTTCTGAAGTAAAAAAACGCGAAAGATATGAAAAGCCAAGCGTTAAAAGAAAACACAAATCAGAAGCTGCTCGTAAGAGAAAAGTGTAAGATTTAAGAATAAATACTAAAAAAGGAAGTCCATACGGTCTTCCTTTTTTAGTACATTAAGCTTACCTGAACTTATTTTTCTTGGCTCTAATTTTTACTTTCCTTCAAAAATATTCTTATTCTTGAGTTTTTCTCTCGGCACAACAAGACCACAATATTTACAAGCAAATATTGTATTGGAACTATCCAATGGCAAAAATAGATGTTCACAATTGTCACTATCTTCAATCAAGTCATCTTCATTTGCGTTCATTGGGTCAAAATTCGAAATATCTGATTTTTCTTTCTTCTTAAAAACTTGCGCTATAAGTTCAAAAATATACATTATAAAGTAAAGCTTTCAGGAAGAAGATGAGCCAATGTGTAAACTTGGATTCCGTCACCCATTTTTACGATAACATCAAGTTCTTCATCGTTGTCGCAAAATTCGTGCAAAACTTGTCTGCAAGCTCCGCATGGGGTGCAATTATCTCTTAATGGAGAATAAATTGCAATAGCTTTTATTTTTCTTTCACCATTAGCAATTGCTGTACCAATTGTATTGCGTTCAGCACATATTGTCATTCCAAGACTTCCATTTTCAAAATTGCATCCTGTATAAGTGTTGCCCTTGTCTGTAATTAAGCAAGCCCCTACAGGGAATTTTGAATAAGGAACATAAGCGTTCTTTGAAACTTCTTTTGCTTTTTCTAGTAATTCTTCGTATGTCATGATAAATCCTCTTTTATATTTATTATAATTTTATTTTCAAATTTTTAATCACTCATTTGTTGGACTTGAACTATAGCACATAATTTAAAATTTGTAAAATTTTTTAATAATTTTAAAGTTTTTACACACTTGTACCGATAACTATAAAAAACAAGGTCGAACTATGGACGTATCAAGAATAGAAGCTGTATCGCCCAAACAAATAGATTGGCGAAAACTCACAGCAAAAGAAATAATTAAATACGACTCACAAGGTATAGATGTTCCTGCTGAATATTTGCAATGGGCAAAGCAGTTTCGTGCAGATATTACCGCTAATGATAAAGACGAAACGACCTACGAAATGGCAACAAGTTCAACTAATATTCTACAAAAAGTTGAAACCGAGCAAGCCTCAACAACCAATAATTCGACAGAAGAACCTCAAACCACTACCCCATCTGATGAAGAAAAAGAACCTACTGCAAAAGAATTGCGCAAATCAATGGAAGATGAAGGAGCAAGCCTTTATAAACTTGGCAAAACATTTAGAGATTTGAGTGGAGACAAAGAAAAAGACTCAAAATCATCTGATAATATTAGCTCATCTTCTGCAGAAAACTCTTCAAATTCTATAGAAGGCTTAGACAATTATATGTCTGAATTGATGTCACAAATTAGTGAAGTCAAAGCGGAAATCAACTCTGAAAAAGGCAAGAAAAACGATTCTCGAATATCAAGAATTAACCGCCTAATGCAACAATTAAAGATGTATGGATCAGAGGGACAATCCACTGCAGCAGGCTATAATGTAGATTTGAACAATTTGCAAACTATAGTTGAAGGTCAATCCGGAACAATTGAATCAGGTTTAGACTATGGAACTGAAACCTCAGAAATTGGTAACGAAATAAAGCGATTCCTCTGGTATAGAGGATTTGGCAAACGCGTTATTCGTGCAGGAGATGCTGCTGTTGATGCATCAGAAAATGCAAGAACCTCTCAGCAAAATGCACTAAGTTCTATCAAAGGTGATTTAGACACTGTTATTAGCCACCAAACAAATATAAGTTCACAAACGGGAGTTGGGGCAATTTCAGAATCCCAAAACAATAAAGATGCAAATGCAAACGGAGATAAGAAATCAGATTCAGAAAAAGCAATACAAACAGCTCAAAATGATGGCACAGACACAACTGCAAAATCGACTACCGATTTAGACACTATTCTAAAAACAAAAATAAGAAGAGGTGAAGAAGTCCAAACCTAATTTTTCTTTAGAGATTTGATGGCTTGTTCTACATTTTCAGCTTTATAAATATAACTTCCAGCAACAAGGGAGCATGCGCCAAGTTCTGTACAAATTTTTGCGGTTTGTTCATTGATTCCGCCATCAACTTGAATAATTAATCCATCAGGTGAATTTTCTTTTATTGTAGGGATTTTATCCGCACAATCCTGCATAAATTTCTGACCACCAAAACCTGGTTCTACAGTCATCACAAGTAGCAAATCAAGTTCCGATAAAAACTCTAAAATATCATTCGATGATGTTTTAGGTTTAATTGACATACCGACTTTTTTACCTAAACTTTTAATTTTTCTTATTAGTTCAATAGTTTTTGTTTTATCTTTAATTGCCTCATAATGAAAAGTAATGATATCTGCTCCAGCTTTAGCAAAAGCTTCCACATATTTTTCAGGATTTTCAATCATCAAATGAACATCAAGCAACAAATTTGTCACTTTACGCAAAGAACTAACAACAGGAATTCCTATCGTGATATTTGGAACAAAATGACCATCCATAACATCAACATGAATCCAATCAGCTCCTGCATTTTCTACCTTTTTGATATCTCTTTCAAGGTTTGCAAAATCCGCCGACAAAATTGACGGAGAAACAATAATCTTGTCCATTAAATAATCCCCAAATTTTTGCAGGCTGAATAAGCACATTTTTGCTCAGCCTCTTTTTTGCTCAAACCAGTTTCGACAGCCAAAACTTCACCGTTATATCTAACTTCAACCTCAAATTCTTTTTTGTGTTGAGGACCAATCTCTTTTATAACATTGTATTCAGGTGTATTTTTAGTTTGCCCTTGAGTGTATTCTTGCAAAATTGCTTTTGCATTAAATTTTTCAAAATGCTTTTCTACATCCAAAATATATGGTTTAAATGTAGTTTCAATGTATTTTAAAATCTCATCAAATTTACCATCAAGATAATACGCGCCTAAAATTGCCTCAAAGGCGCAAGCACAAATAGAATTAAGATTTCTACATCCTTGTTTTTCTTCGTGCTTACTCATTATTATCAAATCTTGTAAGCCGTTATGCTTAGCAATGTCAGCCAATGTATTGTCAGAAACCACAACACCTCTAATTTTTGACAGCTCACCTTCTCTAGAATCAGGATACATTTTGAATAACACGTCAGAAATTGTCAATTTTAAAACAGCATCTCCCAAAAATTCCAAACGTTCATAACATTCAGTTTCAGGGAGATTCAATTCTTTTGTATATGATGAATGAGTCAGCGCATGTTTGTAATAATCTGCCGTAACAGTTTCGATACCAAAGATTTCAGCTACTGTTTTAGACATTAGAACAATCCTTTCAAATGACTAGCCAATGTAACCATCCAATCAGTTTGGAAAATGAAACATTTGCAGAAATAATACATAATCGGAATTGTTAAAATAAAACTATCCGTTCTATCCAAAAAACCACCGTGCCCTGGAAGACTAGAACCGGAATCTTTTACTCCGGCATCTCTTTTTAGCATTGATTCACAAAGATCACCAATTTGAGCAAATACAGTACAAATCACACCTGCAATAGCTGACATGTACCAAGGCAAATCAATAAATAGCCCAATTACAACAGCTCCAAGAATTGCAAAAAACATTCCGCCAATAGAGCCTTCAATTGTTTTATTTGGACTGATGACAGGAGCAAGTTTGTGCTTACCTAACTTTGTTCCAACATAATAGCAACCAACATCGGTCAATAAAATCGCAGTAAACATCAAAACTACAAAACCTAATCCACTATCGTATTTTGGACAGCTTAAATCTCTTAAAAAGATTAAATGTAACGGAAACCATCCGCAATAAACCATCCCTAATAACGTTGTTGCAACATTGGCAATATACGGTTGTTTACCTCTAAATAACACCCACATAAACGAACACATCGCACAAATTGTGAGTGTTATTGCAACAAGGTCAAAGCGTTTGAAATATACGACAGTTGCAAGTATTATCTCTGTAATATAAATGACTTTGAGGCTTGGATAAAAACCTTTGTGATTCAATATTTTTACATATTCTCTTGAACCAAATCCTAACAGAACCACAAGCATTAACAATAACGATATATCGCCATACATAATGCAAAGCATTACGATTGTTCCCATTATGAATCCTGTCAACATTCTAGTTGCGTTTTTATTCAAGCCCAACTCTATCATTATACTGTCATAACCTCTTTTTCTTTTGCTGCTACTGCTGTATCAATATTTGCAGTATATTTGTCTGTTAATTTTTGAATTTTTTCTTGATTATCTTTTACTAAATCTTCAGGTAGATTTTCATTCTTTTCGATTTTTTTCAAGTTGTCAGTCATATCACGACGAATATTTCTTACTGCAACTTTAGCTTCTTCACCTAACTTTTTAACATCTTTAGATATTTCACGTCTTCTATCTTCAGTTAGAGGTGGGAAAGTCAATCTGATACAAGTACCATCACTGTTTGGAGTAATTCCAATTTCAGCTTTAATGATAGCTTTCTCGATTTCTTTCATAATAGATTTATCGTAAGGGGTGATAACAAGTGTTGTACCATCTTGTACTGAAACTTGAGACATTTGTCTTAATGGAGTTGGAGCTCCATAGTACTCAACAATAACTTTGTCCAAGATTCCAGGATTAGCACGACCTGAACGAATTGAACCAAATTCTTTGTGAAGTTGGGCAATTGCTTTTTCCATTTTTTCTTCTCCGAATAAAAATAATTCTTCTAAAGATTCTGTCATTTTTTACCTCTTTCGTATATTAACTAATGTATGTTCCTATTTTCTGACCATCTAGGATATTTTTAATGCCGTTTTCTTTTTTGAAATCAAATACGACAATTGGAATTTTATTTTGCTTACACAATGCGCAAGCTGCTGTATCCATTACCTTTAAACCATTTTTAATAATTTCATCATAGTTGATATTTTCTAATTTTTTAGCATCCGGATTTGTTTTTGGGTCATCTGTATAAACCCCATCAACTCCGTTTTTAGCCATAAGCATTGCCTCTGCATTAATTTCAGATGCTCTTAGGGCAGCTGCAGTATCTGTTGTAAAGAATGGATTACCCGTACCTGCTGCAAAAATTACAACCCTGCCTTTTTCAAGGTGCCTGATTGCTCTATGACGGATGTATGGTTCAGCTATTTGGTTTATTGCGATAGCTGATTGAACCCTGCATTGAACCCCAATTTGAGTTAATGCACTTTGTAAAACAACCGCATTCATAACAGTTGCCAACATTCCGACATAATCTCCTGAAGCTTGATCCATGCCCAATTCAGCACTATTTCTCATTCCTCTAAAGATGTTTCCGCCACCAACAACAACAGCAACTTGAGCACCTTCAGATGTCACTTTTTTGATTTCATTTGCAATCATTGTAACAGGAGTTTTATCAATACCGAACTGTTGATTTCCCAACAATGCCTCTCCGCTCACCTTTAATAAAATTCTTTTATATTTCAACTTAATATCTCCCTTATATTCTTTGCTTTATCCTATCGTAAATACATTCGGTTGTAAAGGTTTTATCTACTCTAAAGTTTCTTGAATTGAAATGGAATCAATTCCTTCCATATTCTGAAAAGCTTTATATAACTCCTTGATAGGTTTTCTTGTCATAACATCTAAAATACAGGTAATTTTTGAACAATTTTGGTCTGCATTCATTTGTTTTTTAGATAGCTCGGAAATATCTTGGTATTTTTCAATAATAAATTCTTGGATTTTTTCTGCAAATTCATTTTGACAAACAATACCGATTTTGATACGTTTTGTACGCTTTGTACTGGTAGGAAGAACTTTTCTTTCAAATACTCTTATAGAAACAAGTGTTAAAATAGATAACAATGTTCCGGCAAATGCAATTTCAAACATGCCTGCTCCACATGCCATACCAATACTTGCAGCTATCCATAAAGTCGCAGCTGTTGTTAAACCAAGAACGATTGGACCGTTTCTCAAAACCGTACCTGCACCAATAAAACCGATACCTGTGACGATTTGAGCCGCAACCCTTGAAGTATCTCTTATACCTGTTGCTTGGTCAACTACGACATTATCTCCCGGTGCAAATGTCGGAAAACCGTAAATAGAAATCAAAGTGAATACGCAAGCTCCCAAACATACCAGAATGTGAGTTCTTAAACCTGCATATTTGTTGGTAAGTTCTCGTTCTAAACCTAAACAAAATCCAAAAATCACAGCAATAGTAATTCGCAGCATATAATCTAAATTTATTATATTTGTCAGGTGATCCATATTTACATCAAGCATTATTACTTAATCCTTTCATTATTTTTTATTTCAAGTTCTTTTATTTTAGCAATTATTCGTTTATATTCTTTTTTATTTCCAAGTTTCTTTTCAATATTTGCTTTAACTTGCAATGCATCAACAGAATGTGGCATTCGAATAATTGCTCTATCTATATAAGCTTTAGCAACTTTGTAATTACCTCTGCGACTTTCAAGTTCTGCTTTATACAAATAACTTTGCGGTTTTGGAGACTCTTCAGCAAGCATTTTGTCAACAACAATTTGAGCATTTTTATAATCTTTTGTCAGAATATAAATTTTCGCCAAATGTTTTAAATTATTTTCTTTTTTTGCATAGTATAGCGCATTTTCAAAATCCCCATCCTGAATATAAGCATAAGTTGCCAAATATGTTGTAGCAGGAGTTTGTGCATTTATTTTCTCTAATCTCTTATAATATTTTATTACAGAGCAATAATCTTTAGACTCCAATAACCCAGGTAAAGCCGCCTCAATTGTGTAAACTTTCTGCGGATAAAACAGCGAAAATTCTACGGCAAGCTTGTCCCATTTTGTATTGTGCGTACCTGTCTGTCCCTGCTCAACCATTCCAATGTAAACATACAAAAAAGGAAGAATCCATAGAAAAACAAAAACACCAAAGGCAATAAGTCCAGATGCTAATGCTGTTGCGATTTTTGAATCTTTACTCATACTTTTTCTATTTATCCTCCATTATCTTATTTTACTTTGTGGATCTAAAATATCTCTTATGGTATCACCTATAAGGTTAAATGCCAAAACCGATACAAAAATTAAGAATCCGGGAGCAAGCAACCAAGGACGATATATAATATTTGTAAACTCTTGAGCTTCCTTTAACATATTCCCCCAACTGGCATCAGGCTGCTGAATACCTAACCCTAAAAAGCTCAATCCTGATTCAGACAATATGTATGATGGTATTGATAGGGTCATAGCAACAATTACAAAACTTGTTGTTTGTGGCAAGATATGTTTTGTAATTATTCGCATTTTTGATGCACCTATAGACTGCGCAGCTTGGACATATTCCTGATTTTTTATTGATAAAACCATTCCTCTAACGACACGAGCAAATCCTGCCCAACCAATCAGAGCAAGTATTATAACAATCAATAAAAATCGCTGAGTACTTGTCATGCCTGAGGGCAATATAGAGGCTAAAATGATTAGTAAATAAAAACTTGGTATAGACATAACTGCCTCTGCAAATCTCATCATCACCGCATCAACTTTTCCTCCGAAATACCCTGAAATTCCACCATACAATAATCCTATAGGAAACAAGACAAATAATGCCAAAAATCCTATTGTCATAGAGATTCGTCCACCAAACAACAATCTTGAAAAAACATCTCTTCCATTTATATCTGTGCCGAGAAGAAATATTCTACCGCCAGCATCCGTAGTAAACAGATGCCTTTTCATCGGAATTAGTCCTAAAAACTTGTAAGGCTCACCTTTTGATAAGAATTTTACATAGTGTTTTTTTGTTCTATCAAAATTATATTCAATTTCAAGTGTATCTTGATTAAATGTTCTCACATAATTGTAGGTATAAGGCTTTGACAATTTGCCATTTTCATCTATAGTAAAGACTTTTGATGGCGGAACATACGCCATTGTTCTATCTGAAAAATCTTTAGTATAAGGTGCAATAAAATCAGCCAAAAATAAGGTAATATAAATAATTCCAAGAACAATTAGGGCTGCTCTTGCAAATTTATCTTTCCATAATTGTATCAAAACTTCGCGTATCATCATGATTTCACCCTAATCCTCGGATCAGTGATAATAAGGAGAATATCAGCAATTAAATTACCTAAAATAAGCATTATTGCTCCCATCATCAAAGATGCCATTACAAGATTTATATCAGATTTTAAAACAGCTTCAAGTATCAATCTGCCAAGCCCCGGATATTGAAATACATATTCTGTCAATGCTGCACCACTCAGTAATCCTGCAAATTCAAATCCAAGCAAAGTTATCATTGGATTAATCGCATTACGTAATGCGTGTTTATAAATTACAGTAAATTCAGGTAGCCCCTTTGCCCTTGCAAATTTCACATAATCACTATCAAGTACATCAAGCATATTTGCTCTCATTTGTCTTTGCAAACCAGCAAGAGATATTGTAAACAGTACAAACACCGGCAAAACTAAATGATATGATATATCAAGAAACTTATGAAAGATATTCATATCTGCAAAATTAGGACTTGTCAAACCGCCGATAGGAAACCAACCAGTTTTTACCGCAAACATCAACAGTAATACGGCAAAGAAAAATGAAGGAATCGCCATACCAATACTTGTCAAAACAGTCAAAATTCTGTCAAATGGGGTTTTCCATTTGACTGCTGCAATTATGCCTAAAGGAACTCCGACAAGCCAAGTTAAAAATATTACAATAGTTGTCAAAATCAGTGTATTAGGTATTCGTTCTTTTAATTTTTGACTAACTCTTTCTCCGTTTGAAGTTACCCCCAAATCACCTTTTACAAACGAAATTGCCCATTTACCGTATTGCACGATTATAGGTTTATCAAGTCCTAAACGTTGTCGCTCTTTTTCTACAGTAACAGGTGATATTGACGGATTTAATTTCAATTCAGCAAGAGGGTCAACAGGAGACAATCTGATAATAAAAAAGCTTATAATTGAAACCATCACCAATAGCGGTATAGTTTGAAGTATTCTTTTTACTATATATTTCAGAGTTTCCATTGTTAGTTATCTCCTCCGATATAAATTTCTTCAATATTATGAGTCAGTCCACCAAGATTTGACGGATAAATATTTTTGAACTTGTCACGAATTGCCATAATAATGACAGGTGAATAGATGTATATCATTGGTTTTTCGTTATAGACAATTTCTTGATATTTGTCATAATACTTTTTGCGATCTTCAAATTTTGTAGCTAAAGCACCTTGAGTATACAAATAATCAAGCTCCTTTTCCCACGGTAATAATTTAGCTTTACCTTCTTCAGGTGTTCGCATATTAAACATGTGGAGTCGACCGTCCGATAACCAGACATTTTTTCCACCGTTTGGTTCTAATGGAGAACCGGTAAGTCCCATTATCACCATATCCCAGTCAAATGTACTAACAAGTTTATTAACCAGAGAATTGAATTCTATAGGTTTGAAATTGACCTTCATCCCCAAATCTTCAAGGTCTTGCTTGACCATAACTCCGATTGCCTCACGCTCAGTATTTCCGGCATTTGTATATAAGTCAAACTCCACTCTATGACCATATTTATCATAAAGTTTTCCTTTTTTATCCGTATAAAAACCTGATTTTTTGAGGAGTTCTTTTGATTTATTGATATCTTTATCATAAGGTTTAAGTTTTTTGTTCAAATAAATAGAATTTAGACTTTCTGGTGTAAATAGTGGCGCACCAATACCATTTGCAATATTAAACACCATATTTTTTCTGTCAATTGCATAGTCTACCGCCTTTCTAAAATTCAAATCTTGAAACCATTTTTGCTTAATTGGGTCAACGTAGAATTTTCCTTTTTTATTTGTACGATTGTTCAAATTTAGTGACAAATACATTGTTCCTGTAGTTGGACCAAGATTATACAATTTAAAATCAGAATGCGGTTCAATAGCTTTATATCTCGCGACTTTTGAACCTTGTAATGAAATTATATCAAGCTCCTTAGCCTCAAACTTCAGAACTTCGTTATTCAAATCCCCAACAATCAAAAATACAAGTCTGTTCAAATACGGTAATTTTTCACCCTTTTTATTTATTTCATAATAATTAGGATTTCTTTCAAATACTACTCTTTGAGCAGGAACATATTCTTTTAATTTAAAAGCGCCAGAAACAACAAAATCAGAGGGATTAGTATTAGTTGACAAAAATGTGTCAAAATCAACACCACCATTTTTTACAGCCGATATGAAAAAATGTTTTGGAGCAATTGATGTTGATAACATCCTTATAAATGGTGCAAAAGGCTTTGGTGTCGTAAATATAACAGTATAATCATCAATCTTTTTTACAGTAGGTAATTTATCATCTATAACAAGAGAATCTCTTGTTGATGTATCACCAAGCCCTGCAAATATAATATCGCGCCAAGTGAATACAACGTCATCTGCAGTTATAGGTTTACCATCAGACCATTTTACGCCATGTCGTAGTTTGATTGTATAAGTTTTGCCATCAGGTGAAATAGAAAAACTCTTTGCAAGTTTTGGTATAGGTTGACCTGTAATAGGATCAGATGTTAATAAACCGTCATACATAACACTCGACAATTGAGAAGAAATATTGTCTTTGCAATTGAAAGGATTAAATGTTTTTGGACCTTCTCCAATGGTTGATTCAATCATTTCTCCGCCAAATTTTCCAATCGGAGCTTGAGATTCTAAATAATCCACACCATTTATTGTAACATTTTTGGGTGTCGGATAACTTATTGAGAGTTCTTCATTGGTAGAAGTTTTTATTGTGTCTTTAGATGTAGGAACATCCTTAACCAAACAGGCTCTACATAATAAAGCCACAAAAATTACAACTAAAAATACCCTAAAACCTCTCCAAATCATGTCCCTAATATAGCATAAAAAGACATTAATGTATTCTCTTTTCGGATAATATATTGCATTATTATATTTTATGGGTGTACAATTTTAATAAAAAAAGGTTTATGTGGGAGGTTTAATATGTCATCTGCGGATAATAAAATTATTTTAACAAAAAATGCCTTAAAAGTATTAGATACTTTTAAAGAAAAATTTGAGAATTGGAATGGACCAACAGAGTAGGAGGAGTTATGATTTATTTAGATTATGCAGCAGCAACACCAGTAGATTGGGAATGGCCATGAGTCCATTGAACACCTCCGCCATTTTCCACACCACGGATGTATTCATCACTGCTCCCAGCAGTACCACCGCCGTCTGCAACGTAAAATACCAAGGCTCTGCCTTGCAGCCAAACAGATACCGGGTACAGCGCACGCCATAAAAGCTCCATCCCAGAATGGTTGCATA
>OQVZ01000328.1_pt1 | contig 18097 bp, 17 predicted proteins | sample 1691571 | NCBI WGS metagenome assembly OQVZ01 (sample SAMN03418261, study PRJEB22391) | human gut metagenome | biome: human-gut; feature: organic feature; material: feces | host: Homo sapiens | place: Tanzania | collected 2013-01
GATTTAATCTTCAATTTTGATTTCTTCTCCGCCAAATGATACAACATCCCCGCCGTATAATTTTCTTCCACGGCGAGTATCAATTTCTCCATTTACAGACACCTGTCCGTCCTGGATGACTTCTTTTGCCTCAACGCCCGATTCAACAAGACCGGCTGCTTTTAATGCCTGCCCAAGCTTTATAAATTCATCACGCAATTTGATTGTTTCCATAGTCGCTCCTTTATATTTACAAAAAATGAATAAATGTATAATTATTCATGCATTTTTATGAATAATATTAGTATTTTCGTATAATTATGCACTTATTATACATTTGCATTAAAGTTTACCGGAAGAATCAGATAGATAAAGGTCTCATTTTCATCCCGGATAAAACATGGTGCCTTTGGATTTACCATATAAAGGGTTACTTCTTCTTCATCAATGACACGAAGGGCATCAATAAAGAATTTCGGATTGAATCCAATTAAAATATCTTTTCCATCTTTGGCAATATCAATTTCTTCATTCATGGAACCAATGAAGGAATTGATTTTTAATTCCATCTTATCATCTGTGATATTCATGATAATCGGCTTCTTGTCTCCCTCTTTTACTAAAAGGGTAGCACGGTCGATACAGTCTAATAATTCACGTTTGTTAATCTTAACCTTTGTCTCATAATCAGAAGAGAGCATCTGTTCAATCTTGAAATACTCGCCTTCAATCAGACGGGAAACAACTGTGGTATTGCCAAATTCAAATACAATATGGTTATCGGATAAATACATGCTGACATCTTCATCGGCATTTCCCGGAAGAATCTTGCTGATTTCCTGTAAAGTCTTTCCAGGAACAACCACTTTCTTATGCTCATAATTATTTTTAAGTTCAATATTACGAATCGAAATACGGTGGCCATCCAGTGATACAACCTTTAAGCTGTTCTCATTGATTTCAAATAATTCTCCTGTCATCAGCTTATTATTGTCATTATCTGCAATAGAAAAGATTGTCTGGCGGATTACTTCTTTTAAAGTAAACTGTGAAATGCTGATTTCTTCATTTCTTTCAATATATGGAATATAAGAAAAATCTTCACCGGATTTTCCAATGATATTGAATTTTGCTTTTTCACAGGTAATGGTTGTCTTAAAGGAAGAGTCTGTTTCGATTACAACTTCATTGTCAGGAAGCTTTCTTACGATATCAGAAAAAACTTTTGCGTCTAATGCGATAATTCCTCTTTCTTCAATCTCTCCTTCTATTTTTGTTTCGATTCCAAGTTCCATATCATTGGCAGTTAATTTAATCTCTCCGGCAGAAGCATCTATTAAGATACATTCTAAGATAGCCATGGTCGTTCTGGTTGGTACGGCTTTGGAAACAATGTTTACACCATAAAGTAAATTTGATTTTGAACAGATGATTTTCATGTTGTTCATAACTCCTTTCGACATATATAAATATAATATTTAAAAAGAAATTAAACGTCTTATTCTTAGGGGATGTTAATAAGTGAATAACCTCTGCAACCCTTAATTCATAAGCATTTAAAAGAATTTTGTTACTGTATAACCTGTTTAAATGACTGCGGATTGTGTCTTAATAAAAAGTGAATAAATTTTTATGTAAAGTTAACATAATTAGTTATCCAAAAAGAAAATTATTTTATCTGCATTGTATATAATCGAATTATTGATTTTTTCACTCGTCAGCGGCAAAGAAATTAAATCAATATTATTAATGTGGGCGTAATTGATTATTTTATTATCCATCGGTGTATTATCGCCACAGATGATTTGACTTGTGTTTTTTGGAATGTAGTAACCTATATTATCAATCAAAATTTTGTCACTGCTGAGTAATGCCAACACCATAATATCACCTCGAAAAATATCACCATTATGACGCCATAATAACACCATTTTCGTTTTTCTGCAATATTTTCGCTATAATTTAGTCATAATGATGTCAAAATAATGCTAAGAGGTAATAATTATGGACGATAAATTAGTGAGATACACATTAAGAGTTGACAGACTTTTATTTAAAAAATTCAGATACATTGCTGAAAGCGAGGGTCGCTCGGCAAATAAAGAAATTGAGCAGTATCTTAAAAGACGGGTTGCTCAGTATGAAAAGGAAAACGGAACGATAGAAACTGAATAAAATAAGAAAAGGTGCCAAATTCGGCACCTTTTTTAATATACTTATTAATTTTGTTCTTCGTTGTTTTGAAACTTTTTAAGAACTTCACGAAGCATAACCGCTCTGTTTTGGTTCATTTGGTTTTGCTGAGATTGTTTTTGCACCTGAGAATTTTGGCTTTGTCGGTTTTGATTAACTGCCTGTTTTTGAACTTGAACAGGGCGCCTTTGTATCGGTTGCCTGTCAGCGTTTGTAGCCTGCCTTTGCGCCCTTACATTTTGCTGAGTGACTGCTACAGGCTGAATTGGAGGAACTGCCGGCTCTTCAAAATCTTTAATCTCATTTTCAATAATCGGCAAAACTGCAGGTGGAGCAACTTCCTCTTGAGAAGCTTTAAAAACAGGTTCTTGTGAAGCGGTTTGCGTTTCGGTTTCAGTTTCGTTTTCTACCGGTTTAACCACGGACTCAACTTCGCTGACAGCAGGTGAAACTTCATTGTCGTTTGCCGGCAAAATTTCTACTGTTTCACTCGTTTTTTCGCTCTCATATTCTTTGAAGAATGAATCGTACTTTTTAATAACGCCGTTTGCATTTTCTTCGTTTTTAAGCCTGATATCATCAATGTTGCCCATTGAATCGGCAACACTTTTTGCTTTTTCAATAAGCTTGTCGGTGTTGGCAGAAACGGCGTTAATATTTTTAACAATACTTTCTGCAAGTGCTTTTATATCGGTGTTAATGAGCGCATAAGAAGTTATTGCATTTTCAATTTCAGCCTTTGCTTCAACACTTGATTTTGCTATTTCGCTAAGGAAGTTTTTAGTGCCGTCTTTTGCTTCATCAACTATTTCACTTCCGCTTTCATAAGCACTGTAAAAAATCTTGCCGATGTTTGCAATATGATTGTTATTGGCTTTTGTGCTTTTTGCAAGCTGAGAATTTAATATTCCTATTTGTTCGTTAAGATTGTTAATTTCACCTGCAAGAAGCGCTTTTTCATTTTCGTCATTGATTTTTTGATTTTCAAGTTCGCTTACTTTAGCTTTTAATTTTTTATATTCGTCTTGAAGTTTTGCGGCTTTTGAAACTTTTTGATGCGAAGATTTTGCATCTTCTTTAAGCTTTTCGTTTTCTTTTTCAAGTTTTTCTATGTATTCGTCAACATCTTTCTTTTTATATCCGCCCATAAAGCTTGACTTGAAATCTGCCATATTTTTCACCCTTTCATCATATTTTAGTTTATATTAACATTATTTTATGAATTTTTCAAGGTGAAGCGATTAACTACATAATAACTCCGTCTTTGAAAATGGAAATTTCACGATAATCGTTAATCTCGTTTTTAGTTTTTTTGCCGGATGCAGTGTCAATCAAAAGCTTAAATATTTCCTCGGTCATATTGTCAAATTCAGGCTTTTCAATAAGCTTGCCCGCATCAAAATCTATCCAGTTGCTTTTCCTTTTTGCAAGGTTAGAGTTTGATGAGATTTTAATTGTAGGAACCGGTGCACCGAGCGGCGTGCCCCGTCCCGTTGTAAAGAAAATTATATTTGCGCCCGAAGCGGTTAAATTTGTGACCGATACAATGTCGTTGCCCGGACCTGTTAAAAGATTTAGCCCCTGCTTTTTGCAATGCTCACCGTATTTTAAAATGTCGGTAACAGTTGCTTTGCCGCCCTTTTGAATACATCCGAGTGACTTTTCCTCAAGCGTTGTTATGCCGCCGTCGTGATTTCCCGGTGACGGGTTTTCATAACATTCCTGACCGTGGGAAAAGAAATATTTTTTAAACGAGTTAATCATATTAACGCACTTGTCAAAAACTTCCTTGTTTTCGCACCTTTGCATCAAAAGCTTTTCTGCACCAAACATTTCGGGCACCTCGGTAAGAATTGCAGATGCGCCGAAAGAAGTGATTTTATCCGTAAGCCTGCCGCAAAGCGCATTTGCCGTAATTCCGCTGAAAGCGTCCGAGCCGCCGCATTTGTATCCTACCACAAGCTTGTTAATCGGAATAGGCTCACGCTTAAAGCTTTTTACATAACTTATAAGTTCTTTTAAAAGCTTTTCTCCGTCTTTAAGTTCGTCCTCACAGTCCTGAGTTACAAGAAACTTGATTCTGTCATTATTTATATCGCCGAGATACTTTTTAAATGTTTTAATATTAGTATTTTCACAACCGAGTGAAACGATAAGGACGCCGCCTGCATTTGGATGATTTGCAAGAGAGGCAAGAACTTTCCTCGTATTTTCCTGGTCGTCGCCAAGTTGACTGCAACCAAACGGGTGAGTGTATGCAAAAACGCCGTCACACTCGTTACCGATAAGCGATTGACCGATTTTTTCAAGCTTTTTTGCGGTATTGTTAACACAGCCGACTGTCGGAATTATCCAAATTTCATTTCTCGTTGCTGCCTTGCCGTTTTCCCTCATATAGCCGTCAAAAGTGATGTTGCTCTCTTTTGGCTCATATTTATTGTCACCGCTGAAACTGTAATCAATTATATCACTTAAATTTGTTTTAAGGTTGTGCTCGTGAATGTGCTCGCCTTTTTTGCAGTCTTTTGTTAAATGACCTATTGCATTGCCATATTTAATAATGTTTTCATTTTCGTTTTTGTCCTCAAGCAGAACTTTATGACCAAACGGAATATCGTCTAAAATCTTTATGCCGTCTGCAATTTCACCCTGCTTTAAAGGCTCAAGCGCAACGGCTGCATTGTCGTTTTCATTAATTTTAAAAAGCTTATTCATTTATCAATTTCTCCATCGCTTTTTTTACACCGAGATTTTTAATATTGTCAAAATGCGCTTTTACTTTTTCGTAAAGATTGTCAATATTTGTCAAATCTTCACCCCAAAAGTCAATATTTGAAAGGGTGTCAAAAACAATATTTTCGTGCTTGTGGGCAAAAAATTCCATAACACTTTCAACATCGTTAACAGGGTAGTCCTTGTTTTGATAATCTTCGTAAAAATTAATTAATGCCGCAAAAGCAAAAGAAAGTACATTTGGGATTTTGCCGAATTTGTTATAGTAATCAAGAATTGAACAAAGACAACGAGCTTTAAACTTTGCAACGGAATTTAGGCTGATGTCAAGAAGCTTGTGGTCAATGAACGGGTTGTTGAACCTTTCAAGCACACTGCTTGCAAAAGAGTTAAGTTCGTCTTTGTCAAGGTCGATTGTTTTAAGTATTTCTTCACTCAAACCTTTGTTAATATATGCTTTAAATAAATCGTCATTAACCATATCACGAACTATTGTAAAACCTGCATTATATGCCGCAAGTACGCTCATTGTGTGAACACCGTTGAGTATTTTAACTTTTCTCTCACGATAAGGGATAATGCTCTTGACAAATTTGAACCCCATATCAACTTTTTCAAACGGAATAATGTTTTTGGCTTTTTCGTCCGCCTGTGCAAGCCAGCTTGCATACGGTTCGCACGCAACGGCACAGTTGTCGTTTTTATACTCGGCTTTGCCGGTTACTATTCTGTCGACGAGTGTGTTGCAAAAACTGCATTTATTTTCAATATAGTTGATAAAGCCACTTTCCAAATTCCAAAGCTTTGCATATTTAATTATGCATTTTTTAAGCTCAGTACCGTTGTTTTCAATAAGTTCAACGGGTAAAAACACTAAGCCGCTTTTGTTTTTCTTGTATCTTTCAAAAAGGAGAGTGGTAATTTTTCCCGGAAATGAAATATTCGGTGAGTTTTCAAATCTGTCATTTTCATCGAAGCAGATGCCCGCTTCCGTTGTGTTTGAAACAACAATTTGCAAACTGTCAAGGCAAAAAGTCTTTTTTAGCTCGTCGTATTCGTCTACTGTGTCGATGCATTTTTCGATGCAGTCGATATGCTTAACATCGTTTATAACTTCGCCGTCAAGCCTTCCTCTCAAAAGAATATTGTATTCGCCGTTTTGCTCTTTGAGCGCATTTATAACTTTTGTGTTTTTTCTCGGCTGGCAAATTGCAACTTTGCCGTCAAAAACGCCTTTTTCATTTGAAAGTTCAATGAAATGCTCAACAAATGCACGAAGAAAATTACCTTCACCTATTTGTAATACTTTAATCATTGCTTTGCTTCCTTTTGTTGATAAGTTTTTAGAAAAAATCAATCTAATTATATATCATAAAAAAATTAAAGTAAATAGGTATAATATATATTTTATTGTTGACTTATGGGGGTAAAATATATTATAATTACAAGGATAAAGAAAGGACTGTGGTTTATGACATTACTGATTAAAAACGCACTGTGTTTTATAGCAAACGAATTTAAAAAGTCAGATGTTTTTATAACCGACGGCATTATCACCGAGATTTCCAGCACTATTAATTCTAATGGTGCCGATAGAGTAATTGACGCAATGGATAAGTATTTCTTGATACCGGGCTTTGTTGATGTTCATACACATCTTCGTGAGCCCGGTTTTTCTTATAAAGAAACGATTAAGACGGGCTCAATGGCAGGCGCAAGGGCAGGCTATACTGCGCTTTGTACTATGCCAAACCTTAACCCGGCACCTGATTGCGTTGACAACTTGAAGGTTCAAACCGATATAATCGAGCGTGACGCCGTAATTTCCGTTTTGCCTTTCGGTACAATTACAAAAGGGAGAAAAGGCGAGGGCGAAGTTGTAGATTTTGAATCTATGGCAGATAAAGTTGTCGGCTTTTCAGATGACGGAACGGGAGTTCAAACAGAAGAACTTATGCAAAAAGCTATGGAAAAATGCGCCAAGCTTCATAAAATTATATCTGCTCACTGCGAAGTAAACGAGCTTTTAAACGGCGGTTATATTCATCTGGGCAAATACTGCGAGGAGCATAACCATAAGGGCATTTGCAGTGAAAGCGAATGGGCTCAGATTGAGCGTGACTGCAAACTTGCCGAAAAAACAGGATGCAAATATCATGTGTGTCATATTTCAACAAAGGAAAGTGTTGACATTATCCGCAAGGCTAAGGCGAGGGGCGTTGATGTCACCTGTGAAACAGGTCCGCATTATTTGACTATGTGTGACGAAGATTTGCAGGAGGACGGCAGGTTTAAAATGAACCCACCGCTCAGAGCGAGGGAAGATATGCAGGCGCTTATTGACGGCGTGCTTGACGGTACGGTTGATGTTATTGCTACCGACCACGCACCTCATTCGGCTGAAGAAAAGGCGAAGGGACTTGCCGCCTCGGCTATGGGTGTTGTGGGGTTGGAAACTGCGTTCGGTGTGCTCAATACCAAGCTTGTTAAAACGGGAGTTATCACTCTTGAAAAGCTTATTGATATGATGTCGGTTAAACCGAGGGAAATTTTCGGCATTGACGGCGGTAAGATAGAAGTCGGAAGTCCGGCTGACCTTGCGCTGCTTGACATTGACAAAGAGTGGACGGTTGATGCGGATAAGTTTGTAACTATGGGCAGAGCAACACCGTTTAAAGGATGGAAACTACAGGGTGAAAACCTTTTGACAATATATAAAGGAGAAATTGTATATGAAGCCATATAACAAAAAAATTGTGCTTGAAAACGGTAAAGAATTTTACGGCTACGGTTTCGGTGCAGACAAAGAAGCTATTAATGAAATAGTTTTTAACACTTCAATGGTAGGTTATCAGGAAATTGTATCCGACCCAAGTTATACCGACCAAATGGTGTGTATGACTTACCCGCTTATCGGCAACTACGGTATGACCGATGAAGATTATGAAACAAAAGTGCCTACTATGGGCGGCCTTATTGTTAGAGAGTATAACGATTTGCCGTCAAACTTCAGATATACCAAAACGCTTGACGAGGTTCTTGTTGAATATGACATTCCTGCTATCAGCGGTGTTGATACCCGTATGATTACAAGAATCATTCGTGACGAGGGTTCGCAAAAAGTTATGATTTGCGACGCCGATGTGCCTTATGAAGAAGCACTGAAAAAGGTTAAGGAATATGTTATTCCTACCGATATGGTGTCAAGAGTAAGCTGTAAAAAACGCTGGTATTCAAGAACACCTAACCATAAATATGATGTTGTTGCTATCGACTGCGGCATTAAGCATAACATTATTCGCAAGCTTAATGAAAAGGGTTGCAATGTAACAGTTGTGCCTTATAACATCACAAGCGAAGAAATACTTAAAATGCGTCCTGACGGTTTATTCCTTTCAAACGGACCGGGCAACCCTGAGGATGTGCAGACCGTTATCAATGTGGTTAAAGAGCTTAGGGGCAGGCTTCCTATCTTTGGCATCTGCCTCGGTCACCAAATGATTTCACTTGCACTCGGCGCAAAAACATTTAAAATGAAATTCGGTCACAGAGGCGGTAACCACCCTGTTAAAAATCTTGAAACGGGCAAGCTTGAAATCACTTCTCAAAACCATTCATATGCAGTTGATGTTGATTCACTTGACAGCACAGACCTTGAACTTACCCACATCAATCTTCTTGACAAAACCGCAGAGGGTGTTAAGTGCGAAAAGGACAAACTTTTCTCCGTTCAGTATCACCCTGAAAGTGCACCGGGTCCGCAGGACAGCGCTTATCTTTTTGATAAATTTATCGCATTAATGCAAAAGGAGGAAGACACTAATGCCTAAAAGAACTGACATACATAAAATACTCGTAATCGGCTCAGGTCCTATCGTTATCGGTCAGGCTGCCGAATTTGACTACTCAGGTACTCAGGCTTGTCTTGCTCTTAGAGAGGAAGGCTATGAAGTAGTTCTTATCAACTCAAACCCTGCAACTATTATGACCGACACCGATATTGCCGACAAGGTATATATGGAGCCGCTCAATCTTGAATATGTTGCAAGAATTATCCGTCACGAAAGACCGGACGCTATTTTGCCGTCACTCGGCGGTCAAACGGGTCTTAACCTTGCCGTTCAGCTTGCTAAAAAAGGCGTACTCAAGGAATGTGATGTTGAAATACTCGGCACTAATTTTGACGCTATCGAAAGAGCAGAGGACAGAGAGCTCTTTAAGGAACTTTGCGAAAGCCTCGGCGAGCCTGTTCTTCCGAGCGAAATTGCCGAAAATCTTGAAGACGGTCTTAAAGCTGCAAAAGAAATCGGTTTCCCTGTCGTTCTTCGCCCTGCATTTACCCTCGGCGGTACCGGCGGCGGCTTTGCCGATGATGAAGAAGAATTTATGGTGATGATGAAAAATGCGCTTGCACTTTCACCGGTTCACCAAGTTCTTGTTGAAAAGAGCATTAAGGGCTATAAAGAAATTGAATATGAAGTAATGCGTGACGCTAACGACACTGCCATTACAATTTGTAATATGGAAAATATCGACCCTGTCGGCGTTCACACCGGCGACTCTGTTGTTGTTGCTCCGTCGCAAACTCTTACAAATAAAGAGTATCAAATGCTTCGTGATTCTGCGCTTCGCATTATTCGTGAACTTAAAATCGAGGGCGGTTGTAATGTTCAGTTTGCACTCGACCCGCACTCATTCCAATATTATCTTATTGAGGTTAACCCAAGAGTTTCCCGTTCATCTGCTCTTGCTTCAAAAGCTTCGGGTTATCCTATCGCAAGAGTTTCGGCAAAAATTTCTGTCGGTATGCACCTTGATGAAATTCCTATTGCCAACACCCCTGCTTCTTTTGAGCCTACTCTTGACTATGTCGTAACCAAGATTGCCCGTTTCCCGTTTGATAAATTTGCCGATGCTAACAATACTCTTAACACTCAGATGAAAGCTACCGGTGAAGTTATGGCAATCGGCAGAACTATGGAGGAAAGCTTACTTAAAGCCGTTCGTTCGCTTGAAATCGGTGTTTGCCACCTTTACAGCAAAAAGTTTGACGACTACAGCGAAGATGAACTTCTTAAATATATCAAAAACGGTACGGATGACCGTCTTTTCGCTATTGCTCAGCTTATAAGACTTCATACCGATTTGAACAGAATTTATAACGCTACCAAGATTGATATGTTCTTCCTTGAAAAGTTTAAGAACATTGTTGATTTTGAACATATTATTAAAGAAAATCAAAAGGATATTCAAACTCTTAAAGACGCAAAGAAAATGGGCGTATCCGACAAATATATCGGTATGCTTTGGGGTATGAGCGAATCTGATGTATTCAAACTCAGAAAAGAAAACAATATCTTCCCTGTATATAAGATGATTGATACCTGCGCATCCGAGTTTGATTCGTATGTTCCTTATTTTTATTCAACTTATGAAAAAGAAAACGAATCGATAGTATCCGACAAAAAGAAAATTGTTGTTTTGGGTTCGGGTCCTATCCGTATCGGTCAGGGTGTAGAATTTGACTACTCAACAGTTCACGCTATTTGGTCAATTCGTGAAGCCGGATACGAGGCTATTATTATCAACAATAATCCTGAAACCGTTTCAACCGACTACACAACTTCTGACAAGCTTTATTTTGAACCGCTCACCGTTGAAGATGTAATGAATGTTATTACTCTTGAAAACCCAATGGGTATCGTTGTATCTCTCGGTGGTCAAACTGCTATTAACCTTGCGCCTCCTCTTGACGCACTCGGTGTGCCTATTATCGGTACGGATGTTGAAGCTATTGACAGAGCTGAAAATCGTGACAGTTTTGAAAAGGTTATGGAATCGCTCGGAATTCCTCAGCCAAAGGGTCTTGCCGTAACAAATATTGAAGAAGGTGTAAAAGTAGCTGCAGATATCGGTTATCCTGTACTTGTAAGGCCTTCGTTTGTGCTCGGCGGTCGTGCAATGCAGATTGTTGCTAATGAGGAATCGCTTCGTCATTACCTTCAAACCGCAGTTGAAATAAATACAGAGCAGCCGGTACTTGTTGATAAATATATTATGGGCCGTGAACTTGAAGTTGACGCTATCTGCGACGGCGAGGATGTATTTATTCCGGGTATTATGGAGCATGTTGAAAGAACGGGCGTTCACTCAGGTGACTCAATTTCGATTTATCCGACTTTCACCGCTTCTCAAAATGTTAAAGATAAAATTATTGACTACACCGTAAGGCTCGGTAAAGCAATCGGTATTGTCGGTCTTTATAACATTCAGTTTATTGCCGATAATAACGACGATGTTTATGTTATTGAGGTTAACCCTCGTTCTTCAAGAACCGTTCCGTTCCTTTCAAAAGCAACAAGTGTGCCTATGGCTCATATTGCAACTCAGGTAATTTTGGGTCATTCTCTTAAAGAACAGGGAATTGACAAGGTATATCCTGAGGAAAAGAAGCGCTGGTATGTTAAGGCTCCTGCTTTCTCATTCTCAAAACTTAAAGGAATGGATACTTACCTTTCTCCTGAAATGAAGTCAACCGGTGAAGCAATCGGTTATGACAAGTCGCTCACCCGTGCGCTTTACAAGGCAATTCAGGCTTCGGGTATGAATGTTGCAAACTACGGCACAGTATTTGTCACTATAGCCGACCAAGACAAGCCGACTGCACTCCCTCTTATTAAGCGTTTCTACGACCTCGGCTTCAATATTGAAGCAACCGAGGGTACAGCTAAGTATTTAAAGAGTCACGGTATTCGTACCAAGGTTCGTGCTAAGCTTACTGTTGATGACAGTGATGAAATTCTTATGGCACTTCGTCAGGGTCATATTGCTTATGTTATCAACACAATCGACATCAACGCCGGCGACTCACATTCCGACGGTTCGGAAATCAGGCGTGCCGCTGTTGAAAACAATGTTACTATGTTCACATCCCTTGACACCGTTAAAGTTCTTCTTGATGTACTTGAAGAAATTACACTCGGTGTATCAACTATAGATGAGGAATAATTATATATGTTCTTTGAAAGTGATTACAAAATTTTATCTAATGAAAAAATAGCAAAAGATGTTTATAAAATGAAACTTGAGGGTGACACATCTCATATCACCGCACCGGGTCAGTTTATAAATATTAAGCTTGACGGTAAATTTCTTCGCCGCCCGATTTCCGTTTGTGACTGCGAGGAAAATGCTATAACAATAATTTATAAAGTTGTCGGCGAGGGTACGCAGCAAATGGCTGAGCTTGAAGTAGGTCAAATGCTTAATATTCTTACCGGGCTCGGCAACGGATACGATATAACAAAATCGACTAAGCCGCTTTTAATCGGCGGCGGCGTCGGTGTGCCTCCTATGTACTATCTTGCTAAAAAACTTATTGCAGCAGGTCAAAAGCCTGCAGTCGTTCTTGGTTTTAATACTAAGGATGAAGTTTTTTATGAAGACGAGTTTAAGGCGCTCGGCATTGATGTTTTTGTTGCAACCGTTGACGGTTCGTACGGTGTAAAAGGTTTTGTTACCGACGCTTTCCCTGAAAATTACGATTATTTTTATACTTGCGGTCCGCTTCCTATGTTTAAGGCTGTGTATAATAAAACCGAGTGTTCGGGTCAGTTTTCGTTTGAGGAGCGAATGGGTTGCGGTTTTGGCGCTTGTATGGGTTGTTCTTGCAAAACAAAGTACGGCAACAAGCGTATTTGCAAAGACGGTCCGGTGCTTGAAAAGGAGGAGATTATATGGTAGATTTGTCTGTAAATCTTGCAGGACTTCAAATGGATAATCCTGTTGTTCCGGCTTCGGGCACATTCGGTTTCGGCAAGGAATTTAAAGATATTTATGATATCAATATTTTAGGCTCTTTCTCATTTAAGGGTACTACCAAGGACGCTCGTTTCGGCAACCCTACTCCGAGAATTGCGGAGTGCACTTCGGGTATGATTAACGCAGTCGGTCTTCAAAACCCGGGCGTTCACCATGTTATTGAGCACGAACTTCCTGAAATGAAAGAGTATTTTCATAAGCCGGTTATCGCAAATGTTTCGGGCTTTTGCGTTGACGATTATGCATACACCTGTTCACTTCTTGATAAAGAGGAACAGGTCGGCATTTTGGAGGTTAATGTTTCTTGCCCTAATGTTCACGGCGGCGGTATGAGTTTCGGTACTTCTCCTCAGTGTGCGGCGCAGGTTACAAAGGCTGTAAAAGATGTAACTGCTAAGCCTGTGTTTATTAAACTTTCGCCAAATGTTACCGATATAGTTTCTATCGCCAAAGCTTGCGAAGAAGCAGGTGCAGACGGCATTTGTCTTATCAATACAATGCTCGGTATGCGTATTGATTTGAAAAAAAGGCAGCCTGTTATTGCCAACAAAATGGGTGGCTTCAGTGGCGACGCTATTTTCCCCGTGGCTGTAAGAATGGTTTACCAAGTTGCCAAGGCTTGTAACATTCCTGTTATGGGTTGCGGCGGTGTTTCAAGTGCAAAAAATGTTATTGAAATGATGATGGCAGGTGCAACTGCTGTCCAAGTGGGTGCGGCAAATCTTGTCAACCCATATGTTTGCAAGGATATTATCGAGGCTCTTCCGGCTGAATGTGAAAAGCTCGGTATAGATAAATTAAGTGATATTATAGGAGTGATTGATTAATGGGTAAGGATGTTATCGTAGCTTGTGACTTTTCAAGTGCTCAGGCAACATTTGATTTTCTCGATAAGTTTACCGAGGAAAAACCTTTTGTAAAAATCGGTATGGAGCTTTACTATGCCGAGGGTCCGTCAATAGTTAAGGAAATTAAAAAGAGAGGTCACAAGATTTTTCTTGACCTTAAACTTCACGATATTCCGAATACGGTTAAAAAGGCAATGGCAGTTTTGTCAAAGCTTGATGTTGATATGACAAATGTTCACGCAGCAGGAACGGTTGATATGATGAAAGCCGCTGTTGAAGGTTTAACAAGAGAAGACGGCACAAGACCGCTTCTTATCGCAGTAACTCAGCTTACTTCAACAAGTGAAGAGCGTATGCAAAACGAGCTTCTTATCAATGCTTCAATCAACGATACTATTGTAAAATATGCTCAAAATGCAAAAGAGGCGGGTCTTGACGGCGTTGTTTGCTCACCGCTTGAAGCAGGTATGGTTAAGGATAACTGCGGCAAAGACTTTATGACCGTTACGCCGGGCGTTCGCTTTGCAGACGGTGATATCGGCGACCAGGTAAGAGTTACCACTCCTGAAAAGGCTAAGGAAATCGGCTCGGACTATATCGTTGTCGGCAGACCTATTACTGCGGCTAAAGACCCTGTTGCAGCATACAGAAGATGCGTTAAAGAATTTGTAGGTTAAGGAGAAAATCACTATGGAAGGCTATAAAAGAGAATTTATTAAGTTTTTAGAAGATGCAGGCGTATTAAAGTTCGGCGATTTTACTGCTAAGAGCGGCAGAAAGATTCCTTATTTTATCAACGCAGGCGATATCAAAACGGGCGAGCAGATTCAAAAGCTCGGCGAGTTTTACGCAAAGGCTTATTTTGAAAAAGTAGGCAACAAAAAGTCAGTTCTTTACGGTCCTGCTTATAAGGGTATTCCTATCGCAGTTTCAGTTGCCGTTGCACTTGCTAAAGACGGACTCAATGTGCCGTTCTTCTTCAACCGTAAGGAGGAAAAGGACCACGGCGAGGGCGGTGTGTTTGTTGGCTACAAGCCACAGGCAGGCGAAGAAGTTGTTATTGTTGAAGATGTTATTACTGCCGGTACCGCTATAAGGGAAAGTATGGCTATTCTTTCAAAGCTTGAAGGCGTTAAGGTAACTGCCACTTTCGTTATGGTTGACCGCAAGGAAAAAGGCAAGGGCGAAAGGGGTGCAATGGCTGAAGTTGAGGACGAATTCGGCTTCCCTGTATATTCTGTTGTTGATGTTTACGATATTATCGAATATCTTGAAGAAGATGAGAAAAACCGTGAAAATGTAGACAGAATCAAAGCTTATCTTGAAGTGAACGGCGCAAAGGAATAATTGTAAAATTTGAAGGGAAGTGTTACTGTGCGACATTTGCTTGATACAACAGATTTATCGCTTGAAGAAATAGATAATATTATTGCAACCGCTATGGATATTATTGAAAATAAGGAAAAATACGCTCATATTTGCGACGGCAAAAAACTTGCCACGCTCTTTTTTGAGCCGTCAACCCGTACCCGCCTTTCATTTGAAGCCGCTATGATGGAACTCGGCGGTAATGTTCTCGGTTTCAGCGAAGCTGCTTCTTCATCTGCTTCCAAGGGTGAAACGGTTGAAGATACTGTTAGGATGGTTTCGTGCTATGCCGATATTATCGCTATGCGCCACCCGCTTGAGGGTGCACCGAGGGTTGCGAGCTTTAAGAGCGGCGTTCCTATTATTAATGCAGGCGACGGCGGCCATTCTCATCCTACCCAAACTATGACCGACCTTTTAACTATTTTCCGTGAAAAGGGCAGGCTTGATAATATGACTGTCGGTCTTTGCGGCGATTTGAAATTCGGCAGGACTGTTCATTCGCTCATCAAAGCTATGAGCAGATATAATAATGTAAAATTTATTCTTATAGCACCTAAGGAACTTGCTATTCCCGATTACATCAAGACCGATATTCTTGATAAGTCAGGTTGTGAATACAAGGAAGTTGAAACTATGGAGGAAGCTATGCCTGAACTCGATGTTCTTTATATGACCCGTGTTCAGCGTGAAAGATTTTTCTCCGAGGATGAATATTTAAAAGTTAAGGACGCTTTTATTCTTGACCTTTCAAAGCTTGAAACTGCAAAGAATGACTTAACGATTATGCACCCTCTCCCAAGAGTTAACGAAATAGCAACGGAAGTTGATGACGACCCAAGGGCAAAATATTTTGTTCAGGCACTCAACGGCAAGTATGTTCGTATGGCTCTTATCAAAACACTTCTTGAATGGGCAGGTACTATCAAATGAAAATAGATGAAATTGAAAACGGTATAGTTTTTGACCATATTAAAGCAGGCAAGGGTATGGAAGTTTATAATACTCTCCGCCTTGATAAACTTAATTGCCAAGTTGCAATTATTCAAAATGCCAAGAGCGAAAAAATGGGCGCAAAGGATATTATTAAGATTAATGAGCTTATTGATATCAACCTTGATGTCCTTTGCTATATCGATAAAAATATTACAGTCAATGTAATCAAAAACGGCAAGTCGGTTGAAAAGAAAACTCTTTCTCTTCCGAAAAGGCTTACCAATGTTATCAAATGCGCGAACCCAAGGTGCATTTGCAATAACGAAAACATCGACCATATTTTTACCCTTACAGATGATACCGGCACATACCGTTGCCTTTATTGTGAAACAAAGGCGAAATAATAAAACAAAAAACTCGGCACTTTTGAAGTGTCGAGTTTTTTTATACTATCATTATTATATAGGAGTCGGCGTCCTTGATGAGTCGATATTGTTTCAATTACAAAACATTCATAGCGGCAAACATTGCCCACTGCTTTATATTAAATTATAACTGAGCCAAATCATACGGCGTTTTTTGATAAACAAAATAGTTAAGCCAATTACTGAATATTATATTTGCCGAGCTTTTCCAACTCATAATCGGAACTGCATTGTCGTCATCATTAGGAAAATAATTATAAGGCACATCAATATCAAGTCCCTTTTCCTTATCCCTAAAATATTCCTTAGCAAGCGTATCTCTGTCGTACTCACTGTGACCGGTTATGAAAAACTGCCTGCAGTCCATATCCGATATGATATGCACGCCCGACATTTCACTGTAAGATATAACTTGAAGTTGCTTAACAAGTGCAATATCGGAAAGCCTTGTTTCAGTATGCCTTGAATGAGGAACATAATAAACATCATCAAGCCCACGCATTAACGGATGTGTTTCGTCAAGCGACTTATGAGGAAAAATGCCGAACATCTTTTTCTTGAGCGGATATTTTTTTATACCATAATGATAATAGAGACCTGCCTGAGCGCCCCAACAAATATGCATAGTAGAGTAAACATTCTTTTTGCTCCACTCCATAATCATACAAAGCTCGTCCCAGTAGTCAACTTCTTCAAATTCCATTTGCTCAACAGGAGCACCGGTAATAATCATTCCGTCATATTTATTATCTTTAATATCGTCAAATGTATTATAGAACTTAGCCATATGAATTCTTGATACATTTTTAGCTTTATGGCTTTTAACCTGAAGAAAATCAATATCAACCTGAAGCGGGGAATTACTCAAAAGCCTTAAAAGCTGAGTTTCCGTTTCAAGCTTGGTTGGCATAAGATTAAGAATAACAAGTTTTAAAGGTCTGATATCCTGCATATTAGCCCTTGACTTACTCATAACAAATATATTCTCAATTTCAAGGTTTTGCTTAGCAGGTAATTCATCGTCAATACGAATAGGCATTTATATCAGCTCCTTTCATTTAGCTTAAACATTATAACAAATGTTAAGGCAAAATTCAATACTGTATTAGTCAGATAACTTTTGCAACTATATATAATGTATTATTAACATTACTAATTATAATTAATATAATAAATCAATAAATACTTTAAGTACAATTATTCATATTTATAGTACTATATGTACTGCAATATATTACAAAATGATACTTATTACAGTATATAGTGTCAGTTTGTAGTGAATTATGTACATAAATTGTTACTTTTGTTGTAAAATTATATCAATATCATAAAAACGGTAAAAAAATGAAAAAATGTGTTGACAAACGGAGAATGATTTGGTATTATGTACAAGTCGCAACGAGAGAGCGACGCAGACAAAGGCAACAAGTTGAGCGAAGAAGAGTAGCGAAAAAGTTTTTTAAAAAACTTAAAAAAAGTACTTGACAAACGCAACGAGTTGTGATAAGATGTCTAAGCACTTGAGAGAGACGAGCGAAAGCGAGTTAATTGAGAGAGCGAATAGGACCTTGAAAATTAAACAACGACGAGATAAAAAGGAACCCGATAAGATTCAAAAGAGTTTTATCTGTACTCGTATCTTAAAGATACAAACAGTGATTGCGAACTAGTGTTCGAGAGAGCAAAAGTTCTTGAAATGATTAGAGCGCACGGGAGTGCGAATTAATACAATTGTTTTAAGAGTTTGATCCTGGCTCAGGACGAACGCTGGCGGCGTGCCTAACACATGCAAGT
>OQVZ01000329.1_pt1 | contig 18095 bp, 16 predicted proteins | sample 1691571 | NCBI WGS metagenome assembly OQVZ01 (sample SAMN03418261, study PRJEB22391) | human gut metagenome | biome: human-gut; feature: organic feature; material: feces | host: Homo sapiens | place: Tanzania | collected 2013-01
GAAAAGCATCAAAATCAGACTTAGGAGTGTACTAAATGACAAATATAATTACTTTATCTAACAATGAAGATGGAATATATGAAGCATTAATGGAATTTAATGTTATTAAAGGAGTTTTCGAATTGTAATGCTTTGAAAAAAATAATATTACCCTCAAGTTTGAAGAGTATAAGAAGATATGCTTTTCAAGATTGTACAAATTTACAGAGCGTAGAATTTTCATCTGATTCAATAGAAATGGAGAATTCAGTGTTCTCTGGGTGTACAAGGTTGTATGATGTAAAATTACCGAAGAAGTTAGTTAAAATTCCTGCCTCTACTTTTAGTGGTTGTACAAATTTGCGCAGCTGTGAGATACCTTCAGCTCTTAAAGAAATAGGTGTGGCTGCTTTTGCCGATTGTGCTTTGAATAAAATTACCATTCCTTCGACTGTCACAAAAATTGGTGCAGCTGCTTTTGAAAACTGTGATAAATTACTGAGTATAGAACTTCCTTCTGGATTGCTTGAAATAGAATCTGAAACGTTTAAGGGATGTAAATTTTTAGGCAAAATCGTGTTGCCATCCCAACTTGTAAAGATAGGTGATTGGGCTTTTTCCCAATGTGGGTGTTTACTGCATGTGGAATTCCCTAATACGCTTCAAGAAATAGGAGATGGTGCTTTTTATAACAATTGTCTTTTGCAAGTAGATTTACCACCTAATCTTGTTAGAATTGATGATTACGCTTTCGAGAGCGGTACTTTCCGGGAATTGAAGTTGCCGAAAAGTCTTACATATATAGGTCGCTCAGCTTTTGGAAGTTGTGAGGAATTATCTTCTGTTTATGTGTTTTGGAACCAGATCCCAAACCTTGATGTTGCTTATGCGTTTGATGAAGTTCCGATGGAGCAATGTACGTTGTATGTACCGAAAGGAAAAGTTGCACAATACAAATCTTCTAGTAATTGGAGCTATTTCAAGAACATAGTTGAGTTTGATGCAACAGGCATCGACAAGGTTGTCACCTCTACCGATGTCAAAGAGGTATCTCGCTATTCCGTAAATGGTCAGCGATTGTCTGCTCCAACCAAGGGCTTGAACATCGTGAAGTACAGCGATGGTAGTGTGAAGAAAGTTGCTATTCAATAGATTTTCAAAATTATTACAGAATATGGAGATGGATAATAGTTTTATGCTTAAACAGTTTGTAGCAATTGATGAGCTGAAGCCTTCATACCTAAGTAGTTCCTTGGATGAGTTTTGTAAAGTCTATGCTAGGGCAGTTCTGAAACTCTTGTCGCTGTTGCCAACAAAGGAATACTGCTCCTATGGCAGTTGGAGGAGAGAAAACATGCTGTGGTTCCGTGTCCCGCCGAAAATCTACTTCAAATACGGCTGCCTGAGAGAAGGTCTGAGCGACCTCAGCGACAAGAAGCGCGCTTTCTTCGTCACCGACAAGTTCCTCTATGAGAACGGTCTGCTCAACGACGCTCTGAAGGTTCTTGAAGACATGGGCATCAAGTCCGAAGTCTTTGCCGATGTTCTTCCGGATCCGACCCTCGGCACCGCCCGCAAGGGACTGGAGCGCATGAACTCCTTCCAGCCGGACGTCATCATCGCCGTCGGCGGCGGCTCCCCGATGGACGCGGCCAAGATCATGTGGCTGCTCTACGAACACCCGGAAATCCACTTCGACGATATCGCAATGCGCTTCATGGATATCCGCAAGCGCGTCTACAAGTTCCCGAAACTTGGCACGAAGGCTTCCCTTGTTGCGATTCCGACCACTTCCGGAACAGGTTCCGAAGTTACACCGTTCGCCGTCATCACCGACGAAACGACCGGTTACAAGTACCCGCTGGCGGACTATGAACTCACCCCGACCATGGCGATCATCGACACGCGTCTGGTGATGAACATGCCGAAGAAGCTCACCGCTTATTCCGGTATCGATGCTCTGGTTCACGCTCTCGAAGCCCGTGTTTCGATTCTCGCTTCCGAATACACCAACGGTCTTGCCCGTGAAGCCGCCCGCCTGGTCTTCAAGTACCTGCCCGCAGCTTACGAGAACGGAACTGTCGATGAAAAGGCACGTGAGAAGATCCACCACGCTTCCACAATCGCCGGCATGGCGTTCGCAAACGCCTTCCTCGGTGTCTGCCACTCGATGGCTCACAAGCTCGGCGCGGCCTTCCATGTCCCGCACGGACTTGCAAACGCTCTGCTGATCAATGAGGTCATCCGCTTCAATGCGACGACCAAGCCGACCAAGCAGGGAACCTTCCCGCAGTACAAGTGCCCGGATGCGAAGGAACGTTACGCCAGCCTGGCGGACTTCCTGAAGCTCGGCGGCAAGAACGACGACGAGAAGGTCGAGCTCCTCATCCAGAAGGTTCAGGAACTGAAAGACAGACTCCAGATTCCGAAGACCATTCAGGAAGCCGGAGTTCCGGAAAAAGAATTCCTCGCCAAGCTCGACAAGCTCAGCGAAGACGCCTTCGACGATCAGTGCACCGGCGCAAATCCGCGCTATCCGCTGATTTCCGAAATCAAGGAGATGTTTCTCCGCGCATATTATGGAAAATAAGGCGTGACTTTTTCAAAATACGGGTTATATTACGGTATAACCCGTATTTTTTTGTCAACACGTCCAGGAGGAAACATATATGGCAAAGCCTAAGATTACCGTCTGCATCGGCAGTTCCTGCTTCGCGCGGGGCAACGAACTGAATGTCGAAGTCATTCAGAAGTATCTGGAGGAACATCATCTGAAAGATGAAGTCGATCTGGAACTTCAGGGTGCGCTCTGCCAGGGACGCTGCGCCGACGGTCCCATCGTTGTGGTTGACGATCAGATCTACACAAAAGTAGACCGCGGCGTCATGCTCGACCTGATGAAAAAATTATTTCCGGAAAAATAATTCATTTTCCGCTTGCAATTTTCACGAAATGTGTGATATATTGCTGAGAGTTAAGGAATAGAGGTTGTAACGGACTCTATAACCCCGAATTTACAGGATCAACAATGAATCAGAATTTTCCGATCTACACGACGGCGAACGAGTGTCAGGACTGCTACAAATGCGTCCGGCACTGTCACTGCAAGGCCATCCGGATCGTCAACGCTCGCGCGGCGGTGATTCCGGAGCTCTGCGTTTCATGTGGAGAATGCGTCAAGGTCTGTCCCGCGGAAGCCAAGAAAATCCGCTCGGATCTCTCCCGTGCGCAATACCTGCTTCATTCCGGCGCAAAGGTTTATGCATCCATCGCTCCAAGCTATGTTGGCTATTTCAAAAATATTCCCATCGGCAGGATCGCCGCGGCTCTCAAGCGTCTCGGCTTCGCCGGAGCAAGCGAAACTGCAATCGGCGCACAGTTTGTCAGCGCTCAGACTGCGGAACTGCTCAAACAGGCCGGACCGGGCGTCTATCTTTCTACGGCGTGTCCGGCTTCTGTCGATTTTATCCGTAAATATTATCCGGCATGGACCGACAACTTTCTTCCGGTCACTTCGCCCGTCATGGCGCACTGCAAATATCTGAAACAGGTTTACGGGGACGACATCAAGGTTATTTTCGTCGGTCCCTGCGCAGCTAAAAAGAACGAGGCGGACCGCAACCCGGACGATCTGAGTCTGGCAATTACGTTCGCCGCGCTCGAATCATGGCTGAAGAGCGAAGGAATCTCTCTCGACAAAATGAACGAGGAGCCGCTGGTTCCCGTTCAGGCGGAAGAAGGACGCGTCTATTCAATTGAAGGCGGAATGAACGAAACGCTCCGTTCACCCGAAGTGGATGCCCGTCTGCTCGCCGTCTCCGGGCTGCCCAACATCGCCCGCCTGATTGAAAAGGTTGATCTCGCAACCCTCAAAGAAAGCGGATCGAAAATTTTTGTTGAAATGCTTGCCTGCGACGGCGGATGCGTCAACGGCCCTGTCATGCGCCGGGAATCCTCACGCATTGACATTCTGCTCGAAACAGCGGCTCATGCGCCGCACCACAGCAGTGTCGGTCGCGAAGTTCCCGTCAACATTCAGCAGCTGATTTACCCAGACCGCCACTCCGAACCGCAGCCCGATGAAGCGGCGATTCTCCAGGCGCTTCACCGCATCGGCAAATATTCCGCGGAAGATGAACTCAACTGCGGCGGATGCGGCTACAACAGCTGCCGCGAATTTGCAAAAGCGATGCTCGACGGCAAGGCGGAGACATCCATGTGCCTCTCCTATCTCCGCAAGATTTCCCAGAAGACCAGCAATGCACTGATCCGCTACATTCCCGTCGCGGTCGTGCTTGCCGATCAGGATCTCCAGGTCATCGAATGCAACCGGCATTTCGCCGAGCTCTGCGGCGAGGATACTCTGCTGGCATTCGACTCCTGCGGAAATCTGAACGGCGCTTATCTCGACTCCATGATCGACTTCACCGACCTTTTCGAGAGCGTGCTTGCGAACGGCGGCGAAATCGAAAAATTCAATCAGGTCTCCGGGGAAAGAATTCTCAACATCAGCGTCTTCACCATCAACGAGGGACAGACGGTCGGCGCGGTCATTCAGGACGTTACCCAGAATGAACTCAAGCGCGAGCAGATTGCGGAACGCGCGAAAGAGGTTATCCGCAAAAACGTCATGACCGTTCAGAAAATAGCCCGCTACCTCGGTGAACATATGGCGGATACGGAAATCCTGCTGAAAGAAGTCGCCGGCACCTACACCGACCACAAGGACGGCAAGGAGACCGAACACAAATGAAGTATGATTCCCCGTTTGTTGAAATGGAATGCTGCCAGCTTACCAAAGACGGTCAGGCTGCCTGCGGCGACAATTTCCAGTGGCAGAGGCTGGAGAACGAGAACCGCAACATCGCGGTTCTCTCCGACGGACTCGGCAGCGGAATCAAGGCGAATCTGCTTGCCACGCTCACAACGACAATGGCGATGAAATTCATACGATCGAACATGGATATTCTCCAGTCGGCGGAAACAATCATGGACACCCTCCCCGTTTGCGAAATCCGCAAAATCAGCTATGCGACCTTCACGATTCTGGATATGCAGATGGGCGGCAAGACCAAAGTCGTCGAAATGGGCAATCCGCCGTACATTCAGCTGCGCGGGACGGTTGAAATTCCGCCGTTTTCCGCGAAGACTCTCATTTCGGAGCGCTGGCCCGACCGCGAGATGCAGCTTTCCGAACTGCGTCTGGAAGTCGGCGACCGGCTGATCGCCTGTTCCGACGGCGTCACTCAGGCTGGACTCGGACAGCGCAACTACAAGTTCGGGTGGGGCCGGCGCGGACTCATGAAATTCGTTCAGGAACTCATCGCCCGCCAGCCGGACGTCTCCGCAAAGGACATCGCCCAAGCGGTTGCCTATCAGGCTCTTTCGATCAATCCAGACCGCAAATGCATCGACGACATCAGCTGTCTGGTGATCTATCTGCGCAAGCCGCGCGTCTGCCGGGTCCTCACCGGTCCGCCGTTCCGCAAGGAACGCGACCAGGAGTTCGCCGCCCTCGCCCAGCCGGAAACCGGCGCCGACCGTGTCATCATCTGCGGCGGAACAACCGCGAACATTATCGAACGCGAACTGCGCACGAAGGTTGAAATCGACCTTAAGATGGTGCGCTTCAGCAAAGGGCTCCCCCCGCCTGGAATCATTCCCGGAGTCGGAATCGTCACCGAAGGAATTCTGACTCTGACGCGTGTCGCATCGGATCTCGAAAGCGGAAACTGGGACGACTCTCCGCCGGCCGCGAAGGACATCATCAACGGCATGATGGAGAGCGACATCATAGAGTTTATCGTCGGAACGAAAGTCAACGAGGCGCATCAGGACCCGAACCTTCCTGTCGACCTCGAAATCCGAAGAAACATAATAAAACGCCTGCACGATATTCTGAAACAGAACTACCGGAAGCAGGTCTCTATCAAGTATTACTAAGGAGGTACAGAATGGAGGATCGCAAAATCAAGATCGAAATCTGCTGCGGAACCGCATGTTACATGCTCGGCGCGGCGGAACTTCTTCGTCTCGAAACCATCATGCCGGAAGACTGGAAGGAGATCGTTGACATCTCGGCTATTCCCTGTCTCGAAGCGTGTTCCGACGACAACCTCGGCGGCGCCCCCTTCGTCCGGATCGACGGCGAGCTGATGAGCAACGCGACCGTCGAGTCCGTCTGTGACAAAATTTACAACATCCTTAAAAACCGTGGAGGAAAATAATGAGCAATGGTGCGGAACGGATGCGTCGCGAGCTGATGATCCGAATCGTTAGAGATTTCAAGGACGGCAAGCTTGCAGACACGATTGACCGTATTCCAATCGCCCTCAGACCGAAGACCGAAAAATCCAGCCGCTGCTGTATCTATCATGACCGGGCAGTACTGAAGTACCGCCTGATGGGTCTTCTCGGCTTCTCTTCCGAAGAGGAGACCGATGAGTTGCGCTCCCTGAAATCCTATCTTCAGGAAGCAATCGACAACAAGGATAAAAAAGAGGTCAAACAGCCGCTTTCCGTCTGCGGATCCGCCTGCTCCTCCTGTCCCGAAAGCCGTTATTATGTAACGCCGACCTGCCGCGGATGCTTCGCGCGTCCCTGCGTCTTCAACTGCCCGAAGGGCGCGATCAGCGTCATCAACCAGCAGTCGCACATCGACTATTCGAAGTGCATCAAATGCGGCAAATGCCAGCAGGTCTGCCCGTTCAATGCGATCATCAAGACCACTGTTCCCTGCGAAGAGGCGTGCCCGGTCGGGGCGATCCGCAAGAATGAACTCGGCGTTGCTGAAATCGACTTCAAACACTGCATTTTCTGCGGAAAATGCTTCAGCAAGTGCCCGTTCAGCGCCGTTATGGAACGCTCGCAGCTGATTCCGATTCTCCAGTCCATCAAGGAAGGACGCGAAATCGTTGCGATGGTTGCCCCCTCCGCGCTCATGCAGTTCCCCGGAACTGTGGAACAGCTTTTCAGCGCCATTCACCAGGCGGGATTCACCGATGTGATGGAAGTCGCCCTCGGCGCAGAACTCACCACGGAACATGAAGCCGCCGAATTCGCCGAAAAGATGATTGCGGGACAGAAGATCATGACGACATCCTGCTGCACCGCGTATGTGGAACTGGTCAAGCGTCATGTTCCCGAATTCTTCGACAAGGTTTCCACAACGCCGAGCCCGATGAAATTCGCCGCGCGTCTCGTCCGCGAAAAACGCCCGAATGCGCTCACAGTCTTCATCGGTCCCTGCATCGCGAAACGCTGGGAAGCGGAAAACGCTCCCGAAGTCGATTACGTCATGACCTTTGAAGAGCTCGGCGCCATGCTCGCAGGACTCGGCATCGACATCATGAAGCAGGAACCGTGGAACATCGAAAAGCCAGCCGACCAGGCCTCCCGCAACTACGCAAAGAGCTGCGGCGTAACCGAAGCGGTTATTCAGGAAATGAGCAAGAAGAACCCCGATCTTGCCAAGATGAATTTCAAACTCGACAACAAGTTCATCAACGGCATCGACAAGAAGACGGCCAAGCTCCTGAAGCTCTATGCAATGGGCAAAATGCCCGGCAACTTCCTCGAAGTCATGAGTTGCGGCGGCGGCTGCATCGGCGGCCCCTGCTCGCTGATCAAGTGACATGGTCCGGGTCTGGACAGTCAAACATCCGTGGCTTGTCCCCGGATTCTGGGTGTCGATGCTCCTCATTGAAGGGCGGTCGTGCAGTTTTCTGATCGACTCCGCCGTCAAGGGGGCTGTCGACGCCACGCTTGCGCCGTTTCTCCGGGAGCGGCGCATTCCGTGGTCAGCTGTCCGCCAGGTACTCAACTCGCATTCGCACAGCGACCATGTCGAATGCAACGCACGGCTTCGGGAACTCACCGGCGCCGTGTTTTCCATTCACCGCAACGGCGCGGATTCTCTCCGCGCCTCCGGTTTTGCCCCCGACCGCGAACTTGCGGACGGAGATGAAGTCCGCGACGGCGATGTTGCAGTCCGCGTCTTTCATACGCCCGGGCATTCTGCCGATTCCATCTGCATTCTGGAACCGGAAACGGGAACGCTCTTCACGGGCGACGCCATTCAAGGCTGCGGCTCGGACAACATCGGGCTTGCACTCTACAATGATCCTGCGGCATACCGCGATTCACTGGAGCGCGTCCGCCGTCTCTGCGCTGCCGGAGAAGTCCGCCGTATGGTACTCGGACATCCCGAACGTCCTTCGGACGGGGAAATCGAACAGCCGGAACTTCTGCCTTTTCTGGATCTTTGCATCGAAACCGCGGATAACTACATGCGGACAGCGGAAGAGCTTCTGAAACACAATCCGCAAACGGGGAAAGCTGAGCTCCGCGATGTTCTGCTTGCCCGGTTCGGCGGCTCGCCTTCCCTCTCCTGGCCGGAACTTTCCTACAACACCGCAGATGCTTTGCTGCGCACCCTTCGTTCCTGATAAAAAAACTTGCATTTTCATTTTTCTGCACTATATTACTACTAAAACAGTGGAGAATCTTTATCTCCAAAACAATAAGAGAAACGAATATGAAAATTTCAACTAAAGGCAGATACGGTCTGCGAATTCTTCTTGATCTTGCCCTTCACGAGGGAGATTCGCCCCGCATGATCCGCGACATTGCGGAATCTCAGCAGATTTCAGAAAAATACATCAGCCGTCTCATCATCGAACTCAAGCGTGCGGGAATGGTGAAATCCATCCGCGGGGCAAAAGGCGGATACCGCCTGGCGCGGTTCCCGAAATATCTCACGGTGCTGGATATCGTTGAAGTTATGGAAGGTCCGATCAACATCGTGGACTGTGTTCAGGATCCCGATGCCTGCGCCCGGATCAGCGGATGCGCAACACGGAAGATGTGGGCGAAACTAAATGAGGAAATCCGCCAGTCGCTTGCAAAAATCACTCTTCAGGACATCGTCGACAAAACCCGCGAAAACGCCGGAGATTTCGTCGATTACTGCATCTGATTTCTGCGAACTTTGACTTTTTTTCAGAAACGGACTTGACATTTCCGCAAAACGGTTCATCTTAATAGGATGTATATTTTGCGAACAAGCTATATGGAGAAGCGCGAAGATGCCGGATAAACTCGTGATCGTTGAGTCGCCAGCAAAGGCCAAGACCATCGGAAAAATCCTCGGGAAAGACTATATCATCAAGGCCTCGTACGGTCACATCAGAGATCTGCCGGAACGCGCGTTCGGCGTTGATATCGAACACGGGTTCGTTCCGCAGTACGAAGAGTCAAAAACACGCGGGAAAAACCTCGCCGATCTCAAGAAGACTGCAAAGACGGTCAAAGAAATTTATCTGGCTCCCGACCCTGACCGCGAAGGAGAGGCCATTGCATGGCATCTGCACGAAGTGCTCAAGAACACAAACAAGAAGGCTGATTTCAAACGCGTCGCCTTCCATGAAATTACCAAAAGCGCCATTACAAAGGCGTTCCAGCACCCCGGCGAACTCAATATGAACCTCGTCGACGCCCAGCAGGCGCGACGCGTCCTCGACCGCATCGTCGGCTATATGATCAGCCCCCTGCTCTGGTCCCGCATCGAGCGCGGAGTCAGCGCGGGACGCGTCCAGTCGGTCGCGCTCCGTCTGGTCTGTGAACGCGAACGCGAAATTCAGGCGTTTGTGCCGAAAGAATACTGGAACTTCCTTGCGAAGTTTTCGCAGGATGCCGGATGTGAATTTCTGACGCGCCTTGCGAAAATCAACAACGGCAAATTTGAAGTCGGCAACAAGCAGGATGCCGATGCGGTTCTCGCCGCCGTCCGCGGTGCAAAAGCCTGGAAAGTCGCTTCCATTGAGACGCAGCCGCGCAAACGTTATGCGCCTCCTCCGTTCATCACCAGCACGCTTCAGCAGGCGGCTAGTTCAGCGCTCGGATTCTCCGCGAGCTCGACCATGCGTATCGCCCAGCAGCTCTATGAAGGCGTTGACACTCCCGCCGGACATCTCGGACTCATTACCTACATGCGAACCGACTCCGTCGCGATTGCCGTGGAAGCACAGAACGCCTGCCGCGATTTCATCTTTGCTAACTACGGTCCGAAGTTCGTTCCCGCAAAGCCGAACATCTTCAAATCCAAATCCAATGCGCAGGGCGCCCATGAAGCGATCCGTCCGACCGACGTCACACTCACGCCAGAATCGTTGAAAGACACGCTTGATGCTCAGCAGCTCAAACTCTACAAGCTCATCTGGCGCCGCTTCCTCGCCTCGCAGATGGCTCCCGCAGACCAGCTTCGCACAACCGCGGACGTCGAGGGAACCGGCTCCGATGCACGGCTCTACACTTTCCGCGCAACCGCAACCGTCACGACTTTCCCCGGCTTCCTCAAAGCCTACAACATCGAAGAAGAAGGCGCGGCAAAATCCGATGATGACGACACCCGCGACGCCGATGCGCTCGCCAAGCTCCGCGTGCATGAGCCGTGCGCACTCGTCGACACACTCGGTGAACAGAAATTCACCGAACCGCCGCCGCGCTTCTCGGAAGCAACGCTCATTAAAGAACTTGAATCCAACGGCATCGGACGCCCGTCCACCTATGCGACCATTGTCAACACCATTCAGGAACGCTCCTATGTGAACAAGGAGAAGGGCAAACTCATCCCGACGGAACTTGGTTTCAAGATCAATGATTACCTGGTTGCCTCCCTCCCCGATCTGATTCAGGTCGGCTTCACAGCCGATATGGAAAATCAGCTTGACGGCGTGGAAGACGGCAAAATCCAGTGGACCGCCATGCTGAAGAATTTCTACGAGAAGTTCTCCCAGTGGCTTGCCGCTGCAAAAAGCGCCGGAGCTCCCGAAGCGGAAAAAGCCGCCGCGGTTCTTGATCTGCTTCGCGAAGTCAAAGACTGGGAAGCTCCGGAAAAGGGCGGAAAGCGGGTTTACGACGACAAGAAGTTCTATACATCCGTCCAGTCCAAAGCAGAAAAAGGCACAACGATCTCGTCCAAACAGTGGGAAGCTCTGCTGAATCTGGTCATCAAATATGCAAGCCAGCTTAAAGACCTGGATTCATGCACGGCGAAATATCACCTGGAAGAGGATGTCGCCGCCGCCCGCGAACGAGTCGAACAGTTCCGGAAAATGCGCGAAGAAATGCAGCAGCGCCGCGAAGAGGCCGCAAACAATGCACCTCCGCAGGAAAACATCACAGCTGTATTCAAAGCCATGGAAAACGTGACTTGGCACCCGGCGGAAAAGCGCGGAGCCCGCGTTTACGATGACAAGAAATTCTTTGATTCGCTTAAAGAGCAGTCCGAATCGGGGCGTGTCCTTTCCGAACGCCAGATTGCCGCGCTTGCCAAGCTCATGGCGCGCTACCGTGAATCGATTCCCGATTACGAAGCTTTGGTAAAAGAGCTCGGCGTGGAAGCCGCGGCTCCTCAGGCGGACGCCGGCGCACAGGAGGAAGTCGACCGCATTCTCAAGGCGTTTGCCGAAGTCAAGACATGGGCGGAGCCCGAGAAAAAAGGACGCCGCGTTTACGACGACAAGGAGTTCTATGAATCCCTCGCGAAACAGCGCGCGACCGGACGTATTCTCTCCCCGAAGCAGTCTGCTGCTCTCATGAAGCTCGCCGCAAAGTACAAAATTTCCTGAAGGAGATGAAAAATGACCGCAATCATAGGTTTTGAATCCAGCTGCGACGAAACCGCCGTGGCGGTTGTTGTTGACGGACGCAAAGTGCTTTCGAACGCAATTGCTTCCCAGATTGCCAAACCCGCCGTTTACGGCGGTGTGGTTCCGGAACTTGCCGCGCGCGAGCACCTCACCGCAATCCGCCGGGTTACCGATGAATCTCTAAAAGAGGCCGGCGTAACGATGGATCAGATTGATGCAGTGGCCGTCACCAACGGTCCGGGGCTCGTCCCCGCGCTCCTTGTCGGCGTCAATTTTGCCAAAGGATTTGCCGCCGCATACAAAAAACCGCTCATCGGAATCAACCATTTTCTCGGGCATATCTACGGCGTTTTTCTGGATCAGGAAGAGGATATTTTCGCAAAGAAAGAACTTTTCCCGATGGTTGGACTCGTCGTTTCCGGCGGTCACACTTCACTCGTTCTCATCAAAGAGGACGGAACGGCAAATGTCATCGGAACGACCCTTGACGACGCCGCGGGCGAAGCGTTTGACAAGGCAGCAAAAATGCTCAACCTCGGCTATCCCGGAGGCCCCGTCATTGAAAAGGCGGCACGGAACGGCGATGCACACCGCTTCAGCTTTCCCCGTTCGCTCACCGGAACCGCAGGCAAGGCACTCGCTCCGGAAAACCGCTTCAACTTCAGCTTCAGCGGAGTCAAAACAGCGTTGCTGTACCATGCGAAAAAACACGTTTTTCGGCGCTCCGGCTTCGAAATGTTCCCGCAGATAACCGTTGCAGGCGACGCCTCCGCAGAGAATCAGACTTTTCGCATGGAAGAAACGCGCGGCATCGAATGCCTTTTCGCAAAGCACCCCGACGATGGCGTCCTGATAGGATGCGAGCGTGTCGTAAAGATCCCGGGCTCGCCTGCCGCTATTACCGGGCAGGTGAATTCGCCGATATGTCGCTTGACGCATATGCCCGCATTCCACGGGAATTCAAGATTCCGTTTCAGGCATAAGGACAGCCGAGCATGAACCGCTGCATTATTTTCGACCTCGACGGAACCCTCATCAACTCCATTGAGGATATCGCGCTTGCGACAAACCGGATGCGGGAACATTACGGACTCGTTCCCCTGCCGGAGAAAACGGTTGTCGGGTATGTCGGACACGGAATCGCCCGGCTTGCCGCCCTCGCGGTTGCGGATGCTCCGCACATCAAGCCGGAAGAGGCAACAAAAGAGGTTCTGCGGGCTTACCGCAACGATCCGGTTGTTCATACCACGCTCTATCCGGGAGCGGCGGATGGTCTCCGCATTCTGAAAACGGCGGGCTTCCGTCTTGCAACGGCCTCCAATAAGCCGGATGTGCTCTGCGTACCGATTCTGAAAAAGCTCGGCGTGCTTGATCTTTTCGACGCCATCATCGGCGGCGGACGCGCCATCGCGATGAAACCGGCTCCGGATATGCTGCTCTACGCTTTCAAGGAGACTGGCGCCGAACCTGCACGCAGCTGGATGTTCGGCGACTCCGAACCGGATATGACATCGGGCCGCACCGCCGGATGCCGGACCGCTTACGCCGCCTACGGATACGGAAAACCGGCCGAGGGCTCCTGGAACTTCAAGGCAAATTCGTTCCTTGAGTTTGTCTATCATGCTCTGAAGAACAGATGATGCAGGATTTTCTGAAAGGTGTTTCCCTGGTCTTCCAGGGAATTGCATTATTCTACCGGACACCTTCCCTTTGGAGGTTTTCCGCTGTTCCGCTCTTTCTTGTCCTGATTTTCTATGTTCTGATATTCTATCTCTCCTTCCGCTTTGCCGTTCCGTGGATTCTGGATTTTCTTCCGGACCCAGCGAACCATTCGGTTTGGCTTCGCTGGCTGATTTATCCGCTTCGCTGGCTGACGGCGGTTTCCTGCGGCGCGGCTCTGCTGCTGGTTTCATATCAGACGCTGAGCACGCTCTATGAAATCACGGGCTCGCTGTTCTTTGACGCCATGGTTGTGGAAATCGAAAAGACACGTTATTCACACAATGCCGTTCCGCTCTCATTCCGCCAGAATCTGACGGGGGCTTTGCAGAGCGTTGGATATTCCGTTGGAACGCTTCTCATAACAATCGTCCTGCTGCCGCTTGGTCTTCTGATTCCTGTAATCGGCGTAATCCTGATGGCGCTGGTTCTCGGCTGGCGACAGGGGCAAACCTACATTTTCTCCAGCGGGTTCAACCGCGGGTATTCACTGCCGGAAATCCGCCGGATTGCGGAAAAGCGGAAAATGCTGCTTCTGGGATTCGGAACAACGATCTATCTGCTGTATCTGATTCCCGTCGCCGCAATTCCGCTTATTCCCGGCTACATCGTTTCCGGCGTTCTGCTCTTCAACGAAGAACTTTCCTCTCAGCCGTAAACCGCGCTTTTGCCAAGTTCCGCAGCAATCGCCATCAGGCGGTTGTATTTGCAGATGCGATCCGTCCGGCTCAGCGATCCTGTCTTGATTTGCCCGGCGTTTGCGGCGACCGCAAGATCCGCAATTGTTGTGTCTTCGGTCTCGCCGGAGCGGTGACTGATGACCGCAGCGAAACCGGCGTTCTGCGCCATTTCAACCGCATCCAGGGTTTCAGTAAGTGTACCGATCTGATTCACTTTGACGAGAATTGCATTCGCCGCTTTCCGTTCAATCGCTTTTTTCAGATACGCGACATTCGTTACAAGCAGGTCATCGCCGACAAGCTGGATGCGTGCGCCGAGCTGTGCCGTCAACGCAATCCAGCCATCCCAGTCGTTTTCCGCCATGCCGTCTTCAATGGAGTCGATCGGGTACGCTTCGACGAGTTTGCGCAGATAATCGACCTGAGCGGCGGAGTCGCGGGAGCCGCTGTTCGATTTTTTGTAGACATAGAGTTTCCGTTCCCTGTCATAGAACTCGGAGGAGGCGCAGTCAAGAGCAAGGGAAATCTCTCCGCCTTCGCATTTGCGTCCGGGTTTGAATCCTGCAAGAGTGACGGCTTCAAGAATCGTTTCGAACGCCTCTTCCGTACCATTCAGCGCGGGCGCGAAGCCTCCCTCATCGCCGACGGCTGTGCTGAATCCCTTTTTCCGCAGAATGGATTTGAGCGCGTGAAAGACTTCCGTTCCGTAACGGACCGCCTCCGGAAAATCCGGAGCTCCGACCGGGCGGATCATGAATTCCTGAAAATCAATTGGCGCATCCGAATGTGCTCCGCCGTTGATGATGTTCATCATCGGCACCGGCAGATGTTTTGCATTGACTCCGCCCAGATAACGGTACAGAGGAAGCCCGAGTTCATTTGCCGCCGCCCGCGCATTCGCCAGCGAAACGCCGAGGACAGAGTTGGCTCCGAGATTCTTTTTGTTTTTTGTCCCGTCAAGTTCAATCATTGCGCGGTCAAGCGCCACCTGATCGAGCGCATCGAAGCCGTGGACGGCATGGGCAATTTTCCCGTTGACGTTCTGAACTGCTTTGAGAACGCCTTTGCCGGAATAACGGTGTTTGTCTCCGTCGCGCAATTCGAGCGCTTCATTCTCGCCTGTTGACGCCCCGGACGGAACCGCAGCTGTACCTTTCGTTCCGGATTCGAGCGTAACGGTAACTTCAACGGTCGGATTTCCGCGGGAGTCGAGAATCTCCCGCGCCTCAACTTTTGCAATTTCGGTTTTCATCTTGAATTCCCCCTTTTCAATGAATGGTACAAGGATAGCACCGGAGGAAATGTTTTTCAAGAAGACAAAAACGGCAGAGCGAACAGATATCAGAAAGAGTGAATCTGTTTTCTCCGCCGTAAATTTTTCAGAAATATAAAATCCATGCAGCGAGCAGGGAAAGCGCAGTCAAAATCAAAGTCGGAATCAGGCAGATCAGAATCAGGCGTCCCTCTTTGCCTGCAGCGTTGACCGTGGCGCAGGCGGCAACCACGCCGCTGATGCGGATCATGCTTCCGATGCCTCCGCCGACCAGCTGCAGAGCGACAATCGCCGCCTCGGGAAGTCCCAGAAGATGTGCCGTGTCAAACTGAATCGTAACGAACAAAATGCTCGAAACCGTGCAGGAGCCGGAAAAGAAGGTTCCTAGTACGCCGATCAGCGGAGAGACCAGCGGATATGCGCCGCCCATCAGATGCGCCGCGGCTTCGGCAACCGCAGTCAGCATTCCCGGAATATTCGCTGAGTTCGCATCGGAATAGACCATGATCTGAACCATTGCCACACTCGCGATAATCGCAATTGAAGCGGAGGTTATCTGTTTTCCGGCTTTCCCGCAGAGACTCAGCACGGTTTTCCCTTTAAGCCCGAAGAAAAACGCTGTGCCGAGAGCGACGAAAATAAACGGAACAATGCCCGGATTGTTGAAAACAGCCCAGTTGAACCCGATCCCCGGCAGTCCCGGAATCTCTTTGATGGAAATTTTGCCGAACGTCGTCAGGAAATGCTTGAACGGGAGGACATCCAGACGCGTCAGCACAAGAATCAGGGCAATCAGCGCATAGGGCATCCATGCGAGCCAGACGGGGATCTCATGTTTCCCAACCTGCGGCGGCGGAACAGCCGTCGCCCCCTCCTGGAAGCCCCAGACATGGCGCGGAATCAGAAAGTTCAGTTTGATGGCAAGAATCACAACCGGAAGCCCGACCACAACGCCGAGCATCGACGGCAGTTCCGGACCGAGAAAGCGCGCAGTCAGATACCACGGCACGGTAAATGCCGCTCCGCTGAACAGGCTGAACGGAATAATTTCCACAATGGAACGCAGACGCCGCGTTTTCGATGTTGTGAGAATCAGAAACGCAACAGTGATCAGCGGAATGAATGTGCCGGAGGATGCAAAGATTCCTGCGGTTTCAGTTACGACATTCTTCATGAATTCGGCAACCGGAATTCCCGCTTTTTCGAGATTTCCCGAAAGCGTGGAATAAACTGTCAGCGCCGGTGTTCCGACTGCACCGAACGGAACCGGCATGGTGTTGCAGATCAGCGCAACCGCAACTGCAGCCGCCGCGGGAAAGCCGAGTCCGACCAGCAGCGGAGCGCCCAGCGCCGCCGCCGCGCCGAATCCGGCCGCCCCCTCAATGAATCCGCAGAAGAGCCACGCAATGACGATTGTCTGCACGCGTCTGTCCTGCGAAATCTGCGAGAAGGAGCGATTGATCGACTCCAAAGCCCCCGTTTCACGCAAGATATTGAGAAGCAGAATCGCTCCGTAAATGATGAAGATGATATCGAACGCTTTCAGCGCACCGAGCAGGGAAACTTCAGTTACATAAAGCGGCTTCATTCCCCAGAGACCGCAGCCGAGCAATCCGGTCATCACCAGCGAAATCAACAGGGATACCGGCGGGGAAACCTTGAATTTGCTCATCAGAACCAGGGCGGTGAAAATCGGAAGCAGAGCCAGAAGCGCGTACATATATTCCTCGTTTTTAATTAAAATGTAAAGGTATAATATACTCCGGAAAGCGGGCAAAAGCAACCGCAATCACTGGATTTTCCGGAACTCTGTGGGTGAAAGCCCGCTGTTGTGCTTGAAAAAACGGGAAAAATAAAATTCATCGTTGAATCCGAGACGTTTCGCTATATCTGAAATGAGCATATTCGGATTCAGAAGAAGCGATGACGCTTTGGACATCAGGTGCGCACCAGATACTCCTTCGGAGTCATGCCGAGCGCATGCGTGAAATTCCGCGAAAACACCTCCCGCCGGAGTCCGGCAAACTCTGCAAGTTCGTTCACGGTAAGCGACGCCGGAGAGCGGTGCGTCTCAATATAATGAAAAAGACTCTGGTATTTTTTCTCATGCAGACGATCCTCCCACCATGTGTCCGGAAAAAGTTCGCTCCATACTCGCGCGAGAAAAATTTCCGTAACGGCATGAACCGTCATGGGAAGAACGTTCCGTCCGGAATTCATCACGAGTTCGCAAAGTTCCGGAACATTGCACGCAATCACCCGGTTGGCGGCGCCCGGAAGGTCCATGTCAAACAGCTTCAGCTCAAAATGAACAGCAATGAAGAAGATGTCCCGGGTAAGAAACGTTTCATATGTTCCGAAGGACGGACGCAGATATGCACCGCCTTTTCTGAGCGGCAAGGAGTACTGGTCATTGCCCATGAACGATTCCGAGTCCAGCGCGGCTTCCGGAATCAGCAGAAGACGATACAGAGGGGAATTCGACCGTCTGTGCGTGGCGGCACGTCCGGTTGAAAGTTGATTCCTGCGTTAATGTCCCGCGCTGCGCCATCGAAACCGTTCTGCCGTTCACCGACCTTTTTCTGCTCGACCTGAAAGCGTTCGCAAGCAACCTCCACCGCAAACTCACGGGTGCGCCGAACGAACGGATTCTGGAAAACATCCGTTTCATTGCAGAAGCGGGTAAAACAATAGAAATCCGCATTCCGCTTGTTCCCGGACACAATGACAGCGCGGAGAATCTGGCGGAGACCGCAAAATTTCTCTCCTCGCTGCCCGTTGTTCCGCCGGTGC
>OQVZ01000330.1_pt1 | contig 18092 bp, 17 predicted proteins | sample 1691571 | NCBI WGS metagenome assembly OQVZ01 (sample SAMN03418261, study PRJEB22391) | human gut metagenome | biome: human-gut; feature: organic feature; material: feces | host: Homo sapiens | place: Tanzania | collected 2013-01
ATATACGACCGCAAGAGTGAAAATGCTCAAGATTTTTCTTCAACAGAAAGCGTAATGCTTGAATATATAAATGCGAAAAACTTGGATAAGGAGGATTTATTCTTTCTTATCCAAGCAACATCTCCTCTTTTAAAATCAAAACATATTGATAATATGTATCAAAAATTCAGAGACGATAAAGCAGAGTCAAGTTTGTCTTGCGTTAAGACGAAACGTTTCTTTTGGTCAAAAGATGGTAAATCGCTCAATTATGATTACAAAAACAGACCAAGACGTCAGGATTTTGAAGGTTTGATGATGGAAAACGGAGCTTGTTATATCAATTCGGTTGGACATATTTTGCGAGATAAAAATAGACTTTCAGGTAAAATTTCAGTGTTTGAAATGCCTGAATACACCGCTGTTGAAATTGATGAACCTGATGATTTTCTACTAATTGAAAAACTTATGGAGAAACATAAAGATGACTAAGATTAAACTTTTTGCAACAGATGTTGACGGAACAATGACTGACGGTTGTATGTATTATGCCGAAAATGGAATGGAATTAAAAAAGTTCAATTTCCGTGACGGTATGGGATTTCAACTTCTTCGAGAAGCAGGAATTAAAACTGCGATAATTACATCTGAGAAAACAAATATTGTCCAAAAACGGGCAGATAAATTAAAAGTTGACTATCTTTGTATGGGAACTTGGAAGAAGTTAGATTTTGTTAAAGATGTTTGTAAAAAGTTGGGTATAACACTTGATGAGGTTGCTTATATCGGAGATGACATCAATGATATTGAACTTTTATCTGCAGCTAAATACAAAGCCTGCCCAAATGATGCTGTAAAAAAAGTTAAAGAAATTCCAAGTATTTTGGTATTAGAAAGTAAGGGTGGATATGGAGCTGTTAGAGAATTTATTGAATATTTAATTGGAGTAGAAGATGCCTAATATAAAAATATTTATATCTTATAAAGACAAACATCCGGTTATAAAATCTGAAATAATTCAACCTATCCAAACAGGGCGAGCTATTGCAGATGAAGAGTTTGAGGGTATGATTGGTGATAATACCGGAGAAAATATTTCAAAAGACAATCCTCGTTATTGTGAATTGACAGCTCAGTATTGGGTTTGGAAAAATTATCAAGAAATTGGTAATCCTGATTATGTTGGGTTTATGCATTATCGCAGACATTTTTTGTTTAATGAAAAACTCCCTTTAACAAATAGTAAATGGCTAAATAATGGGAATGTTTATTATTTCCCTGAAGTTTGCCCTCAATATATGGAATATTTGAGAGACGACTCTATAAAATCGTATTTTCCTGCATGTGATTGTATGGTTATAAAACCATATGACGTAAAAAATATTAAGGAAAAATACGAAAGAATAAGAGATAACTATATTACTCTAAAAGAACAAGAAGGTCGGTTTTATGATGTCTTTCTCAATGTGATAAAAGAGATTCACCCCGATTATATTGATGAAATTGAAGAATTTGATAATGGAAGTCAAATGTATCTTTGCAATATGTTCGTTATGCGACATGATTTGTTTGAAGATTATTGCGAATTCCTGTTTTCAACTTTAAAAGAAATTGATAACCGTATAGATTCAACAGAATTTTCTCTTGCAAAATCAAGGTTTTTAGGCTTTTTAGGTGAATTTGTTCTGTCTATTTATATGTTCAAATTGAGGAAAAATCCGAATATTAAAATTAAAGAAATGAACGCATCTTTAATTATGATGCCAAAATCAAAAGATATTAGAAAATGCCGAAAATATAAAATCCTTAGACATTTCGTGTTCGGAAATTTGAAAAAACGCTACGAAAAACGCTATCAAGATTTGAAAAAGTTTTTAAATACCGAAAATTTTTTTGATGAAACATGTTTTAAGATACATAGACCTTGGGGATATTACGAATGTATTGCAAAAGGTGAAAATTATTTAGTAAAAAGAATTACGGTTAAACCGAATGAATCACTTTCTGTTCAAAGTCATAAGCACCGTTCTGAAATTTGGACGGTTGTCAAAGGAATTGCAACTGTTTTAAAAGATGATAAATATTATACTCTTAAAATTGGCGAAACAGTAGGAATACCAGTCGAAAGTGTACATAGTTTAATAAATTCAACAAATGAAGAAATTCAAATTGTAGAAGTTCAATTTGGAGAGATTCTATCAGAAGAAGATATTACAAGGTATCAAGATAAATATGGCAGGATAAACGGAGAAAAAGATAATTAAAATGGAAAATATAAATATTCTAAATAAGCTAAAAACATTTTTAAATAACCAGCGATTTTACGTAAATTATAGCAGAATGTGGCCGTACGTAAAACCATTTTGGTTCAGAGCATTGTGCTCAATGCTAATTTGTATTCCAATCGGTTCGTTGGATGCGGTTATCGCACTAGCTCTAAAACCATATATGGATATAGTTATGGTAGATAAAAGTATTCAATCCCCGTGGTATATTCCACTTGGAATTGTTGCTTTTACATCTATTCAAGGTGGTTTGAAATACCTATCAGCTTACCTTTCAACTTGGGTTGGCGGAAAAATTACAAACGGTTTGAAATTTGAACTATTTAAAAAACTTTTGACTTTTGAAACATCTTTCTATGACAAAAGAAAATCGGGAGATGTCGTATTTCAATTTAACAACCAAGCAGATAGTGCGTGTTCAGGGTTGTTGAACAATTTAAGCGTATTTATGCAAAGAATTTTCTCATCAATTTCTTTGGTGTGCGTTTTGTTCTATAACTCTTGGCAGTTAGCATTGATTGCTTGCGTTGTCTTAGTTTGTGCTTTTGCTCCTGTTGCAAAACTCCAAAAACGTATCAAGGATGTTATGAATAAATCAGTTGTTGCGGACGCTGCAATTATTACTGAATACAATGAAGTGTTTGCAGGAAATAAAACAATCACTTCATACAACTTACAAGCACATGAAACAAATAAATTCCATTGGATTTTGGATAACATTTTTAACTTGAAAATTAAAATGGTGCAAAAAACTCAGTGGCTGTCTCCAATGATGCACGTAATTGTATCTGTGGGTATTGCTGCAGCAATCGGTTACGGTTCTCATTTGATTATGACTAAAGCTATTACAAGCGGTAACTTTGTATCATTTATTACTGCATTAATTCTACTTTATACACCTGTTAAAAATATTGGTAATAACTTGAACCAAGTACAATTCTCATTCTTTGCAATTGAAAGAATTTTTGGTTTGTTAGATTCTCAACCTGTAATTAAAGATAAAGAAAATGCTGTTGATTTATCTTCTCACCCTGAAAAGATTGAATTCCAAGATGTATGTTTTGAATACATTAAAAACACTCCGATTTTGAAACATATAAATTTAGATATTCATAGTGGAGAAACAATCGCATTTGTCGGAAACTCCGGTGGTGGAAAATCAACAATAGTCAGCTTAATCCCAAGGTTTTATGACGTAACGTCAGGTTCAATCAAGATAAACGGAGTAGATTTGAGAGATTATACTTTAAAATCTTTAAGACAAAATATAGCTGTAGTATTTCAGGATAATTTCTTATTCTCGGGCACAATTAAAGAAAATATTATGCTAGGGAATGAAAATGCAACTGAAGAGCAGTTAAATAACGCAATTGAAATGGCATATTTGGAAGATTTTATTTCTACTCTGAAAGACGGAATAAATACCCAAATCGGGGAAAGAGGAATCAGACTTTCAGGCGGACAAAAACAACGTGTTGCAATCGCAAGAGCCTTCTTAAAAGATGCTCCGATTATTATCTTGGATGAGGCAACAAGTGCTTTGGATAATAAAGCTGAGGCAATTGTACAAAAAGCGATAGATAACCTAATGCAGGATAAGACTGTATTTGTAATTGCACACCGTCTTTCAACAATCCGCAATGCAGATAAAATCGTTGTGATTAACCAAGGAGAGATAGCAGAACAAGGTACACACGATGAACTTCTACAAATAGAAAACGGAGCTTACAAAACTCTATACGATATGCAATTCAAAAAACAGGAAGTTGAGGCATAAAAATGGAAAAAGAATCACAAATGTTGAATAAATCATTTGGCTTGAAACTCCAAGAGTTGAGAAAAGGGCAAAAGATATCCAAACCTGAATTTGCCAAGTATATAAATGTATCATTAGAAGATTTGGACAGCTTTGAAAAGGGTGATGCTTTTCCCCCAGAGAATGTAATCGCAAATATTATTCAAATACTAAAAATAGAGCCAAGTGAACTTTTTGCATTTAACCAATATATTGAACAACTAACAAATAATCAAGAGTATGCAAGAATAAAGCAATCTTTAACTCCAAGAGAATTTCAAGTGTTGTGGTATATGTGTAGAGGTTATGACAATCCTGAAATTGCAGAAGTATTGGAAGTCTCAACTCACACAGCCAAAGCTCACGTAGCTGCAATCTTGAGGAAATTTGGAGTAAAAACACGAACAGCAGTTGCATATATTGCAGGGAAGAATTATATGGTGTAGGTGGATGGAAAAGGTTAAACTAAGCATAATTGTTCCTGTATACAATGCAGAGCACTTTTTGGATAAATGTATAAAAAGTGTTCAATCTCAAACTTTGCAGGACTTTGAATTAATTTTGGTAAATGACGGATCAAAGGATAATAGTCTTGAGATTTGCAAAAAATATTCTCAAGAGGATTCAAGAATAGTTGTATTTGACCAAGAAAATTCAGGACAAAGTAAGGCAAGAAATGTCGGTTTAGAAAATGCAAATGGTGAATACATTGCATTTTTAGATTCTGACGATTGGATAGATAGTGATTATTACGAAAAACTTGTTGTAGCTTGCGAAAAAAATAAAGCAGAAGTTTCTTGTGGTTCAATATTGAGAGTGAGAAAGAATTACCAAAAGTATAGAATTAAATATACGGAGGAAAAAGTTTATACAAAGTCACAAGAAAAAATAGATATAGCCCATGTCCCTGATATGTGCTACGTTTGGAACAAAGTATACAAGAAGGAATTTTTGGATAGAATCAATCTAAAATTTGTAGAGGGAATGTTTTTTGAGGATGTTGATTTTGTTACAAGGGCAGTTTATTTTTCAAATAAAATAGTAACAGTTCCTAATACATATTACCATTATTGGACAAATCGGAATTCAACAGTCAAAACAATGAAAATTTCAGACAAAAAACGAGCTGATTCTTTAAGGTCTAAAGAAATGGTATTAAAGTTTTTTAAAGAACATAATTTAAAATCTAAAGCAAGAAATTTAATCAAACGCAAAACAAGTGTAACAATAGGAAGCTTTCCTCTTTTAAAAATATATGAGTGGGAAACAGTAAAACGATATTACTTGTTCAATTGTATTCCTATTTTAGAAGTTATGACTTATGCATAGAGAATAAATAGAATGTGTTATGGGGATTGAGTATGGAATTAATTTATTTTTGGATAGATGGTTATAAAAACTTAAAAAATTGTGGAATTTGTTTAAATTCAGATTATAAGTGTGATAACCTAGAATATTTAAAAGGAAATCTTAATATAAATATAGAGAATTCGTCAAATTTAAACAATATTTTTGATAAAACGTTTAATATAACAACTATTGTTGGGAAAAATGGCTCAGGTAAAAGTAATATTGTAAATGCATTAAGTTATACACTAAGAGAAATAAAACTTGTTTCATCTCAATTCAATAACCTCCACTACGATAAAAGTAACCTTGAAAATAGCAAACTTGTTTTATTATTTTCTGATTATAATGCTGAGAAAACTCAAAAATCTTTATTTTATTATGCTAAAAATGTTACAGTTAATTTTAGTAATAAAAAATTGATATTTAAAGATATTATGAAATTGAAAGAAAACCCTAGAACTGTAAAAATGATTCCTAAATTACCTTATTCCGTTGCCAAATTTCAACCATTTTTAAGAATTTCAGATGATAACAATTTAGATTTCCCATTAAAGAAAAATATTTTTGGAACAACCAAAATAAAGTTAAAAGAATATTTTTACTATGATAGATTTCGGTTATATGATACAGTAAGAAATTTGCTTGAACTATATAAATTTGAGAAATATTTAAAACGTATAGCTGGTAAGGGTTTAAAGATATTTTTAGAAGAAAATCAACATTTGTTTTTTGATTTATATTCTCCATATTTAGATTTGTATGATACTTTACAATGGGCTAATAATAGAGTCCAACAAAATAAAGAGGATAATTATAAAATCACTCAAATTGTCAGTCGTTCTGTAAGTACGTTGTCTTCTTATATTAGACGAAAGAAATATACAAAAGTCGGGGATTTATTTAGTACAGTGCTACCAAATTTATTTTTTACATATGCTTTAGGAGAAATTATTACTATCCTAAATAAATCAAATGGAAATTTGAAAAAGAAATTGACGGAAATAATTAATGCTTTGCCCAAAGATACATTTCCAAAACAAAATGAACGAGTAGAATTTTATAGTAATATATCCAAAGTTATAATAACACACAACAATGTACGAAAAATGCTTAATTTCTATATTGATTTTGAAACCAAAGAAGAATTAAAAAATACTTTAAAGAACAAATTTGAAGTTCTTCAAAATTCCAATAAAACCATTCTACAATTAAAAAAAGTCAATATGATTAAATTGGAAGATTACCCGAAAATTCCAAATGATATTAAGCAAATTGAAGAATTAAAAGGTATAAGTAAGAATTTGTATAGAAAAGAACGTCGTAAAGTGTTTGATTTCATGAGCTTAAGTACTGGGGAGCAACGAATTGTTCGATTTATGGCAGATCTTTATCTTGTTGCAAATTTACAAAAAATAGACACAAATACAAAATTTAATACTGATGTTTATATTTTTGATGAAATGGATTTAAGTTGGCATCCGGAATGGCAGCGTAAAATGGTCTTTTATGTATTAGATATTTTGAAAAAGGTTTCCACAGAGAAAAATCGAAAAATGAATATTATATTTACAACGCATTCTCCTTTTATATTATCTGATATGCCACAAGACAATGTTGTTATCTTAGAAAAAGATAGTAAAGGAATCACTATTCCTAAAAATCCTATTAATAACACTTTTGCTACAAATATTCATGAATTATTTAAAGAAAGTTTTTTTATGGAATCAACAATGGGCGAATTTGCAAAAAATCAAATAAAAAGATTTATTAACGAAATTGATAAAATTGAGGATAAAGAATCTTTTGAAATATTGGAAAGAAAAATCAATATAATTGGAGAACCAATTATAAGAAATCAATTGATAAAAGAGTTATATAATAAAAAATATATTGAGTATTGTATAGATGATGAAAAAGAATTATGCAAGCAATTGAAATTAGAAAATAATAAATTGAAAAGAGAAAATATTCAGTTGAAAAGGAATAATAATGAAACAACTTGATATAAGGAAATTAGATGAAATAAAAGAGCAACATTGGAATTATTGTTCTAAAAGATTAAATCCTGCTAATTTAGATAAACAGAATAAAGAGCAAATGCAACAATTCAAACGCTTATGTATTTCAAATCCTTTTAACTTTGACAATGCAACAAATATTGTAGAGGAGTTTCTGCGAGGTATTACAATAGATGTTGATTTGAGAAGTCAGTATGAATCTTTTAGAAAAAGTCAAAATTCCGAATGGAATGGGACAAAATTAATAAAAGAATTAGGTGTTACAGTTTGTCCATATTGTGGAATGAATTACTTTTCTACAGTATCTAAGAGTGAAAATGGAAGAACTGTATCGGTTGCAACTTTAGATCATTATATACCCAAAGAGAGCTATCCAATGTTAGCACTAAATATTTATAATCTAATTCCATGTTGTAAGAATTGTAATAGTACTTTTAAAGGAACATCCACAGCTAAAATTATCAATCCTTATTTTTATTCGCTTGAGAACAATTTAAAATTTAAAGTGCCTATTCAAAACCTCAAAAATTTTATATCTGATGAGAATTCAAAATACGAAATTGAAGTTGAAAATCGTGCAAAAGATAAAAGGGTTCGGACTATGGTTAATGAGCATATCCGTGTCCTATCTATAAAAGAACGCTATCAATATTTTGAAACAATTGCCAAAAGTATTCTCAAGAAAAAAGTTTATTATAACAATACACGTATTTCTGAATTAGAAAGTTTTGAAGAGTTAAAATTTAAGAAAGGTGATATTGAAAAAATGCTTATATGTCAAGATATTTTTAATGAAAATGAACCATTTTTAAAATTTAAAAATGATATTTGGAACCAATTTTCTGAAGAATAATTTGTTTTACAATTTTGCTTAAATTAAATTCAAGACAATAGATTTAACTAAAAATATTTTTTATGTTAGAATTAAAAAATGTTTTTGTGTATTTTTTGTTGAATATAATAAAGATTGTTAGATGAAAGATAATTCCAGATTTTGATAAATACACTAGGGTTGATATTTTTGAAGGAATTTAACTAGAAAAGGATATAGAAAAACAAGTATGGTTAATAATCAAGGCAATTGTACAAATCTATTTAATATAGAAAACATCAAAAAAACAATAATCTTTAAATTATCTGTAGTTAGTAGTTATATAGAATTTGCGAATAAAATATCTTACTTAGATGTTAATAAGACTGCTGAAGATTTTTTTTGTGGTCTATTTTCGATTATTAGAGATACTAATTACCAAAATTTAAATAAAAAAAAGAACAATTATATTGCAGTAGATTTAATCGACGAAGCTAATAAAATAACGGTACAAATTACATCACAAAATACAAAATCTAAAATAGACTCGACTAAAAAGAAATTTAAAAAAACTTCAATGTTCAAAGACGGATATTGCCTAGAAATTTTTATGGTAACAAAGTCAAAACTTTGTAAAAAAAATAAAAAGATAAAGGTTTCCTGTATTGCTGATTTAATAAAAGAGATTAATAATAAAACCGATAATAAAATATATGAAATCGCAGATTATTTAGATAAAAATATTTCATTTGGTATATCTAAACAAATTATTGATGAAACAGAGTACAACACTCCCAAATATCCCCAAAACGTTAAAAAGTTTTTCAAAGACTGGCATTTAACCGAGGAAGATTATTCAATATCTTTATCAATTATAAATAAATATATAGATTTATTGAAAAATGTTGATAATGAAACAAGACAATATTTTTGCTTATTTCTTAACACAATGTATAAACATAAAGACAATAAAAAAGTTGTTTCTCAATTAACTGTAACTTCAACTAAATGGTTGCAGGTTTCTATACTAAAAAATACCATTTCTTTTTCAAATGAACGTAATATATACAATGTAATTAATGATATGGAAAAATATGGTTTAATTGTATATGATAAAGGGGATGAATGCTTTAATAATGAAGAAATATCTTTTAAGGATTGTTCAGGTTGGGAAGATACTGCATTTTCATTGTTTGAATTTGCTAAAAAAAATAATATTGAACCAAGAGATTTATTTGTTAATTTAGACTTTTCTTATTTAGAGGAATAAATTTCAATTACAACATTCTAAAATTAAAAGACAAAAATAGTGCAATCAAATATAGATTTTAATACAAATACCGTATTAGTAAGAAATTTTAATATTTTTAATGAAACTTATCCCAGTAAATTGGTATTGACTAAAAGCGACGGTATTGTTTTTTATTCTACATATAAATCAGGACAACTAATATTAGTTAATCAGGCAATCTCCTCTTCAAAAGCCAAAATTTAATTTGCGGCATCTAACATATATAAAATTAGAATAAATTCTTTTTCCGCATCAAGCCAAGATAAATTTTTTAAACCATCATTAGAAATCCCCAATTTTTGTTGTCAATCAAGTTGGTCTTCAGCTTATATATATTCTTTAACAGAAAAATAAGCTTTTATTTTTTCAATAGGTGTTCTATTGTCGTTCATGTTTTAATATAAAATCAAATTTCTTTACCCCAAATACTCAAACCATTTGTTTTAAATAATCAAACCATGTGTTACTTTACATGTGGGTAATGAAAAATTTAAAACTTAACGCAAGGATGTGAAACTTGTAACAATCTTATGAAGTTATAGAAAATCGAACAAAAAAATGATATAAAGCTTAAAATAATTTCTGTTGCACATTATTTTCTAAAAAAGATTTTTGATTGCTTTGTTGAATTTCATCTGTCGGTCTAAGGTTTCCTAAAATCATCAAATCATTTGGATTATGTTTTCTATAGTTTTCTTGTGCGATTTGTGGATTTTGATTGGCATAACAATACTTACAACCATTTGGACAAGTGTCATAATCTCCAATATTCCGATTCTCCATACAACGACAACCTTGCCTGTTGCCTGAATGTCTTAAATTTTTAAAAGTAATATCATTTGCCTTTCCCAAAATATCAGATGTCATGCAACCCGATTGCAAAACCCCATATTGTTCAAGATTTTCAACTGTTGCACAAGTTTGAATTATCATATTGTGTTTCTTCGCTATCACTCCAATATTTTTTGCTATTTCATTTTTATCAGCATCAGTCAACAAAATAATTTCCGGCATATTTGTTTTTAGTTTTTTGTACATGTCAACAAAACTAAAAATACATCTATCAATATAAGGCGAAAGTCTTTCTGCTATATACTCAAAAGTTTCATAATGTACATTTTTAGTATATTTTTCTGTCAAAAGAATTGGGTCATATCGCCAAGCAATCCTTTGTTTGCCGACAATTTTAGATAATTTGATTAGTGTTTCAATACTTTCATCTATAGTTGGGACATTGGGTTCTATATCCTTGCCGTAGGCTGTAATTGTATAGTGAAAATATGTATTAAATTTATCCGTAATTTCTGTTAATCTATCTAAAATCGGTTCATAATTTTTGGAACAAAATACAACACAATCAATGACTTTTGGGTCTAATTCATACCTTGTAACCTTATTAGGAAACATCGGATTTCTTGAATAAACAAAACCATCTTCAAACCTTTTCAAAAGCCAATCTGAATAATATTGAACTGTATCTGTCCTTGAACCTGTATTGATTATCATTTTGCAATCTCATTCTAATAAAAAAGTAAAAAAATTCCCCCATTCATATCTTAGCACAATTCAGCATCGCAAAATCAAAAATATTCTAAGTTATTTGATTTTGCCTCTACATAAATGTATTTTTTACATTATTAAAATTTTAGAAATTCACCCAGCCATTAGAAAATCTTAAAAATCCTACCAAGGATAATCTTTTGCCAAATTCCAACCATCATGAACAATTAGCGCGCTACACCAATAACCGCTAGAGCTTTTGTTACAAGAGTTGACACCATTTGTTTTTATCTTATCCCTTGTAAAATCTCCATATCGCCAAAAATTCGGAGTTCCAATATCTCCTAACGGTCTTAACCCATATTCAGGATGCCAAAAGAACAAAAAAGTATCACGTCCCACTCGATTTGGTTTAGATAAACCATTAACATCAATCCCAACCCATAAACCATTTGCATTGGCATTATCCAAATTCATAGAAATCATTGAGCCATTAATCAATGTAAAATGAGCAGAATTTCTACCAGTGTAGGTTGTACCGGTATATCTTGTTCCGTTAAGCAAAGTTCTTGGTGCGGATTGAGTAAGCTCAGTCGAGGTATACTCTTTTTGCCATTTTATATAATTACTCAAATATTTATTAAAAAAGTCATGACCACTTAAAGTCGTATCCCACGAATCAATTTCACCATTTTCATCTTGCGAAAGCTTAACTGCCTGTTGAATTATACTATATGATTCTTTTAATTGTGTGGCGACCTGCTTTTTTTGATATGTAGCTATCAGATTTGGAATAGTTATGGCTGCAACAACGCCTATAATACCAAGAGTTATAAGAGTTTCTGCAAGTGTAAAACCTTTTTTATAATTAAATTCTATTTTTATATCTTTCATTTTTACCTCCAAATAAAATATATAAATTTACCACTCGGACAAATAGGTCACTGACATGGTTATAACTTTAGGGCAAAATAGGTCACATGTCAAGACTAAAATTATTAGGTAAAAAAATTTCATATTATCGAAAGTCTAAAAATATTTCTCAAGAGAAACTCGCTGAAATGGTTGATTTATCAAGAGAATATATAACAAGAGTCGAAAATGGGCAGAAAAATATTAGTCTTAAAAAATTATTTGCAATTGCTGATGCATTAGATGTTGGATTTAATAAATTAACAGATTTTGAATAAAAAAATAACCTCCAGTAATGGAGGTTATTTTAATGGGACCAGAGGGATTCGAACCCACGACCAAGGGATTATGAGTCCCCTGCGCTACCGCTGCGCCATAGTCCCAACAACGGTATAACTTCTTTAATAAATTTATCATCAAAATTTCAAAAAATCAAGTTTTTAATTATACTGTAATAATGTTCTTATCTTGAACTTTTGCACGATGATTTTGTAGCTCTTTTGATGCTGGCATAATTATACAATTGCAAAGCTCTGTCCCCATTGGAACTTCGGCATCATCTAAGACAATACAATTATCTAGCATAATATATTCACCAAGCTTACAATTATTACCTATAACAGAATTGCCCATAAATCTAACAGTTGAAGGAATTTTAGAATCTCCTTTTATATAAGAACCTAAATTTGTTTCAATAATTTTTGGCATCTTGATTTTGCATTTGCCATTAAAAATATCCTGCATAGATTGTTTGTATTGTTCTATTGTTCCAATATCATTCCAATAACCATTCACCTCGAAAGTATTAATTTGACCATCTTTTAACAATTGAGGGAAAACATTTTTTGCAAAATCATAAAATGTATTTTCAGGAATATAGTCAAAAATTTTGTAATTAAATATATAAATTCCTGTATTAATTAAATTGCTTTTTGCCTCTGCAAGCGGTGGTTTTTCTTGAAATTCTTTGATATAACCATTTCCATCAGTTACAACAACTCCAAAGTGAGAAACCAGTTCATGTGGAACTTGTTTTACACCTATTGTTGCAATTGCACCGGATTCTTTATGAATTTTTATACCTTCTTCAATTTCAGCGTTTGTCAAAATATCACCTGACATAACAATGAAATCTTCCCCTTTATTAAAGAAATCTTGACATTTCTTCACTCCACCGGCAGTACCTGACAGAGCAGTCTCTTTGATATAATTAAAATTAATCCCTAGATTATTCTTTTGGTATCTTTCAATAATTTTATCAGCAAGATAGTAAGTGTTAGAAATTACATCTTTCACCCCAAGTTCACTCAACTGAGTAAGAATAATATCCATCAACGGTTGATTCATTACAGGAATAAGCGGTTTTGGTACAGATAAGGTCAAAGGTTCTAATCGAGACCCCATTCCAGCTGCCATTACCATTGCTTTTAAACTTTTTTTCATCTTGCTAAAATCCCTAATCTGTCTTGATAAGCCAATTATACTACCAAGGGTATTTTTTATCAATAGTCCAATTGGATGCTTTTATAAAGGCTAGACAAGCAGAACCAACACCATTTCCATATACATTTTGTGGAGAAGATTTATTACACCCATCTTCAAAATTTTTACTGCTTAATTGATTGTAATCATACACATCTTGAGGAATTCCGCATTTATCAAATCCACCTAAATGTATACCATTTTTGATTTCGTATTTTTCATAAACTTCTTTATCACAAATATCCGGTCTTTGTAAATTGTTATAAAAATACATTACAAAAACATCTTTACCTAGTTTATTTTCACCTACAGGGCCATCTACATCAATAATTGCAGTAACTAAATGCTGTTTATTTTTACTAAAACCTATAACTGTTTTGTCAGGCAAAATAATACTATACAAAGATTTATTAAAAAATTTATTTTTCTTCAAATCCGTATATTGAGGGGAATCCCAACAGTCACTTTGACTACCTTTGCAGTAAGATTGAATTTCAAAATATGGCGTAAAATAGGTTTCCGCAAACGTGTTAATCGGCAATGTCGTATCATATTCATCCAAATTAGAACCAGTGACATAGGCATAATTTCTATTTGCCTGAATCAGAGTTGCATAAACTTTCATCAAGTGAGACAAAGCCTTTTTCTGTTTATAAGAATTGTAAAAAGGCACAGCTAGACAAGCAAACAAAAATAAAAAAACAATGCCCATGATTAACAAAGTCTGTGTTTGTGTTACACCATTTCGTTTTTTCATCTAAGACCCCTATATTAATTTATGTACTTAGTATCTCAATAATTTCTTCTTTTGTCAATTTTGAATTAATTTCTTTAATTGTCGTAATATCCCCACTATCAATATCTTCTTTAAAAATTTGTTCTAATAAATTCCTATCATAATCATAAAGGATTGAACCATGCTGCAGGATATAGCCATTTTTTCGGCACTGTGCAGAACCAATGAGTTTTTTATTTTTGTAACACAAATCAGCACCTGTTGAAATCAGCATACAATAATCAAATCCTGTTTTTACAGCTTTTGCTGTTCCAAAGTCAAGTTCTATTCCCAATAGCCTAAATTTATCTATCAAAATTTGTGAAATTTCTTTATAAGAAGAAACTACATGCTGACCATTTTCAAGATATGTTTCAGGACAGACAAAGCTATATGTAATTTCGTTGTCGTGAAGCAATGCACGCCCACCTGTCAATCTACGCACAACATCGATATTATGATTTTTTAGAAAATCCATATCTAAAAAATCATCTCTTTGGTTTCGACCAAGAGAAATGCAAGGAGGATTCCAACCATACAGCCTGAAGACAGGTTCATCAGACCCAGACTCAATCGCAGAATTAAGTATCTGAGCATCCTTATCCATATTCACCTGACCGGAATTGACTCTATAAGGGAGGTAAACTGTCATTTGTTTCTCCATAATATTCAGAATAAATTGAATAACCGTTCGGAGTCAAATCCGGAATCCTGATTTCATCAAGTGGAGGTAAGCCTGTTGTATCAACTGTTTGTGGTCTTAAAGAAGTTGCAGGTTGAGAAATCTGAACCTGATTATTATCAGTTGTTGTTGAAGTTTGTGTCCTTTTTAATAATGGGGACAGTACAGAATGCTTGTCCTGTCCATGTAAAAATATCAAATCTTTTGTAGAATTTTTCGGATATTTCTTTTCTGGAGCTACAGTTTTTGTAGTGTTTTCCTCAGCTTTTTTTTCTTTTTTTGATTTATTGAAAAGCTTATGTTTTGGCTTATCTTCATTTTCTATATTTGAAGAAGAACCTGTTGTAACTGATTCCTCATCCTCTTGAACAAATGAAAACGGCGCAGTTTCTTCTGATTCGTTTTGATTATTAGAAGTAGCGTCATTTGATTCAAAATCTACAGTTTGCGCTTGTTGCAAATTATTTGTATACTGTTCGACATTTTGAATAGTATCATTATATTCTGAATCTTGTTCTGTAGAATTTGATGTAGTTTCTTCAGATTTTGCTGTCTTAGTTGTCTCGCCTCTATCTCTTGCGGCTAATTCTGCTTCAAATTGAACAAAAGTTTCATTGCCGACAAATTGTTCTAAAGCTGCACGTTTTGAAAAGAATTCAGATTTTGCTGTTCTTTGTTTGTCTAAAGCAGTACGGTAATAAGCATCCGTTATAACAATCAGTTCGCGTTGTGCATTATTCTTTTGTGCAAGTTCAAACTTACGTTGACGTTCTGCAACCAATTCATTTGTAAATTCTAATTGACGTTTTGCGCTCATATAGTCATAATACAAATCTACAGCCCTTTGCTGTAAATCCTCAACTTTTCTGATTAAAATAATCATATCAGCATCGGTTACCCTTGTGTATTTATAGTTAAGAGCCTTTGTATCTTGTGACATAATCCCCAAGATATTTCCACCAATAAGTGAAGAACCTGCCAGCACAGGGCTACCCATACTAGCACCAACTAAAGTTGACATACTTGCAATTGTCGACAAAACTTTTTTGATAGATTTTTCGTCAGGTTTGTCCGCATCCGGATTTGCAAGTTTATATAACGCAAAATTTATAGTATCGCTTTGCATAGCAGCACCTTGCCACAACAAAGACAAATCTGAAACCATATCTTGCTCTTCAAATTCCAAATCTTGTGCAATTTCTTTTGATAATCTTTTTATACTCAAATCCGCATAAGTCATATCCGCAATACCTGCATCAGGAACTTCGTCAATCTTTGCATATTTTTTCTCAATTTTATTTCTATCTTGAGTTGCTTGAACATATTGAGTTTCAGGGAGTTCAGAAATCCCAACACGATATGCCGGAGGTTTTGGAAATTCTAAACTGTCAATAGTTTCAACAGCACACGCAGAAACAATTGAACATCCTAATATTACAGACGTAAGTAATATTTTAGTTTTTAGCATTGTTACCTCCAATCAACGCTGAATCATAATTATATTGATACAAATTCAAGCTGTCCACAACTTTTTTTCCTGCTAGCCTTTGTAATTCAAGGTGGTATTTTTTCGCCATTTGAGTATATTTATATTCTTCAAGCTGCATATCTTTATACAAAGAAGATGATATTGCAATTTCTAAGAAATCCTCATCATCCATAGCTTTGCCATAGTTTTTGCTATACAAAAGCTCTCGAGAACGAACTTCCTTTAGTTGTCCTAACGCCCCCTTGTAGTTGTAATATGCATTAATAATTTTATCTTGTAAATTCTCAACAAGTCCTGCAAGCTCAATCAATTCAGTATCAGTTAGCGGAACTTCTTGCGGAATATTTTTTTTATTCAACAGGTTTTGCGCAATACGCCCTGCAGCATAAGAGCCTGATTGAACCATATAATCAGCCCCAACCAAAGCCGGAGCAAGAGATGCACCAGAAACAATTGCTGACAAGGTCTTTGCCATCAAAGATGAATGGATTCGCCTTTGGCTTTCCGGAGTTGCTAATTTTTTTAGTGCAAAACCAATAACTTGATTATTTTCGACAGTTCCCTTCCACAAATTATCAATATCCTCAATATCTTTTTCTTTTTGAAGTTTAATAATTTCGTCCATGATTTCTTGCTCACTTATTACAAGAGAATCTTTACCCTTATAATCAACTTTTGGCAATTCAATTTTTGCCTGTTCAACTGTTCCAAGATGAACTTCTTCACCATCAACAGCCATTGCAGGCATTGCACAAAAACTTATTATCCCTAATAAAATTAACAACTTATCCATACTAAATTTATAGCACAATAGTTAGAATAAATCCAATGATTGATTAATCTTTAAATCTAATGATGGTTCATCAAACATGAAAAAAAATCTAGAATGTATGAAGAAGAGGAAATAAAGAGTTGAGTGGCGAAAAAACCAAATCGTGTTATATGAGCACCCCTGTTTCTGCAAAAAATTTGCCTGACAAATTTAGAGAAAAAGCAGACATGCTCAGATTAAAAGATTCGTTCAAAGAAGCTGTCGGTAGTTACTTAAATTCAGTTTTACTGGATAGAAATAATGCTGATACCTATCTTGGACTTGGAGTTTGCTACAAAAATTTAGGCAAACTAAAAAAAGCTATCGAAAATCTTGAAAAAGCAGCTTTACTCGACCCTGAAAAATTTGATATTTTTTACGAACTTGGGCTATGCCATCTAAAAGATGAAACCCCTTGCAAAGCAATCAAATGCTTTATTCAAGCAATTCAACTGGAACCAGATAATCCTGATGCAATTTATCAGTTGGGCTTAGCACATGAACAATGCGAAGAATCGGATATGGCTTTGATGATTTATCAAAAACTTATTGAAAATTCTCCAACATACATTAATGCATATTTGCGAAAATCTTATTTGCTAACAAAAATGGAAATGTACAAACCTGCACTGGGCTTGTATTTAGACGTATTAAAAATCAACCCTAATTATACAAAAATTTATTCAGATATAGGACTTTGTTTTGACAAATTAGGCAAAAAGACCGAAGCAAAACGGTATTACAGAAAATATTTATCTGCAAAACCTAATGGCGAACAAGCAAACAAAATTTTAAAAAGAGTTGAAACACTACGCAAATTGAACAAAACGGAGCACAATTTATCCTTGGTGTAATTCGCGCGAAGATGTGAGGACATATTTGTCACACTGAACTTGTTCCCTCGCCCCTTGT
>OQVZ01000331.1_pt1 | contig 18036 bp, 14 predicted proteins | sample 1691571 | NCBI WGS metagenome assembly OQVZ01 (sample SAMN03418261, study PRJEB22391) | human gut metagenome | biome: human-gut; feature: organic feature; material: feces | host: Homo sapiens | place: Tanzania | collected 2013-01
CGAGATAGTATTGGAACATATATTCCTTATTCGGGTCCACGTTTGTCATCGTATACCACCAGCAGCCGGAAGCATCATCACGCTTCATTGAATAGTCGTTCGAGCGCTGCCATTTGGAGAATTCTCCTGTCACATAACAGTATTCGTGGCGTTTGTTCTTATTATCGAGATCGCGCAGAACCAGTGTCACGCTGCCGTCAGAGTTATAATTGATGCCGTCATGAAGTCCGGAAGGCATTGTTTCCTTGACGACCGGAGCAGGTTCGAAGACGAATTTCTCATCTTTGACATTGACAAACAAATCATCGGTCTGGAGTTTGCCGTCGGCGCTACGTACGACTACACCGATCTTGTTTACAGGTGTATCACCGGAAGCGAACCATTCCCTGACGGAAGGCTCGAGCTGAAGTTTCCAAAGATTGCTTTCCTCGCACGGTTGCCACTTGCATTTGTCAATGTTCTTGTCCCACTCAGACTGGACGTACATCCATTCGGCTTCAACGATTCCGATGTGAGCGTAAATGTCCTCGTGGTAGTCATAGAACGGAGAAGACTTGTCCGCCCTGTAATAAAGTACGCACGGAGAATCAGCTTCCGGCAATTCAGGTATCGCAAAAAGCCCTGTAGCTGAAGGGTTTATAAGTTCATCTACAGGATGCTGTGTCACCTTTACGACAGCTGATTTGTATCCGGATGCGGAAAAAGTGATGGTCGCAGTCCTCAGTTCCTTATTGTTTTCGGTAACTTTGACAGTAATTTCGCCGGAACCGGTTCCTGATGTCTTGTCTATTTCAAGCCAATCATTCTTGGAAACCACTGCTTTCCACTGCGAAGCATTCGTCTTCAGTTCCAATGTCTGCGATGATGCGGCTTTGGTAAAATACAAGGCATCCGGTGTAACCTGCAGTTTCTTTCCCTGCTGGACTTGTTCCTCCTTGCTGCAGGAAACGAGTGCCGACAGACACAGAACGAACAGAACAAAAAATCTTGTAATGTTTTTCATGATAAATTAGAGTTTCACAAGTACTGGCTTGAGAATTTTTCAAAAAGGGCAGGCCTTTCCTTAGCGCAGGGCCTGCCCGGATTATAAATTCAGTAAATCCACACTTTAGCTCAGGAGATCGAGACTGAAATCAGATGTCTCAGTATTGAATACGAGCGAGTATTCTCCGGCTGATTCAGTGAACTTGATATTACCTCCGCCGAAAACGACATTGTCCAACTCTCCTCCGAAAGAATATGTCCAGTCAGAATTGAAACGGATCTTGATCTCGTCATCCGGTTTCATTTTAAAATCTACTACCGCAGCCCATTTTGAACCTTTCTTCGTCATCGGGAAGAATGTTCCCCATCCCGAAGCCGCGAAACTGCCGCCGATTTCGAGGTTCTTCACCTGAACCATCACGAGTGTTCCGTTCTTCTTGTCAAGCTTGATGTAATACAATCCTGAAGGGACTTTGATGTTGGAACCGCCCAGTGTATTCGATTCCGCATACGCAAATGGGAGTACCTCACTGCCTTTGGTTTCTACTGTCACATTCTCGAAGCCGAAATCAGTTTTCGACCATGAAGGAGTCGCACTGAACTTGAATTCCGCATCAGAACCATCCGCAGTGGAGAGATCAACAAAGCCCTGGTACACGCCCTTCTGCTTGGCTGAAACTGAGAGCGAAGGAGCATTGGCAATGTCCCAACCCGGACTCTGATAGCTTCCAGGAAGCCACATCTTTTCAGGGAATGAAAGGATATAGGTAGTAATCTTGACTTTTACGGCATTTGAAACGACACCTGCAGGCATGCTTTCACAAAACGCATAAACCTTCAATGTCAATTCCGCTTCCACAAGGAAAAGCAGTCAGATGAACTTGAACTTCTCTCTTGGACCGATGCAAGACTTGAATATGGTGAGGACGTTACATACAAGGTTACCATGAAGTGCGGCGACGGCAAAGAAACGGAACTTGCCAAAGACCTTGGGAAGGTTCTGAGTTCCTCCTTGGAGATGGTGCAGAACGCATCTTTGATTCCCTGTTTGAGGACGGCTGTTTTTTCTCCGCTCTTGACATTCAAGTTATAGAGATATGCTTCCGCGTCGATTTGACGCGCATCAGTCCATGTGAAAGTCACAGACTCAGCTTTGGTACCTTCAGTGATGAGGATGTCTGAATGAGCCTCCAGTACCGGAGCGACTGGACTCTTCGAGAAGGTGTCTTCACTTTCTATGGTGCAGGCCACTGCCGCAAAAGCTGCGGCAGAGACTGCAAATATGTTTCTAATCCATTTCATAAGTCAAACCTGTTTACTGTTTTTCATATGTCACAACAATCGGTGTCCTGTTGGCATAGAGTCGAACGATATAGTCACCTGTTCCCGGAGTCGGGATGTTCTCTCCGCCCTTAGTAATCTCATATCCGCCTGCAATGTCGTTAGTCGCAACTGCACTGCCATACTTGTGGTCCCAGTTCTTGTTGAGTCTCAGGAGCCAGCCCTGGCCTTCCGTGAAGCTGATGACAGGAGATTCCCAGACATTCTTTGCAGCATTGTAGGTAAGTTCCTTCTCCTCGGACTCATTCCATCCGTTGAAGTCACCTATCATAGCGACTTTGGACACGACCTCCCTTGCAACAGTCTTGGTCTTGGTGCTGATAGTCAGCCACATGATAGGCTCATCCGCTGATACAGAGAAGTTGCCGTCAGAATTTTTCGGATCCGCAACCTCCCAGCCTTCAGGGGTATAGCCCTCATTCATTCCGACCCAAGACTGGTTTTCATCGACAATCTTGAAGTAATAAGGTGTCTCTGCGTCATTAGAAACATCGACAAGAATCTTGTACGTGCTGGTACCTGCCTCCGTTTCCCAGATTTCAGTTCCCAACTGATTCCAGTCCTGATACTTTCCAGGGAGCCAGATGTTCTTCTTAGGAGGAAGATAAGTATAAACTGAGAAAGCGACTTTCTCTGAAGTCAATACTGGTGAGTTTACCACGTCCTTGAGGGCAGCCTCCACATAGGCATTGACAGTGACAGTGGTGTTTTTTTCACCTTTCAGTGAGCTGCATATCATGCCGACAAGGTCTCCCTTGTTGATACTGAGAGAGTTCTTGTAGTTCTGTCCTATAAGAGCCTTCTCTGAGCCAAGTTCGGCATATACCGAGTAGAGAATTTCTGTTCTGGCCCCGAAATCAGCAGGGTCCCAAGTGAAATTGACCTGTTCCACCTTGGTGGTATTGGCATCGGAGATGACATTGGAAACCGGTCTGAGGACAGGGGCCGTCAACTCTGACGAAATCTGTTCCTTTGGCAAATCCAAGGTGCAGGAAGCAGCCAGAACCGAGGCGGCGACCATTGCCATATATTTCAATGATTTCATAATATCAATTTTAAATGTTATCAATTCTGCTAATAACCTTCATTCTGAACGAGATTGCTGTTTGAACTGAGGTCGCTCTGGATAATCGGGAATATTGTCTTGTATGAAGGGAGAGCAATCTTTCCGTTCATAAGTCCGCCCTTGAGTGTCCAAGGATAATTCACGTCAGTGAACTTGCCGAAACGGATGAGATCCACACGACGGTGACCTTCCCACATGAATTCACGTGCCCTTTCATCGAGCAGCCACTCGAGATTTACCTCTGACGGCATTGATACGCCTGCACGGTCACGGAGGTCCTTCACATATTTGAGAGCATCAGCATCCTTTACGACACCGCCATTGAGACGGGCATCTGCCTCAGCATAATTGAGATACATCTCGGCGAGACGGAAGATAGGCATATCGGCAGAGGAGAGTTTCCAGTTTCCAGGAACGCCATCCTGCTGAACGAGTTTGTCTTTGGAATCAAGTCCGCAGAACTTCCAGCACATCCAGCCTGTAGAAACCTGTTTTTCATCGAAGTCCTGGACTGAACCGTAATTGGTGAAGAACGCACGCTTGTCACTGGCTGCCCTGTCATATCCGAAGACATTGGTCTTGCTTCCCCATACTACACCATTGAGCTGGAAACGAGCGACATAGTCATTAGGAACATGGTAACCGGCCCAGTTTTCAGCATTGATTTTGGAAAGACCGAACTCTGCACCGAGTTTGAGGTTGGCCTCCTCGCTGAGAGATGCGGAAGCAAATGTTGAAGTTCCGCCCCAGCTCTGTGTGGAAACTCTGTCATAAGCGATAGCGAAGATGAATTCTTTTTCTGCTGAACCGTTCTCGGTATTGTCCTGACGGAACATGTCAGAATACTTTGGAGCGAGAGAATATCCCATTCCGATGACCTTCTTGGCAGCATCCTTGGCATCCTGCCATCTTGCAGTACCGGTATAGACCTCAGCATTGAGGTACATACGGCTGAGAAGTGCCCATACGGAACCCTTGGTAGGACGAGGATATGGAACAGAACCCACGGCAGGCATTGCGCTGTTATCAGAACCGAGGTCAAGAAGCTCAGTTTCAAGCCAGTTGAAGAGGTCAGTCCTGGTGATACGGGACGGATTTGCGCCACCGATATTCTCAGGCATAGGGAAAGGAGGGTTTCCGAATTCATCCATAAGAACGTAGAAGAACATTGCCCTATGGAAACGAGCTTCAGCCCTATATCCTGCAATCTCACCCTTGAGTGAAGACTGGCCACGAGCCTCGATCTTGCTGTCTGTAGTCTGGAGAAGGAATTCGTTAACGAGAGCGATAGCCTTCACCGCACGGGTATATACTGCTACCAGAGCATCATTAGTGCTTGAGCCCCATGAATCATGCTGAAGTTCAGTAAGATAAGAGTCGCCCCAGACGCACTTGAGTCCGTCACAAGTCATTTCGTTCATGTTGAACCACTGTCTCAGGAACTCTGACTGTCCGGAATCTGAGAATCCGAGGTCATTTTTGCCAGCTTCATCCTGACCTACAAGCATATAGTAACCATTGATGTAGGCAAGAGCCTTGAGGTAGCTGTCTTCATTGGCATACGCGTTTTCCGACGTAAAGTCAGTCGTGTTCAAAGGAAGTGTATCCAAATCCTTGAGGCATGATGAAAACAGTATCGCCGCTGCTGAAAGTATGAATAATTTGTTTATGAATTTCATAATGTTGTTCCTCCTGCTTAGAATGAAATGTTAAGACGAAGAGTATAGAGACGAGGACGAGGATAAACGTAATTGTCCACACCGTCGATATTGTTGATTTCCGGATCAAGTCCTGAGTATTTGGTGAATGTGCATACATTCTGGACAGAACCTGCAAGACGGATTTTGAGGTTGTTCTTGAGATTGAAGGTATAGCCAAGATTGATGTCGTCAATCTTGAAGAATGTCGCATCCTCAATCCAAAGGTCTGAATATTTCTGTGTCTCGCTGTTAGGAGCATGCCATTCAGGAAGGAGCCACTTAGGGCAGAGGTTGTCAATGTAACCCTTGGTCCAGTTGTCGCTGTATGATGAAGAATATCCGAGGGCAACCTTATTGATGAGTTCTGCTCCGATGGAACCGTGGCCGTTGATACCCAAATCCCAGTTCTTGTATCTTACCTGTGTGCTGATACCGTAGTAAGCCCAAGGTGTAGCGCTGCAGCCGGTCATGTAACGGTCATCAGCATTGATCTTGCCGTCGCCGTTGCGGTCCACGAAAGCATTCTGGACTGGCTTGCCTTCAGCATCATAGAGCTGCTGGTACATGTAGTAAGTATATGGAGCGAAGCCTTTGCGGTGGAGTGAGCTGAAGCCGACATTGGCACCCATTGAAGGGCCTGTCTCTACTCCGAGGTAGGTTTCATCGCTGTTGGTCAGCTTGGTAATCTTCACGTCCTGGAAGGTGATGTTTCCACCGATTTTCCAGTTCCAGTCCTTGGTCTCTACAGGTACGAAGTTGGCTGAGAGCTCGATACCCTTGTTCACCATTGTTCCGATATTGGAAATCACCTGCTTGCCGAAGTTCGAACCGAGAGGAATTGAGATATTGTTCAGAAGGTCGAATGTGTTGCGGTAGTAAGCCTCGACTGTACCGGAAATCCTGTCATTGAGGAAACCGAAATCCAAACCTACGTTGTAAGTCTCAGTTGTCTCCCACTTGATGTTAGGGTTGTAGGCCAATGGCGAGAGAAGGTTGTAAGACTTGCCGTCAGCACCCATAGGATACTGCATTGTCACAGACGCTGACTCATAGTATCTTGCGATGTAAGGATAGTAGTCGTCTCCGATATCCTGCTGTCCTGTGCGGCCCCATCCGAGACGGAACTTGAGGGCTGATACTGACCTGTTGCCCTTCAGGAATTCCTCATTGGCAATGTTCCATGCGAATGCTGCAGAAGGGAAGAAACCCCAACGGTTTGAAGGAGAGAAACGGCTGGATGCGTCACCGCGGGCGGTGAAAGTGAAGAGATATCTCGAATCGAAGCCGTAGTTGAGACGTCCGAAGAATGAAATCAGGTAGTACTCTTTGGCATTGACAGGAGCGATATGATATACGGTTTCCCTGTCATTGTTGTAGTACTGTGAGTTCTCGTACTTGATGTAGTTGTGCTGCCAAGAATAACCTGCCATCGCATTGAAATTGTGTTTTCCCCAAGTTTCATTGTAGTCGAGGTAGGCCTCCAGAAGCATGTTCTTGTTGAAGTTCTTGTACTTCTCATAGAGGTCAGGAGCACTGGTAAGCGAACTGCGTGAACCGACGGTATTGTACTTGGTGCCGTTGGTCCTGGCGATATCCATACCCAAGTTCAGGTTTGCCCTCAACGCCTCAAGTCCATGTACCTTATAGTCAATCTGCAAGTTGCCTACTCCACGGTAGGTATGTCCGTAGTTGACGTAGTCATAAACTGCAGAAAGAGGGTTGGCAGCTGCCATGGTATTAGGCACACCTGCGCTGAACCAGTTCCAGTAACCGTTGGAAATGGCAGTCTTGTCGATGTTGCCTTCAGCATCCGTAAAATAGATAGGCTTGGTAGGATCGAATGAAAGAGCACTCTCTACAGGGTTGTTGGCCCAGTTGGTATGCTGATATACGCCTTTGGCATTGAAATTAATCGAAAGATGCTCGTCGAAGAATTTAGGAGAAAGGCTTACGTCGATGTTGCCTCTCTGGTTGTCACCGACTTTGATGGTAGCCTGGTCGAGGTTGTAGCCCATGCTGACACGGAAAGGAACAACTCCACCTGAATAAAGGCTGATGTTGTGGTCAGTATTCACGCCGATACGGTAAATCTGATCCTGCCAGTTAGTGTTGTACATTGTACCGTCCACACCGAGAAGTTCGATAGCTTCAGGACGATATTCCTTGATATAGTCGAAGAACTGGTCTCCGTCCATCATCTTGATGGCATCGGTATTCTGCTTGAGGGAAACGCTTCCGCTGTAGCCGACGTGGATTCCTTTGCCTGTTCCTTTCTTGGTAGTGATGATGATCACACCGTTGGAAGCGCGTGAACCGTAGATAGCGGTAGCGGACGCATCCTTGAGGACAGAGTAAGACTCGATGTCGTTAGGATTGACAGTAGCAAGCGGATCGCCCATGCCGGCACCGCCGTCCTTTGTTACAGGAACACCGTCAATGACAATGAGAGGGTCATTGGATGCGGTAAGAGATGCCGCACCGCGGATTCTGATGGTAGAAGAAGAACCCGGCTGTCCGTTCGCAGGAGTGATGTTAAGTCCGGAAACCTTACCGAGAAGCATGGAGCTAGGTGAGGTAACCGCACCGCGGTTCACTTCTTCTGCATTGATGGCGGTAACGGAACCGGTCATGTCGCTCTTCTTGACTGTACCGTAACCGATGACCACCACATCGTCGAGATACATGGCATCTTCCTGAATGACGGTCTTCGCAGGATTGGTTTTTGCTACGAAGGTCACAGTCTTGTAGCCGATACAGCTGATTTCAACGATTGCATCAGCTGAAGACACCTTCAGTGTGTAATTACCGTCAATGTCAGTCGACAATCCGTTGGTAGTACCCTTTTCGAGAACGGTCGCGCCGATTACAGGCTGGCCGGTCTGATCCATGACGGTACCCCTTACCTCAAACCCGTTCTGGGCTGACAGATCAGGGGTGATGAGAAGCAGTCCCATCAGTCCCACTATAAAAGATAGAAATCTGTTCATAGGATCTTATTGTTATTAGTTTAAAAAAATATAGTAATTATTTTCAATTTTCTCTGATAAAAGCGACAGACACCGCAGCCAACAGCATGAAGACGCAGGCCAATGCCAACATCATCACGGCATTCGAGCCGAAACAGTATTTTACGATGACACCACCGGTAAGTCCGATGACTATCTGCGGTATAGTGATGGTGAAATTGAAGATACCCATGTAAACGCCCATACGTTTCGGGTCGACTGTGCGGGAAAGAATCGCGTAAGGCATGGCGAGAATGCCGGCCCAGGCAATTCCGATACCCAGCATCGGTATCATCAATGCATATTTGTCTTTCAGCAGACAGAGTCCGGCGAAGCCGAGAACTCCGAAAAGGAGACATGTGGCATAGACTCTCTTGTTTCCGAATCTGGCAGCGAGTTTCGTCATGAACAATGCGGCGATGCAGGCAGGAATCGGATAGACTCCGTTAAGGACTCCGACCCAGGTCTGTGTCTCACCTTCCGTAAGAAGGACGCCACCGGCTGTCACTGAGCCTGTTATGGCAGGTTTCAGATATGTCCACATGATGAACAGCGCCGCCCATGAGAAGAACTGTGTCACACCGATGCGGATCATCGCGGACGGAGTGTTCTTTATCAATGTCATGAAACTTGGCTTCTCCGCAGGTACACTTGCATTGACCTCGGCAATACCGTTGTACTCGGCAAATTCCTTCGGAGGATACTCCTTAGTCTTGAATGCTGTCACCAGGACGGTAGCCAGAAGGATTGCACCTCCTATATAATAGGACCATGCAATGTGGGATGAAACCTGACCGGGAACAGCTTCGTCGCTTACACCGGCCCATGTCATAATCAGCGGGAGGACGGCTCCTATTACGGCACCTATATTGATGAGGAAAGTCTGGACGACATAACCTTCTGTCTTTTGCGAATCGTCGAGCATGTCAGCGACAAGAGCCCTGAACGGCTGCATGGTAACATTGAAAGAAAGGTCCATGAAAAGAAGGATGAACGCTCCCATCGCGAGAGGGGCCAATGCCAGAAGAGTCGGGCAGTTCGGCATGAGCATAAGTGCTATCGTCGAAATCAATGCTCCTCCGAGTATATACGGGATGCGTCTGCCGAATCTGGTCCATGTCCCGTCTGAGAACATGCCTACGATAGGCTGGATGACCATTCCGGCAAGAGGTGCCGCCAACCAGAAATAGCTCAGGTGACTTACGTCAGCGCCGAGTGATTCGAATATGGTGGATGTGTTTGAATTCTGCAGGGAATATCCTATCTGGACTCCAAGGAATCCGAAGCTCAGGTTCCATATCTGCCAAAAAGATAATTTCGGTTTCTTGTTCATTGGTTTTCGTTTGTTCTATGTGGTCGCGGAATTGTCAAGTTCCGTTTCTGTCACTGTCAAGGCCTCAGGTACTTCCGTGAACCTTAAAACGTTTGCAAATATATTTATTAATATCCTATTAAAAATATGTGACAGGACGGATGGTCGGAATTGGCTGACGGACGGGAAAAATCTGACGACGAATGAACGGCAGGTTTTTTATTTTTGGCAAATATTCCTAACTTTGACCTGCGACGGTTGCAGGACATGCCGGCATACCACACAGACACTTGAAACTTGAGTTATGAACTTGTCTAAGATAAAGCCTTCGGGCATAGTACATATATTTGCATTGCTTCATGCTGCCGTGACGATTCTGTGCCGCGAGGCCGGGATCGGCGACGAACTGTTCCTCACGGTACTCACTATGGCGATGATACTTCTCGTCTGCCTGAGGAAGAACTTGAATCTGGAGTTCACTGCCGGAATAATCATAATCATCAATGTTACCGGATACCTTCTGGGAACAGCCGGAGCCAACCTGATCGGAATGATTTTCAGCTCCGACCTTGCCGTCCATGCCATTTCAACGGCGCTCACCACAGAACTCCTCGGATGGAGCACGATACTCGTAGGCAATATCCTCAATCGGCTCCGGCTGTCCTCCGGCTCCATCAGGATGCCGCACATGCCGTGGCTGATAGCGGTCGTGCTCGCCATCTTCCTTTTCAGACTGGCCATCATCGCGCTGAGCGACATGAACATCCTGTCAAACGGCGGATTGTACAAGAACCTGGTAAGACTGATGTACAATATTCCTGTCTGCATCATTCTGATTTGCCTTAATATAATATATGTAAGGTTCGCCAGGACCAGGCTCCGCCAGAAGCCTGCATATTTCCGCTGGATAACATTGACCTCATTCGTGGTTCTTGCCGTTCTCGGCGCGACATTCGCCGTAGGCATTGACCTTCCGTTTTCCATACAGCAGTTGCCTCCGGTTCATGACCTGGTAGAGACGGCTGTAGTGGTATTCATCGCTGAAATACTGTTTTATGTACTTATATACATGGCTGACTACGTGAGAGTTACGCATCAGGATGTGAAGGCTGAGAAGATGAAAAGACACAAGGCCCAGTTCGAATATCTGAAACTGAAACAGCAGGTGAACCCGCATTTCCTGTTCAATTCACTGAATGTCCTGGACTGCCTGATCTGCGACAACAAGAACGAAGACGCAAGCCTTTTCGTCCACAAACTCGCCGGCATCTACAGGTATATGCTTAAAAATGACTCGCTTACAGCCATCAGCCTGCGCGAGGAAATGGACTTCACAGAAAAATATACCGACCTGCTTAAAGTACGCTTCGCGTCAGGGTTCGAGGTCAATGTCGATGTCCCCGAGTCTTTCATGTCTTACGACGTGGTGCCGTGCTCTATCCAGATGCTTGTAGAAAATGCAATCAAACATAACAGGGTGTCTCCGGACAATCCGCTCCAGATAAACATAACGGCGCGGGACTCCAGAATCATCGTGACCAACAACAAATATCCGAAGGTGGCGCTTGGAGAAGACTCCACTAAAGTCGGTCTGAACTACATCCGCCAGCAATACATTGATTTGTCGGGCAATGACATTGAAATCAATGACAATGGAACGGAATATTCCGTATCGCTTCCGCTCATGTCCGCACAGAAAACCTCCTAAAAACCCGAATTATGGCACTAAAAGTATTGATAGTCGAAGACGAACCGATGGCACAGGCCAACCTGAGCCGCACTCTGCAGAAATATTATCCGGATCTGGAAATCGTCGGCATGACAAGTTCAGTCAGCGGCACGGTCGGGTGGCTGAAGGAACATTCCGCCGATATCATATTCATGGACGTGGAGCTTTCTGACGGTGACTGCTTCAGCATCTTCAGGCAGATCAATGTCGATGCAAAGATCGTAATGACCACAGCATACGACAGTTACGCAGTGAAGGCATTCGAGGTGAACAGCGTGGACTACCTCCTGAAGCCTATCGAAAAGGAGGACTTGGACAGGGCAGTGCAGCGCTGCCGCAATACCGCCGGCGTCACTGACATGTCTGCCCTTCTATCCACCATCTCCGGCACCCAGCATGAGTACCGGCAGAAGTTCATGGTCCGTCTGAATGACAAGATTCTTCCTATTTCTGTCAATGACATCGCGTATTTCCTTTCAGAGGACAAGGTCACATGGATGTTCACATCCGACGGGTCGAAATATGTTATGGACCAGTCACTTGACGTCCTGTCATCCCAGCTGTCGCCGTCCAGGTTCTTCAGGATTTCCCGCGGCTGCATCATCGCCTCGTCAGCGGTGCAGAGCATAATCAAGCTGCAGGGAGGAAGGCTAAAGATCAATGCAGTTCCACGTTCAGGTCCGGAAATTCTCGTCAGCCGTTCGAGGTCAGAGGACTTCCTCCAATGGCTTGAAAACACCACCTGCTGACAGTTCATCGCCTAAAAACGACATCTCATCCGAAAATACCGGCAAGTCATTTTCGGATGTTGGTTTTTGTATATAATTTAGCGGTCACAAAACCACAACAAACAACGAATTATGACACGTACTTTCAGAATCACATATCAAACCTCCTGGGGTGAGGAAATCAAACTTTCATTCGGAAAAGAGCGCGCTGACATGAATTACCGCCCCGGCGGAATTTGGGAATTGTCAATGCCGGAGAGCAAGATCCCGTCAGGCACCGAGTATCATTACGAGTGCTGGAAAGACGGCAGAAGGCTTCGCCGCGAGTGGAAAAACCATATCGCTCCGGATACGAAAGCCACTGATATAGAGGACAAATGGACCGATATCCCGGTAGCCGCCCCGTTCTTCACATCGGCATTCGCCGACAAGGTTTTCAGCATCGACCAGGACTCCCCTAAGTTCAAGGTCAATGACGACATGGCTCCCGAGAAGATGTTCCAGACCAACTGGAAATGCGCCGGCACTGCCGTTCCTGTTTTCTCCCTGAGGACTGAGGACAGTTTCGGTATCGGAGACTTCCACGACCTGAAGAAACTCGTGGACTGGGTAGCGGCTACAGGCCAGAGAGTCATCCAGCTTCTTCCGGTCAATGACACTACAATGACCGGCACTTGGGTGGATTCATATCCGTATAGCGCGAATTCCATCTATGCCCTGCATCCGCAGTTCGTCTATCTTCCTGAGGCAGGAGTCCGCAGGGACAGCAGCTACAAGACATTGAAAGCTGAACTGGAGGCCCTCCCGGAATTGGATTACGAGCGCGTGAACAAGGAGAAAGACCGTCTCATGCGCAAGGCCTTCGCTTCGACATGGGCAAAGGTCAGCGGTTCCGCAGAGTACAAGAAATTCATAGAGGACAATGCCGACTGGCTAGACGCATACTGCGCGTTCAGGATTCTCCTCCGCAAGACCGGAACAGGTGATTCTTCCAAATGGGGAAAATACGCTTCATATAGTGCAAAGAAAGCGGCTTCAGTTCTTGCAGAGAATAGAGAAGAGGCTGACTATCAGGCGTTTGTCCAGTTCCATCTGCACAGACAGCTCGTCGATGCCAGGAACTATGCCAGAAAACATGGCGTCACTTTCAAGGGTGACCTTCCTATCGGTGTGAGCAGGACTAGCGTGGACGCATGGCAGCATCCTTCCCAGTTCAACATGAATTCCCAGGCCGGCGCTCCGCCTGATGCATTCTCTGCTGACGGTCAGCTGTGGGGTTTCCCGACATACAACTGGGACAAGATGGAGGAAGACAATTTTGCATGGTGGAAGGCCAGGCTGAAAAACATGGAGCAGTACTTCGACTTCTTCCGCATTGACCATATCCTCGGATTTTTCCGAATCTGGGAGGTTCCGACAGGGGCAAGCAGCGGTCTTCTCGGCCATTTCTACCCGGCATTGCCGTTCAGTACCGGTGAGTTGGCGTCGATGGGATTCGACATCAACACGGGCTGGTACACGTCCAACGGCATTGACACTCTCTTTGTGGAAGATTCTCACCGGAAGGGTTACTGGCATCCGCGCATCGGGGCTCAGCACACAGAGCATTACCGCAATCTTCCGGACTGGCAGAAGGATGCGTTCAACAGGCTGCATGACGACTTCTTCTACAGGAGGCACAATGCGTTCTGGCGTGATTCCGCACTTCGCAAACTGCCTGATTTGCTGGCAGGTACGCGAATGCTTGCGTGTGGCGAGGACTTGGGTATGATTCCGGATTGCGTGCCTGACGTGATGAGGGAACTCCGTATCCTGTCATTGGAAATCCAGCGTATGCCGAAGGATTCAAAGCACGAGTTTGCTGACACGTGGAGTTATCCGTATTTCTCCGTCTGCGCGACTTCGACACATGACATGAGTCCGCTCCGCGCCTGGTGGAAGGAGGACAGGGGCGTCACACAGCGTTTCTGGAATCAGGTCCTCGGCAAATATGGTGAGGCTCCCGCCGAGTGCACTCCTGATATCTGCCTGAGTATCATACTGATGCATCTGCAGTCCGCGTCCATGCTGGCGATTCTGCCGCTTCAGGACTATCTGTCTCTCAAGCCTGAACTCTGCATGGATGATCCGGACAAGGAGAGAATCAATATCCCTGCAATCTCGCCGTTCTACTGGAGATTCAGGATGAAGACGACAATCGAAGAACTTATCAATGATGATATCACGGGCTATATCCGTTCTCTGATACGCGACTGCGGCAGGAGGTAGGAAGACCGGACGAACCAAAAATGTCAGGGAAGACATAGGTGCTCCCTGACATTTGTTTTGTGTTTTGTGACGACGTGGCGGCTAGAACGAGAAGTTGTAGCCGATTGCAAGAATCGTGTTGCAGGACTTCTCGACAGCATAGGCCTTGAGAGTGGTTCCCGCCTTGTTCGTGTCGATTTCCTTGTCCTTTTCCCAGTCTTGCATAAGCTTGAAATCAATGCCGTGATGCGCGTTGATTTTCCACTCGACTCCGACGGCTCCGCGGACACGGTTCACATAGGCATCATTGTAGCCAAGGAACTCATAGTCGGAGTAAGAAGCTGAGGCAGAATCATATGAGGCATTGAAAGAGGCGGCATTGAACGTATTCCTGATTTCCACATACGCATATGGTTCCCAGCTCTTCAGGCCGCGGTACGCTACCTTGGCACGGGACTTCAGGTCGAAATCATTCCTGGCCTCCTGATATCTGTTCACGCCATAAGACTTGTGGGTGAACTGCAGACGCTCCCTCAGGCTGAAACGCCAGTTGCCCGCATCTACAGAACCTGTCACCTCAGCGGCGAAACGATGGCGGGGCTTCAGGACAGAGGCCGAATTATAATGGCCGATGAAATCGTAGTCCGCACCGACCTTCAGGAACTTGCAGACCTTGTACGACATTCCGACATTGACCATATGCCTCTCGATGCTGTTCCACGAATCTTTGGTTCTCAATTCATATCCGGTCTCAAGATGGAGTCCTTTGGCGATTTTCCAATCTGCGGAAGCAGAAAATCTGCTCTTGAACGAGTTTTCCTGCGCATTTGCAATAAACACAAGCGCGGTTGCAGCAATCAGACTTGCTATTAGTTTCTTCGTCATTGACAATTATTTTTTAAGATTCAAATTCCTGGTTTTCAATAAATTGCTTATTGCGCATAATCTCCGTAACCGAAGACTGCGACTCCCCTGCCGGCAAATTGTAGTAAATCTTGACATATGCGGCATCCTTCAGAAAATCGACGTTGCCGATTTCAATCCGCTCAGGGTGCACACCGCAGCGACGCTCGATGTCCGTCACAAGCTCATCCCTCCGGGAAGGAAGGATAAGGTCAATGCGGTCGTACAATATCACCTTGCTTGCGCTTTTGCTCATACCCACGCTACGTTCCAGAACCCATACAAGAACGACCGCAAAGGCATTGGCAATGAATGTCACAAGAAGATGACCGCAGCTGAGCTCATAATGGGGGCTGTTGCCGTCCAGTCCGACAACGTTGTACAGAGGGGCCAAGCCGTTCACTGCTGCAAGAGCGATTATTATGAACAAATATGTCATTTCACGGATAGGCACTGTCTCTGTCCTGTAACGGATCACGCCGAAAATTGCGAAGAGGCCCAAGGTAAGACCTACGCCCACATCGACACGGCCCATGGTGTAAAGGAGGAGGAGCATCGCTGAAGAGAAGGCTATGAACGTGAATACATAGTCTTTCCTTCCACGCTTGGGGAAATACAGAAGATACACAATCAGGAAACAGACAAGGAGATTCAGTCCGAATCTCATGCCGAGTTCCGCCAGGCTCTGTATCGTAGTCATCATCGGTTCGGAATAGTTCTGGATTCCGAGAAGTTCAGTTTCTTCCATTGTATCAAACAGTTAGGTAATCCTTAAAAATTCAAATTTCACAAGTTACAAGGCTGCCGCCAGCCTCTCTGGGATGAACATAATTTCTCACATGCCCTGATCTTTTCAAGGAAACGTCCGGGACGGCATCGGGAATCGGTTAATGCCACGCCCATGCAGTATTTGCTTATGCGCATCGGCTTGACTCTGAGCGAGAGAAGAATATCCTGCATAGTGCTCCGTTTCCTTCCGTCCCTCTTAAGTTCGATTATCACGACATCACCAAGACCTGAAGTCACGCCATTCCTCATATTGCGGAAACAGATGTCAGAATCTATTGTAATACGCTCAGACAAGTCCTTGTCCACCAATGTCATACGAGAAAAGGACGTCTCCACTGACGGGCTCAGGCTATCAGCACGGTAATCAGTTATCTTAGCCAGGAAATCACTGCACAGGCCATCGCCTCTGAAATCCGTGAATTCCTCAGGCGGAATGGAAATCCTCTTCTTCTTGGTTCTGGAATGATTGTTTTTGGACTTCACTTCCAGGAAACAAAGTTCCGAGGCGCTGTAAATCCTTGTCCTCACCTTCTGCCTGACCAGACGAGAATTGCGATGGTCCAGAAACATCCTGAGGTCGGAAGTGTCGAAATAGATGCTGTCATAGGGATGAATCCTCACCCCTTCCGAGACGAACACCATGTAGCCGCAGGCCAATGACTTCCGGAGTATCGCGTCGAGAACGGATGATGTAGTGACAAATTTCGTGTCACTGCGGTTCATGAGCCTTATGGAGTCCATCCTGTCCAAGTCAATGGGCCCGAAAGCCATAAGCAGCTCAGGGTCAATTGCCTGATGATGTCGAGTACTCATATATCTTGTATCTGGACATTTTGCCTTTGGCATTGTAAATGAACTCTTTGTGCTTGCGGCCGGTAGGTGTATATTCGAATTTTCTGATGTTGTCAAGTTTCCCTGACGAATCATATACTAGGACTCTGGCAAGAGTCCCGTCCGGAGAGTATTCGAATTTCTTTCTCCACTTCACACCATCCTTGTTATACTCGGCCTCTTCCACTTTAAGGCCAAGGCTATTGTATATTGTCAGGTGGTCCAGCACTTTGACACCGGAAGATGTCTCCACGTTCCACTCCTTGATTATAAGATTCTCTTTCCCGTTTCTGTTCTGCGCCGTCACGGCGACAGGCAGGAGCAAAGCGATTATTATCGGTAAAAAATGTTTCATTCAATGTTATTTTTGTGTACGGGCGACGATATAAATCATACGTACCGGCCCAAGTTAACATATTAAATCCTTTTTAACAAACTTGTAACATTTATTTAACAAATATCCATTCCTCACACAAAAATGAACAACAGAGATTAGTAAAGGATTACTAACTTTGTATCAATATATTTAGAGTAATAGTATGAAAAAAGTATTTGCATTTGTTGTCCTGCATGTTGCACTTGCATTGAGCGCAATCGCCGGGAATCCGGTGTCAGGTGAGAAGAAAGACAATTATCAATATCTTAGGGATATTCCTTATACTGCTGTCAATGAAGATGATGCGTACCGCAAGGAGAGATGCAGGCTGGATATCTATTATCCCGAGAACGTCAAGGAGTTCAAGACTCTGGTCTGGTTTCATGGCGGCGGACTCGAGGGCGGCAGCAAGGGTCTCAGGGAGGAGTTCCGCAATCAGGGATTCGCTGTCGTCGATGTGAATTACCGTCTTTACCCGAAGGTGAAATGTCCGGGATATCTCGAAGATGCGGCTCTTGCCGTCAGCTGGGTTTTCAACAACATTGCACAGTACGGAGGAAGTCCGTCGAAGATTTTCATCGGCGGGCATTCGGCAGGCGGCTGGCTGACATTGATGCTGACGCTGGACAAGAGATGGCTTGCGGAATACGGCATTGACGCGGACAGAATCGCGAAGGCTTATCCTGTGGGCGGACAGACGATGACGCATTTCACTCTTGTCCAACGTCAAACAGTTTATTATCCGCCGCCTGCCGCTTTTTATTCTTCTTGTGTTTCGACATTTTCATTCCCTTCTTTAATTTTTATTTTTTCTACATATTTTTTGACTTCTTCTTTTATTATTTTAATTTGTTCATCACTCAAATTCAAAAACCGTAAATTCATCATAATTATAAATTACTAATAGCATTAAATCACGTCAAATATTGGCGTAATATTTTCATATATTCTGCTTTATGGCTAAAAACTTTATTAGACAGCGCATAATCTCTCAAACACTTGTTTGCATAAGTGCATTGAGGAAT
>OQVZ01000332.1_pt1 | contig 18030 bp, 8 predicted proteins | sample 1691571 | NCBI WGS metagenome assembly OQVZ01 (sample SAMN03418261, study PRJEB22391) | human gut metagenome | biome: human-gut; feature: organic feature; material: feces | host: Homo sapiens | place: Tanzania | collected 2013-01
GTCCGCAGTAGAGTCTATCTTCTGGGATAAGGAGAAGGAAACCTGGGGACTCTATGCCATGCACAGCGACAAGGCTGATGTGGATGGCGATGGCATCGTAGATTATGCTGCCAACGACAACACCACCCGAAATCCGCCATTCTATGTCTCCGTGATAGATGGACTGACGGGTGCCGAGAAATACTGCGCCGAACTGAAATACGAGGAGGTGACCGACGGCATGGATACCTATACCCGCGACAACCGTTCGCTCTATATGAACCACAAGGGCTACTATCAGATGGGCGGCCACTTCGCCGTAACCTACGATGACGGAATCCACCCTTCGCTTTTGCCGTCACAATCGATGTCGTAAACGGTAACCATATCGTTCTGTCCGGCATCGATATTCACGTTAGGACCCATATCCACCGTCCAGAGGCAGGTGCCGTCAGCCGCATAGGCCTGGAGCATGTGCTTGGTAGCCTGGGTTGTACCGACAACTTCCGTAGAGGTATCAGCATCCTCATTATCCTCTTCTTCGCCCGTAGAACCCTGTCCGCAGTAGAGTCTATCTACTATGTAGGTATCAATCTCGCCATCGCCGTTCATATCGGCCGGCCACACATACTTACATTTATAATTATTGGGATCTAGCAGCTTGGTCTCGAAGTTGATGTCCATGAACACATTGGCATTGCTGTGCTGCTTGAAGAGCCATGGACTACTCTTCTCGCTCTCCTTGCCATCAATTACGGTGGTTACGGCAATCTCGGTATTATAAGGAAGAGCCGAGGCAGCAATCTGGTAATTGGTCTTGGCTACTGGCTCATCGGTGAGTTTGGTATAATCACCCGAACCCGCTGCACGGGTATAGATGTTATACTTCACGCTATCGCCCTCCTGCGCCAGTTTGCGCCAGGAGATTAACACATCGCTGGAACGCTGAACGGCAATCACGCCACGTCCCAGCTTCTGCTGCAAGCGCTGGGCTTGCAATTGCTGCACAGGCATCAATCCTGCCATCAGCAAAGCAGCATAAAGAAATCTTTTTTTCATCGTATTCTATTTTAAAACCACCTTCTTGCCATTGCGGATGAAGATTCCCTTCTTTGGAGCGGCAACACGCATACCCTGAAGATTATAGTATGCACCATCATCAGCCTTCTTGTTCTCGATAGAAGTGATACCGGTAGCATCGCCAGAACCTGGAGTCCAGGTAAGCTTATAGACAAACAGTCCCTGACCCTTGGCAGGAGTCTTTCCTACCTTTGCATTCTCTGCAACGAAATATATGGATGTTGGCTCAGAAACATTCACATGATAGGTATAATCCTGTACAATGTTGATGATAGAATCACCCTCCTCTCGAAAATCCTTCTTTCCTACATATACGATACCCGGACGCTTATAGGCTGCACCCTTACCATTCAAGGTGATAGTTCCCTCACCCGCAGGAATCTTGAAACTCAACACGCAGTCGGTAGCATCATCGCCCAACCAAGTCTGGTTGGCTGAATAAGGCAAACTGAGACGCTGGTTTTCTGCTAAATAATACATAGGTGTATCGCCAGACACTCCGAAATAGAGGTTGTCGATGGTGCAGGCATCTGTGAGATTGCCATCCTCCAAACCTGGGAAGTTAGAGAAATCCCATGTCTTGGCTCCTGTTAAAGGAGTTGTTACGTTACCATACTCAACCTGCGCATTAGCAGTTGTGAACACTGAAGCTACAAGAGCTACGAGAAGTAAAAAATTCTTTTTCATAATTGTTAGCGTTTTTAATATTGTTATTTATAAATCGTTATTTTTAAAATTCTTGTCCTTAAAACCGTTATTAATCAGTTTTTTGATTTCGATGGCAAAGTTATTGAACTCCAAGCATTTTCGTGATAGACATTTGTCCATACAATCGGCTTTTCATCCGAAAAACACCTTCGTGAACAAAAAACAGAATCTCTGCTCGGCTTTTACAAGACCACAGAACGATTATTGCCTGGTTACGGCAACAATTTGCCCTCAGGCAGGGCAATTTTGTGCCATAGCCAGACACAAAACGGACTGAGGTCAGACAGCTTTCGAGAAGAATGCCTGCTGAATATCGCAGAAGATGAATAAGAATATCGCAGAAGCATAAAAGGCACCACCTACTTCACACTACACGGAGCATAAGATAAAACCCTGTATTACAGAACCTTATCTACTGTGCAATGTCAGTTATGACACTACACAAACACTACACCACACTACACTCAGTTTTTTAAAAGTGTAGTGTGGTGTAGTGTTCGTGTAGTGTCAGCGAGGGTACTACACTCAGATAAACCAATGAATAGCAACAACTTACAAAGTTTCCGTGTAGTGTGAAGTAGATTAGGCAAATCCTTTCTCCAGCATCGTCAGATATTCTATAAGACGATACAGGAGGATTGGATGATACAGGATGGGTACGCAAAAAGCCCAGGGCGATGTGCCCTGGGCTGAAGAAACTATTTCCATCCCGTGATGCTCTGATCCAGATTTGGATTCTTCATGATATCACTCTGAGGAATTGGGAAGAAGTTGAACTTCTCCTCCCAAAGGCGATTCACCGTCTTAGGAGTATAGGTGTAAGTACCATCCTCGTTCTTGGTGATGTGCATCTCCGTAATCTTAGAGAAGTACTTGCTGCCTTCCTTCCAGCGGCGAACGTCCCAGAAGCGATGGCCCTCGAAGGCAAGCTCTACACGGCGCTCGTTCTGATACTTCGCCCAGAAATCATCGTTGCTCATACCTGTAGGCATCTCCTTCATCTTGACACGGAGGCGGGTCTTGCTGGCAAGCTCACGAGCCGAAACCGGGAACTCGGCGCTGGTTGCATCTGCAGCATCAGCCCTGCCCTGACTCTTGAAATACTGGAACACCGCCTCAGCATAATTCAGGTAAGCCTCGCCCATGCGGAAGATAACCCAACTGTGCTTCATCGTGTTTGCTGTGGCAGGACGGGTATCGGTAGCAGCAATCAAAAGCTTCTTCAGATAATAACCCGTTGGAGTTCCACCGTTCAGAGGAAGCGCATTGGCACCACCCTGGTAGGTGTAGATGAGATCGGTAGCCCAGTTAGGCCAACGCTTGGTCTCGTTATGGCAGATGGTCAACTCGAAGCGTGGGTCTCTGCCCTTGTATGGGTTCTGGGCATTATAGCCGCTACCCTCTTCGTTGATACCCTTGCCCGTGCTCTGCATCTCGTAGGCATCCACAAGATCCTGAGTAGGACAGTTGCCGCCATTGCATCCTTCCAGACCTACAGGGAAATTGGCTTTCTCCAAGGTGTTGGCATCTGCCACCGAGCGATAGAAGATAATCTCAGGAGTGGCTTTCTTGTCTGTATAGTTGTTGGATGCCCACAGGCAATCGTAGGTTGCAGCCAAAGCCTTGCCCTGCTTTTCGGCAGAATCTACCAATTCCTTGGTTGCCAAGGCTGCCTGATGCCAAAGCTCTGCATCATTGTTCTGATTGAAGAGAGGACTGGCATGATAGAGGGCAGCACGGGCCTTCAAGGCGAGAACGGCAAGCTGGTTGGCACGACCCGTCTCTATCTGTCCGGTGATGGCCATATCGCCCAGATTGGTATAATCTACCACGATGCTATCCTTGATGCTGTCGCAGGAATTCTTGATGAAATCAAATACCTTGTCGGCAGAACTCATCGGCAGACGGTTCAAATCATCCGCCGGAATGTTGTGACAATAGAGCGGTGCTCCATTATACTGGCGAACCAGGCGGAAGTAGTAATAGGCACGCAGGAAGCGGGCCTCCCAGCGCATGTTCTTATACTTGAACATCTGCTGCGCATAGTCGTCATTATACTCATAGTTGGTAAACTTCTCGTCGGCAAACTCATCCAGGAAGAGGTTGCAGTAGGCGATGCCCTTCAAACTGCTGGTCCAGAAAGTGGCATGAGCATTGGTAGGACTCAAAGCACCATTATAGAGGTCTTCGATGCTATTGCCGCTGTAGGCATACTCGCTCTCATCAGTGGCAGAAGCCATCAGGGCATTGCTGTAATACCCGCCGTAGTCGTAATCCATCTCATTATAGGCGGTGGTGAGGAAACCCTCCACACGACCGAACTCCTGAGTCATGTAATCACGGTCATAGACATAATACTCGTTGTAGTTCATCTGTTCAGAACAAGATGCCAGGGCAAGCAAGCCCACTGCAACGGCTGAAAATATCTTTATTCGTTTCATAATTGTTCGTTTTTAAACTTTTGAATTCTTCACTCTTCGTTCTTCACTCTTCACTTAAAAAGTGAGTTTCACTCCTGCCACCACGCTGCGTGTCAATGGCTGTGCTATGCCATAGCTTTCGGCATTGCCGTGAGGCATGTTGTCCCAGGTAAAGAGATCGATGCCGCGCAGATAGACCGTAGCTCCATGCACAAACTTCACAGCCTTGAAGGCTGATGCCGGCAACTTGTAATACAACTCCACATTGCGAAGCTTCAAGTAAGAACGATCTACGAGCCAGAGCGTAGAGTTGCGATAGTTGTTATCGTTGCTATTAGAACTGAGTCGTGGATAGAGAGCGGTCTCGGCTGTCTCTGGAGTCCAACGGTTGTCGTAGGCATACTGCGAGATATTGGTGTTGCCAATCAAAGGCCAGTACATACCCTTGGTATTGAGCATGCCCGAATACTTGCCTGTGCCCTGGAACATCATGTTGAATCCCAATCCCTTCCACTCGGCTCCGAGATGGAACTGGTAATAGATGCCAGGAGTGGTGGAATGACCGATGGCTACCACGTCGTTCTCATCAATCTTTTTGTCGCCATTCACATCCTCATACTTCACATCACCAGGTACCACGGTAGAGAAGGTCTGAGTAGGAGAGTTGGCAATATCAGCCTCATCCTTGAAGAAACCGATGGCCTTCAAGCCATAGAACTGACTCAGCTGGTTGCCTGTCTGCACGAGGTTGGCGTATGCACGAGGCTCCTCAGCCATCTCCTTGATCTGGTTCTCGCTGTAGAGCCAGTTGCCACCCACATTGAAGGTGATGCCACCCAGAGTCTTGGTGTAATCCAAGCCTACCTCCAAGCCTTTCTGGTTCACCACACCTGCATTGATATAAGGTGCTCCAAAAGCTACGAGCGAAGAGTAAGCTCCGTTACCTGATACCCAGATGTTGGTGCGATGGTTGTAGAAACCTTCCATGGTCAGGTTCAAGCCGTCGAAGAGGCGAGCCTCAACACCCACATTATACATATAGACCTTCTCGTGGTTCGGATTGGCAGTGGCCAAAGCGCCGATGCTGCGACCTGCGGTGGATTCGTAATTTCTGCCGAAGATATAAGATGGACCTGAATCGGAATAACCCTGGATATAGTAAGTCCAGTTGGTATCGCTGTTAGGAAGCAGATCCATGTTGAGCATACCTGCCGAAGCACGGAGCTTGAGGAAGTTGACCCAGCTTACATCCTTCAGGAAACCCTCGTTAGAAAGCACCCATGCTGCAGAAACCGTAGGAGATACAGCCCACTTATGACCAGGAGCCAACTTGTTGGAACCCGATGCTACGAGCGAGAAATCGAGGAAATACTTCTTGCCGTAACCATAATGGGTAAACCAGGAAGCATTCTGGCGATAGATGGTGGTATTGGTGCCCAAGAGATCCTCGAACTCATAGTCCCAGCGCAACTGAGTATATAAATCGTGCTTGCCGAACGAACGGTCGTAGTTCAAGCCACCATCGAAGTGGAAACGACGGCCGAAAGAACTGGTCTTCACATCAGAAGCCTCACCAGCCTTGCCATAGGTGGCATGAGTAATCATGCTCTGATCCAACACGCCATCGTGCCAGGCATCCTGCGGAATCGTTGTCACATTATACTGATAGGTCTTGCTATGATCCTCTATCAGGGTAGATTGAGCATCGAAGCCCAAACGGAGTGAAGCCGACAAGCCCTGAGTAATACTGCTCAAATCCTGAACAAGAGTCATGTCTGAGAACAGGTCGCGGGTATGGAACTTGTAGTAAGCAGCCGCTGTGCTCTGAGCCACAGGATTGGATGTACCCGCCCAGGTGGAACTGCCGCCCCACAAGCCATTAGCCTGGATAGGGAAAGCCGCAGCAGGAACGGTGTAAATCATGTTCCAGAGATTGGCATTGCTGCCAGGCGCACTCTGCTCGCTCAAAGAACCAAAGAGATTCACCTTGAGCAAGGTTGACGGGGTGATATCCATATCCAGGTTGATTCGCAGGTTGCCCTTTACATACTTATCCTGAGTGCTATATCCCTCGTTTTCACCAGGATTCTTGATGAATCCCTTATCGGAGAGAAGATTCAATGCCGTGTAGTATCTCATCTTTCCTGTACCACCCGTAAACTGCACCCCATACTTATTGGTAACACCATGGTTGCGGAACACCTCCTTGAGCCAGTTGACATTAGGATAATACTGTGGCATGGAGCCATCCTTGAATGCCTTCACCTCATCGGCAGTATAACGAGGCTCCAAGCCATCATTGCTGTAGGCCTCGTTGATGGCATCGGCGTATGTTCCGGCATCCACAAACTTAGGGGTACTGATGAGATTATTAAACACGTGGTCGTAAGTAACCTCAACCTTGTTCACTCCTTTTTCTCCACGCTTGGTGGTTACAAGAATGGCACCATTGGCACCCTTGTAGCCATAAAGCGCAACGGCAGCAGCATCCTTGAGGATGGAAACACTCTCCACCTCATCGGCACTGATATCGTTGATGCTTCGCTCGATGCCATCCACCAAGACGAGAGCGGCACTTCCTGAAAGACTGTGCAAGCCACGCACTATCATAGAAGCCTCCTGACCGGCATAGTTGCTGCCACTCAGCTGAGAGATGAGACCCAAGCCTTCACCAACGATACTGTTGCGGATATTCTTAGCCGAACGCTTATCCACATCCTTGTTTTCGATGACAGACACAGAGGCAGTAGATTCGCTCAAAGAGAATGTCTTGTTGGCGCCTACGTCAATGGTCTTATTTTCTATATTATTCTGCGCCATGGCTGGCAAGCCTACGCTTGCCAGAGCCATCGCCATCCATATATGATTTCGTTTCATATCATTATGTTCTTTGTAATTCAACACTTAACATTAAATATTACCATCCAGGGTTCTGCACCAGACCATATCCCTTGTTAATCTCAGTAGTCTTGAAAGGTGTAAGATACCACTTAGGATCGAAGCCCTGGGTCCACCACTTTCGCTTACCCTTGGTCAGTTCGAATTTCTCATATTCAAACACAGTAGGCTGCTGGATGCCATCCTTGTAAGCCACCTTTACCTTCGTACCATCGGAACAGGTGAAGGTCTGACCTTTTCCAGCCTTGTACCACTGCATGTTGCAGCGTTCGAACTTGCCGGTAGTAGGATTCTTCACCATGCGATAGATACGCATGCCATGAAGAGGCTTCTCAAAGATAGACTTCATCTTGTATCTTACCAGATCCATATAACGGGCATTCTCAAAGCCAAGTTCACAAGCACGCTCGCGGAAGAGTTCCTGCATCAGAAGATCCTTGTCGTGGAGCAGGTCCTTGTCTGGATTGCATTCTACCAATCCCTTCAAACCGACACGGGCTCTTACCTTGTCAATCCATTCGATGGCATCCTGGTAATTACCGCTGGTATTGGTCTGAATCAATGCCTCGGCATACATCAGATAAACATCCGACAAGCGGATGGTTGCCCACTGCAAGCCATGACCACCATATTCATTAAAGCTATATTTCAGGTTGCGGTAGCCTGTGGCAAAGGTTCCTATCTCATCCTGAGAGTTGGTGCCGCCGGTACTTCCGCCTACCCAGGTTTCATAAGGTGTACCTGTCATGGCAGCCGTAGTCCAGTCGAGAGTAGGAAGACCACCATTCACAATGACTGTCTCATAGAGACGAGGGTCGCGGGTGAGTCGAACATTCTGCAACAGCGTCTTGCCACTTACAGAGTCTCCGGTGATGAACATCTGGTTGAGCTTGCCTTCTCTTTCTGCCTTATCCCAGTCGAAAGGAGTACCATCACTCCAAGGGAACATTTCTACATATTCCTGTGTCACAGCGTATGCAGAACGGGTATTGCCAATCCAAGAATACCAATTGTAACTAGAACCTGGCTTGTTAATCCAATGTACGGAATGGATAATCTCAGAACTTCCCTCATCGAAGTAACCCGTGCGGTATGCCAGGCGATAATCTTGTGGTCGGCTGCCGTCAGCCTGCACCAGAGAATATCCTCCCTCTGCATCAAGTCTGTTGAGGAATGCCTTACAAGCATCCTTGAAACGAGTCCAGTATTCCGGTTTATACTCACCGTACCAGACAAGATGTTTCTGCTCTGCCTCCGAGGAACCTCCATAATAACCTTGGTCATCATTAAACAAAGGGGAGGCAGCAAACTGAAGGATGCGTGCCTTCAGAGCCATAGCACCAGCCTTGGTCCAACGGCCTGCTTCTGTCTGGAGCGTAGTCTCATCGTATGCCCAAGGGAAATCGGCATCAGGAGTAGCAATGGCATCATCCAGGAGTTTCACCATGAACTCCACTGTTTCCTCTGCCGTGGCACGAGGCAAATCGTAGGAGCTGTCCGTTCCTGAAAAGCTATTATAGACCAATGGGAGACCTCCATAGAATGGGAATAAATCAAAGTATCTGGAAGCTATCAAGCATTTTGCCTGCGCTTTCATGCTTGCTTTCTCGCTCTCCGTAAGTCCTGGCACATTATCCAGATGCTCCAAAAGTAGGTAGCAAGCTCTCACAGCCTCCCATACCATATCATCACTATACTCCATCATACTCTCCTTATCTGCATTCTTCGAACCATTGTAATATATCTTCCATGGCACAGCTGATGCATAATACAGGCAGAAACAGTCGGTGAGAGCCTCAAACTTACCTGTCCAACCATTGTTGCAATGTCCTCCATTAGTACCAAATGTCAGACCATAATACTGCTTGCGATAAATGGCATTGAGGAACTGCTTGGTATATACAGGACTCGTAAATACCGTATCCTCATTGATGTCGCCTCCAGGAGCCTTCTCCAGGAAAGAGTTACCAAACTGGATGGAGTCGGTACAAGAAGAGAACATCATCGGCGAAACAATGGCTGCAAGAGCTAAGGCCCCACCTAATATTTTGTTATTTATATTTCGTTTCATAATTGTTCGTTATAAAATATATGAATTCTTCACGTTTCACTCTTCATTTCCTAGAATCCCACCTTGAGCGTCATGGTGTAGGTGCGCTGCAAAGGATAAGAAGGTCCGTCATCAACACGGGTCTCAGGATCACCCCAGATGAAAGGAGTAAAGGTGAGGAGGTTGTAACCACTCAAGCCTAACTGAAGGTTGGTAAGACCTACTTTCTTCATGAATGGGAAGTCGAAATCGTAAGTAATCTGCAATGTCTTCAATCGCAAGTACTTGGCATCTACCATATAGAGGTCGGTATTCTCATAGTTGTTTGCCTTGCCATGGTCAAGTGACACACGTGGATACTTGGCGTTAGGATCTGGATTTTCCTCTGTCCAAGAGTTATAGACTTGATACTTCAACAATCCACCACGCTCGTAGGTATTTGATGTATAGAATGGATAGCGGAATACGCCACCAAGCACACGGCTCACATTCCAGGCACCCGTCCACTGGGTATTTACAGAGAAACGCTTCCAGGAGAAACCGAGGTTGAGACCCAAGGTATATTCAGGATCCTCGGTAAAGCCCAACTCCAGGGTGTTGTCCTGGCTGTCTATCTTGCCATCACCATTCAGGTCAACGTAAGTACAGTCACCATAACGAAGATCGGAAACCAACTGGGTAGGGAATGGTACACCATATTTCTTCTCATAGTTGGCTGCGGTATTCTCACAGTAGTACTCAAAGAACTTGTAGCCTGAGGTCTTGTCCGCTCCGATGCGATGTCCCTTCTTCATACGATAGGCATTGCTCTGTGGTTCCTCCTTTGCTTCGATGATTTCATTCTGGTTGTAAGAGAGGTTCAGACCTACCCAGTAGCTGAAGTTCTTTCCTATCTTGTCACGCCATTTGGTAGATAATTCCCATCCCCAGCTCTTGGTTTCACCCAAGTTGGCTTGCGGAACTGTAAATCCAAGAAGAGTAGGTGCTGTCTTATCAGAACAGAACAAATCCTTACGACGCTCCAGATAGTAATCGAAAGCTGTACTCAAACGGTCGTCAAAGAAATGCACATCAATACCATAGTCTTGCTTGAAAGCCTTCTCCCAAGTTACATCATAGTTGTGCTTGGCACTCTCGGAAGCTGAATAGCCACGGGTATTGAGGTTGACACCAAAGTAATAGCCGCCATTGTTGATGGTATATAAGTCTGGTGTGTAATAGAAACGCGAAGAACCGATCTTGCCGTTACCTACCAAACCCCATGATGCACGCAGTTTCAGGAACGAAACGGTTGGCTTCAAAGCTTCGAAGAATTTCTCCTCGCTCACATTCCAACCGGCTGAGAAAGCCGGGAAGGTACCGAATCGCTTGCTTGGTGCAAAGTTCTCGGAACCATTGTGGCCGATGTTGAACTCTGCCATATAACGGTTGTTCCAGTCGTAGGTAACACGTCCTACAATACCCACCATTCCCTTTGGCACCAACTTATACTCGCTTGGATAGTAGCTCTTGCTCTGCTGATAGAGCAACAAGGCAGAAAGACTGTGCAAGCCAAACTTGCGGCTCCAGTTGAAACGGGCATCAAAGTTCCAGTTACGGTTAGGTGAAGAAGAGGTAGTAACCTTGGCACGACTGTAGGCTCCACTCTGCTTATATCCCAACTCCGGATAACCATCCTCACCCAGCAAGATATTTCCATCCTCACCATATTTTACCACAGGTGAATAGGTTGGAAGACTGGCACTACCCTGCTTGGTTACAGAGAAGTTACTGTTGTAAGCTCCCTTGATAGAGAAACTCAAACCTTTGGTAATGAAATCCAGCTTCTGGGTCAAGGCCAGGTTTACAGCCATTCGGTTGACACCATTCTTATAGAATCCCTTACCATACCAGGAACCCATAGGGTTACTGCCTGTGAAAGGCAACTGGAGGTCGGAATAATCGGTAGCAGTGGTGATAAACTTGCCATCCACAACACCAGGACTCGAGAAAGGAGAAGCTGCATAAATCTGCTTCATCAATGCATCGGTAGAACCAATCAAAGGACGACTCACATTATCCAGACTACCGGCAATATTAGCAGAGAGCTTGGTGGTATTGGTCAGATTGATGTCGAGGTTGGCGCGATAGTTGAAACGACTATAGTTGTAATCGGCATCATACTCTTGCGCAAAGTTCTTGAAGAGACCACCCTGGGTGTACATACCTGCTGAGATGAAGTAAGCCACCTTCTTGTTGCCACCCTGGATATTTACATTGGCCTTGGTTTGCAGAGAACTCTTCTTCATCAGATAATCTGTCCAACGGATGCTTGGGAATCGGATTGGATCACTCTGGCTGGCGAACTTCTCGATGATAGCATCAGAGAAATCTGCCTGTCCACCATCATACTCCATCATCATATTGTGGAAGTTGGCATATTCCACAGAGTTCGCCTGTTCCACTGGTCGGTTTGGGAAAAGAAGAGAACCTGAGAGAGACGCAGAAATCTTGGTCTTGCCTTCTGAACCACGCTTGGTGGTAATCAAGATAACACCATTGGCACCCTCCACACCAAACACGGCTGTAGCAGATGCATCCTTCAATACGGTGACACTCTCGATTTCCTCCGGGTCGATGTCGTTCATATAACCGGCATCCACCGTGATACCATCCACCTGAATCAGAGGATTGGCATCACCCCATGTTGCCTTACCACGCACATAGATGGTAGCGGCATCATTACCCGGCTCACCGGAGTACTGAACGGAACTGACACCCGTCATCTGTCCTGCCAAGACCTGGGAAACAGAGCTGACTGGAGTACGTGTCAATTCTTCTGCCTTCACACTGGTGATGGCGCCTGTTACAGTCACCTTCTTCTGCACACCGTATGCCACGACCTCTACGCCTTTCAGGGCTGTAGCTTCCTCTTTCAGGGTTACGGTCATACCCGGTCGGGCATTCACCATAGCCGTCTCATAACCCAAGAAAGTGATTTTGAGCTTCTGCCCTGGTTTGGCAGCAATCATAAAGTTACCATCCATATCCGAGATGGTTCCCTTATTCGAACTCTGACCCACGATGAGAATAGTAGCGCCAATAACAGGCTCACCATTTGAGTCGATTACCTTACCTTTGATGGTATTGGCTTGCTGAGTAGCCATCTCTGCGGCATACACCTTATTATATATAGGTGATACGCCGAATGCCAAGGTTGCAGAAAGAAGCGCAACCGGCAACGTTGACGACTTGATAAACTTACATTGTATCATAAGCTTCTAAGATTGTTATATTATACTTTTTTTGTTTATTCTTACTTTTTTTGTTTATTCTGGCACAAAAGTAGCTTTTTATCCCCTATTACAGGGTGGACAATTGTACGAACCAAGCGGTTATTGTACGAATTTACTCTGCCTTTGTACTTCCGAAAGGAATCACGGTCAAACCTTCGCTGTTTACAAGGTTAGGTTCTGCCACTTCGTGCCAGCCCAATCTTACAAACTCAGGCTCTTTCACCTCTCGGCAAAATACCGAAACCTGGTTCTTATCGTGGATATCTGCAAGAGCCGGATGGAAGATGCCATCCTTGCCAGCTACCTCAAACCACTCCAGACGGCGATGACCATCACAACTTCGCAAACCTTCGCCTGCATGTGCAAACTGCAACTCCAGTTTCTTGCCATCAGCACTCCTGGTTACACGTTCCAACTCCGGACCCTGATACAGAATCTGATCATATCCGTAATTGCGATGAAGGGCGATGCGGGCAAGACGCTGACCTACGAACCATTTATAGGATGGATGGATATCGCGGAGATTATCCACCAGGTCGAATATCGTGATATACTCGGAATTCTCCACCAAATTGCGGGCCTGCTTCTGCTGCTCACGGAATTGAGGAAGAGCCTCGGCAGTAAGAGGGCGACCTCCCTTGTGAAGACGGTCGGAATAGATGTGCGGAGCCAGGAGAACATAATAGAAAGGAAGACTCTTGTCCTTGAACTGCAACTTCCACCAGTCGGTCATCACCTTGAACTTCTGGGCATATCGTCCGTCCTCTATGCCACAATTGTTCTCTCCCTGATACCAGAGAAAACCACGGATGGTGTATGGGATGACAGGAAGCATCAGACTTTTGTACCAAGCACCTACTCCCCAACCGCTAATCTTTCCTGTCTCCTTCAATTCCTTGCAGAAGACAGGACTCTGCTCATAAGCCTCCTTAGGTGTCCATGCCTCGATGCGGGTTCCACCCAAAGCCACGGTGATGATGCCCACAGGAATCTTCAGGCTATCCTGGATATTCCTGATGAAATAATAACCCACGGTAGAAACATCCGGCAGACTCTCGCCACTCGCCTCAGCCCAAGTCTTCTGATGGGTACGGAGAGAAGTATAGACACGAATCATCGGATTCTGAGGCTTCTTCATCTCTTCGATGCTCCAATCCTTACCCTTGGCTGGTGCCACAAAAGACTTGTGGCGCTTCATGGAATACTGCATGTTCGACTGTCCGGCAGCAATCCAAACCTCACCCACTACCACATTATTATATATAAGGCTCTCTTTCTTACCCTTGATAACGAGATTCTGAGGATGGGCATCAGCCTTCATCGGCTGCAGGGTAATGAACCATTTGCCCATGGCATCCGCCTTAGTCTTTACCTTCTGCTTGCCAAAGCTCACGGTTACCCGCTCTCCAGCATCCGCCGTACCCCAAATATGCACCGGCTTCTCACGCTGAAGAACCATGTCAGAAGAAATAATAGGAGTTGTCGCCAGCTTAGCAAAGCCGGCGACATAACCCACTAAAAGCAGGGCGATGATACTCATCGCCTGCTTGACATATTGAATATTGATACTTGTTTTCATCTCTATTCTAAATAGTTAACGAAGTGAAAGCCTGCCGGCTCTCACTTCTTTTTTTATTTCACGTTTATTACTGTAGATAAAGTCTTCAAGCCCTTTGCCTTAGCCTTGACCACAATCTTTCCCGACTTACCAGCTGCAATGGCATTGCTGCGGACAATCAACTGGCATTTGCCACGATAAGTGCTGCGGGCATTGCCCTGCCATGGCTCATCGCTCATCATGTCATCGTTGGCTACACCGGCATTTACGCCTTCACCCTTTACCTCGAAATTCAGTTTCACAATATCTGGGCAAATGTTTCCCTGGGCATCCAGCACGGTGTAATCGAGATAAGCCAGGTCCATACCGTTACCCTTCAGCTGTTCCTTGCTCAGGTTGACTACAATCTTGGCAGGCTTACCGGCTGTGGCAAGCACATCTTCGCTCACCTTCACACCCTTGTTGTATCCGATGGCCTTCAGTTCACCCTTTTCGTAAGCCACATCCCAAGTCAATTCCGGAGCCTGGGTCTTAGGAGGCAACTGCTTCTTGCCCAAGCTCTTGCCATTGAGGAATAGCTCTGTTTCATCGCAATTGCTCATCACCTGCACCTTCAACTGGTCGCCCGCCTCATAGTTCCAATGTTCATCCAGGGCAATCCAGGTCATCTTCAAGTCGTTCCATACCAAACCACCCTGTCCCTTGTTAGGACGGGTAATAATCTTCACCATCGGGTCCTTGGCATAGAAGCTCTTCACACTCCAGCCCAATGGTTTCAGATGATTGGTGAAACTTGCCAAGCCACGAATCCAGCCCTTGGATGGCCATCCGAAAGATTCGCCGATATAATCGGTACCACCCCAATAGAAGTGACCCACAGGATAAGAATGGTCGAAATTGAAGTAATCATATCCCAGGTCGCCTACAGCCATCTCGCCTTCCATGAAGATGAGTTGAGGGAATCGCTTGTGGTCTTCATCCCAGAATTTCTCCAGATAGTTGGTGCAGACCACATCGGTGTAGAATTCAAACTGATGTGGCTCTGCTCCCTCAAAACGCTTCACATCACGCTTTCGGGTGATACTGCCATATCGGTTAGGATACTGGCTGCAGGTTGCCTTGCGGGTTGGATCTATCTGATGCGCCAGATCCAAGAGGGTCTTCAATTGCTTGATGCCATTCTTGCGAGTCTGATCTGCCTGTATCTGCTGATACACCTCGTTACCCACGCTCCAGATAAAGACGGAAGGATGGTTGCGGTCGCGCTCCATCTGGACACGGACATCACGCAGATGCAAACTGCCAAACTTGGCACCCTGTCCATAGAAACTGTCATCCCATTTGTCGAAGAACTCATCTACCACGAGGATTCCGTGACGGTCTGCCCAGTCGAGCACATATTTAGGATAAGCATTATGAGAAAGACGGATACCATTGCACTCCAATTTTTGGGTGATGGCTGTGAGTCGCTGGTTCCAGCCTTCCTCGAAAGAGGCTGTTCCCAAAGGTCCCAAATCGGTATGCAGGCAAGCACCATTGATATACACACGCTTGCCATTCACCAGAAGTCCCTGGTCTGGCGTCATCTCTATCTCGCGGATTCCAAAAGGAGTTTCGTAGGTATCAATGGCATTGGCAGGAATATCGGCATGGTCTGAAATACCGGCATTACCGGCACTACCCAGCGAAGTCCATTCCATCGGCTGACGGACATTGCCATTATACTTCTCCTTCGCCACATACACATGGCTCACTGCCTTATACATCTTTCCATCTCCCACATTCCAGAGCTGCGGATGAAGTACGGCGATATCCTGGTTAAACTGATAAGTTTCGCCACCTGCAAATGGAGCCACAGCCTCAGCAGCTGCCACCGTCTTGCCTTCCGGCGAGATAATCTCGGTGATGAGTCGGCAGAGCACGGAGTCGGTGCGCTCATTCTTGATGTTGGTCTTGATATTCACCTTCGCCTCTGCTGGAGTAATCTTTGGCGTAGTAACATAGGTACCGTATCTTGCCACATGCACATCTTCGAGCACATGCAGCCATACATCGCGATTGATGCCCTCGCCATTATACCATCGGCTGCTCTTAGTGTAAGCATTATCATAGCTCACGGCTATGACATTCGCTCCCTGCTGCAACTTGTCAGTGATATCGAACTCGAAGTCGAGATAACCATTCGGATTCTTGCCTTCGCAAAGCTGTCCGTTCACATACACCTTGGCATCACGATATACGCCTTCAAACTCCAAAACGATTCGCTTTCCCTGCCAAGCCTTGTCATAGTTGAGAGTCTTGCGATACCAGCCACGCCCCTGCGGACGATAGCCATTCCGATTGCTCGCTCCCTGTCCCTTCTTCACAAAAGGACCAATCACCTGGGCATCATGAGGAAGATTGACAATTTGCCAACCCTTGTCATTGAAACCTACCGACTGGGCATTCTCGATGATGCCCGCCTGATACTTCCAGCCCAAATTCAAACTTACCTTTTCTCGTGCATCAGCCGTCACGCCCGAAAAGGTTACAAACATCGCCAATGCAACTTGCGATAAGAATCTCTTTTCTTTTGTCTTCATATAAATATAGTCTTTAGTTCTATGTATTCAAGATGATAAACCGTTTTTCTATACAAGAAAACCGCCTTCTTGGAAACACATCGCAAAATTAAGAACAAATAACCGGCATAACTAGTTTTATTGTTCTCTTCTCAAGGTTATCGTACTTTCATATTGGCGATTTCTAGACTTTTTGGCAATTCACCTAGCATATTTGTACTATTTTACATTTTTAAGGACCATAAGACAGATATAATTGAGTATTTTTCGCTATCTTTGCAACCGAAGTAATAAACAATGAAATAATAATCAATTAAGGAAAACTTAAAAGCCATCAATATGATGAACAAGAAACAAAAACATAAATTCATAGGATTATCCTTTGCCATGGCATTGATGTCAGCACTCAACTGCCAGGCTCAGTTGCTACCTACCCCTACGCAGGAAGCTAAGCCGGGCGTGAGATGGTGGTGGATGGGATCTGCCGTAGATAAGGAAAACCTGAAGTGGAACCTTGACGAATACGCCAAGGCAGGCATCGGTGCCGTGGAAATCACGCCGCTATATGGTGTGCAGGGCAACGACAAGAACGATATCCCTTATCTCTCGCCTAAATGGATGGACATGCTCAAGTTCGTGGAGAAGGAAAACAAGCAGGTGGGCATCGAGACGGATATGGCCACTGGCACCGGCTGGCCTTTCGGTGGTCCTTGGGTGCCTATCAGCGAGGCGGCTTGCAAGGCGGTGTTCGTGGATACCATCGTGGATGTGAAGCAGAAACTGATGGAGATAGAATTCAACGTGCCACAGAAAGAACGTGCCTTCGCCAAACTGAAGGTTATCAAGGCGTTCCCTGTAGAGGGAGAAAAGAACAAGAAGCGCGTCATCGCTCTCTACGAAAGCCGCACCCGACAGAAGGTGAAGCGTGCGGCTCCGGGCGGAGAGGGATACGTTATCGACCACTTCGACTCTACTGCCGTGGCGAATTATCTGCACCACATCGACAGCGCCTTCGTGGCATCGAAGACTCCATATCCGCATACCTTCTTCAACGACAGCTACGAGGTGTATGGCGCCAACTGGACGCCTAACCTCCTGACGGAATTCGAGAAATTTCACGGATATAAACTGCAGGATAAATTCCCTGAGTTCCTGGATGGCGATGCCATGGTGGTTAGCGACTACCGTGAGACCCTGGGCGACATGCTGCTCCATAACTTCACGGAGCAGTGGACCAAATGGGCAAACAAGCGTGGTGCCATCACCCGAAACCAGGCACACGGTTCACCAGCCAACCTCATCGACTGCTATGCGGCAGTTGATATCCCGGAGATTGAAGGCTTCGGACTGACCGACTTCGGCATCAAGGGGCTGCGCAAGGATCCGGGAAAGACCCGTCCTAACTTCAGCGACCTCAGCATGCTGAAATATGCTCCATCGGCTGCACACATCACCGGAAAGAAATATACATCCAGCGAAACCTTCACCTGGCTCACCGAGC
>OQVZ01000335.1_pt1 | contig 17988 bp, 16 predicted proteins | sample 1691571 | NCBI WGS metagenome assembly OQVZ01 (sample SAMN03418261, study PRJEB22391) | human gut metagenome | biome: human-gut; feature: organic feature; material: feces | host: Homo sapiens | place: Tanzania | collected 2013-01
CCTACTCGGTGCTCGGAACCGCTGCGCTCTAAGGTTGGCGGACCATCAAAGGTCTTCGCCAGATTGTGCGGGATGGGACCGCCGGGGGGAAAGAAAGTTTATAGTTGACAGTTAATAGTTTACAGTTTACTGCTTGCTAATTGAAGTTCCGTTCCATCAAAGGTCTTCGCCAGATTGTGCGGGATGGGACCGCCGGGAGAATAGCAGGTTATAGTTTACAGTTAATAGTTTATAGTTTATGGTTGATTTTGCGGTAATTTTCTGATAACATGCCGATTTCTTGCGAATTTCTTGGTGGTTTCAAGAAAAAAGCGTAATTTTGCGGCAAGTTATATAAACTAAATAATAGGAGATATGAATTATGGCAATAGCTATTAAAACAATTCCAGTATTGACTGGTGATGTTGCAGAGCGCTTTATAGAGATTGCTGAGAGTAGTAGGAATACTGCTACAATTGTGATTCCTGAAGGTGCACAAGATGCAATCCGTCGTATGATGGAACGCTCAAAAAATGTAAAGATTAAACTTCCTCATTAATAAGATAGGCTGGTGAATAATTATCAATTTGATATTATGGAAAGATGTGACTTCATGCCTTTGACCGCAGAACTTGCATCTTTGCCATTTTGTTGTGGTGAAACTGAAGGAGATAAGGACTTAGAAGACTTCTTTCATCACAATGCCTTGTTGTATGCTCAAGAACGACTTGGTAAGACTTATTGCTTTGTCAACAATGAAGGCGATTTCTCTGAAATTGTTGCATTCTTTACTGTATCGAATGATAGTGTAAAGACAACTTTTATTCCAAAGCCTTCTGCTAATAAGGTTCAACGAACTATACCAGGTCAAAAACATCTTCGTACTTATCCTGCCGTATTATTGGGAAGATTAGGGGTTAATAAGAAATATCAAGGACGAAATTTCTTAGTTGGGCAACAAGTAATGAACTTTATCAAAACTTGGTTTGTTCAGGAGGACAACAAGACTGGATGTAGATTCTTGGTTGTTGATGCGTATAATCAGCCAAAAGTTCTTAGCTTTTATGAGCGCAACAAGTTCAAGTATCTATATGCCACAGAGGAATTAGAAAGAGCAGAGCAGCATTTTCCGGAAACATCTCCTGTTTATACCAGACTTATGTTCTTGGATTTATTGCACACTCAGATTTTGGAATGTCCTATGGCTTAGATTATTGTAGTTGGTATTTTCTTCATCATTTATAAATATTAGTTTTATTGAGAATGAATATGTGTAGTGAAATGGAAAAGCAATATGAATATGTATCATGTTCTCTGGAGCTTAATCCGTTTATCTATATTGATCGTGAACTTTTGGGGTCACATATCTGTGTTAAAATCCGAGATAATGTATATCTTCGTGTGAATTTTCCTCAATGTGCTACTCTTGACGAAAATAATAGGCATCGTCATTTTCAGACGCCAGCGAGGGAAAACTATTATAAAGAAGGTTTTTGGGGTGAAGGGTATTTTGGTGGTAATAGGGAAATGTTGATTTTGCATGCTGTAGAGTGCAAGTTCTTTTACCTTAATGGTATGGATAGTGACATTCATCTCATTAAAGAAAAAATAATACCGCTTTTTAATGCATTTTTAAAACGAATCAATATTGTTTTTCCTGATGCCATGACTTATCACTCGAAGTCTGAAGATTATTGTGATACTCGTTCTGGATTTTCTGTTCATGCTTCCAATAAATCTTGTCTCAGGGGTGTATCTAATACGATTCGTTTACAAAGGAGAAACATCGTATATCTAAAGCGATGCCATATTCTCAATCTTCTTAGAAGGTTTAGTTATTCTGTAAATGTAACATATGATTTGCTGTCTTCTGCAAGGAATGATTATCATCGTGAAATTTATAGATCTGTCATTTTTAATTGTAGTACAATTGTTGAGATTATCCTTAACAAACGATTAAGGTCTTATTTACAATCGAATATCAAAGATAATAAAATTGTAGATTATATATTTAAAAAACTGAATGGATTTAATGCAATTGTAGAGGCTTGCAAGAAAGTCGGTTTACAACTTTCTATTGATTCTGGAACGATGAAAGAATTAGGGGCAATGGCGATATTGAGAAATCATATTATACATGGTGGATATACTCCTTTGGAAAAGGAAGCTAAAACAGCACTTGATACTACATCAAAATTTATGAAATTGAGTCAAGAAGAAATTTATAATTGTTAAATACCCATTATCTGGAAAACACAAAAGGATTAGATTTTAAATTTTAATTATATACGATAAGATAGGCAGGGCTTTTGATTTAGCTCTGCCTATCCAGTTGGCTTATTGCCTTTTTACGGGTAATGGGCTGATTCTAACTATATTATTTTCAACAAATATGAATACATTTAAGAACATTAAAGTTGCCGTGGCCGGTACTGGCTACGTGGGACTGAGTATTGCAACCTTGCTATCACAGCACCATCATGTGAGTGCAGTGGATGTGGTCCCTGAGAGATAGTAAAGAGCAGATTTTTTGGTGGTTTTCTAATAATTTACAGATTTTTTCTGTTTTACTTGGTGGTTTCGAGGAAAAAGCGTATATTTGCATTTCAATTTTAAGGATTATATATATGGCTAGACTGATTATAAGAAATATTGGACCTATCAAGAATGTGGATATTGAACTGAATAAGGTCAATGTCTTCATCGGAGAGCAAAGTAGTGGAAAGAGTACAATCGCTAAGATTATAAGCTTCTGCTCTTGGCTGGAAAAAACCGTGAACAAGGATAATGTATTCTTTGGTCAGGGTAAAGAGGCATTTCGACGTTTACAGACTTATCATCATATTCAGTCATATTTTCGTGAGGATTCTGTTATCTGCTATCTTGGCGAGAATCTAGCTTATGCCTATAATTGGCCAGCTGAAGAGCAGATTCCGTATCCTGGATGGGAAATCTTTATTAGCGAGCATTACTCTGAAAAGGAGGTGTTCTTGTTCCCTGCTTCTAAAGTGGTTAATCCTAAGGTTATCTATATTCCTGCAGAACGAAATTTCGTTTCTGTGGTTCCTAATCTGCAAAAGTATGCTGAGAATGACGATAACTTGATGGATTTCCTGCTAAGTTGGCAGGAAGCAAGGAAAAAGTATCCTACTTCTCATAAACTCGCTCTTCTCAATTTAGGCATGGACTTCTACTCTCAAGATGGTGTCTCCAATATGGTGTCTCTTCCACAAGGTGGGGTAGTTGCCTTGGAGGCTGCTTCAAGTGGATTGCAGAGTATAGTTCCTTTGCTTACTCTGATAGATTGGTTGGCTAAGGGAATCTATCAGGAAAACAAACCGTATTCCTTTGAGGAAATAGAGAAAATCAGACATTTGCTTGATGAGGTAGGAAAGGATTTGTCTCTTAGTGACAATGATAGCTTGAAGGAACGGTTGGCTGGTATCGTGAGTGGTAAGATTTATACGCATACGCAGTTTGTTATAGAAGAGCCGGAACAGAATTTGTTCCCTACAACCCAGCGTGATTTGGTGTATTACTTGCTGAAGGCTATCAATCATGGAAGGAAACATCGCTTGGTAGTTACTACTCATAGCCCTTATATTCTTCATGCGTTCAATAATAGCATGATATTAGGACAGGTACAGACCGAGTTGCCAGAAGAAATTAAAAAGGAGTTGGATTGCAAGGATGCTGCAATCTTGCCGGAGTTTGTGAGTGTTTGGCAGATTTCTGATGGCAGTCTTGTTGATATCAAGGATGGTAGAACGAAAACGATTGGTAAGCATTATTTTAATGATGTGATGAACGACATGTTGGATGATTATTATCTGATGTTGCCTTATATCAAGATCTAATTCACGAAGCATTGGCTGAACATCAAATAATTGTAAGAGCAACGAATCAAGCCAAAATATTGAATAAACAAGTTATTCAACTTTATGGGGTATGAAGATTTTTAGTGATACAAACCTTAATGCAATTTTCGCTTTCCTGAGATATTGTCTTGGTGAGAAGGAGGATACAATGTGGTTTATCAGCTGAGCCATCTCTATCATCACTTCTTTGATGAAGGTATTGCACTTCTTCTGGAGATTACGACAAAAATGATATAAAAACAAACAGATTACTTATGGAAAAAGTCATGAAGAAACAATCAATTTTTAAATATGAAGGTCATAACTATCTGGTTCCCTTCCTCATTATCAGCAGCCTCTTCTTTATGTGGGGCTTTGCGCATGGCATCCTGGAGGTATTGAATCCTCATTTTCAGGAATCGTTTCATATCAGCAAGACGATGTCTGCTTTGACGCAGGCAGCTGTTTATGGAGCCTACTTCTTGATGGCGCTGCCTGCCGGATGGATTATACAGAAGTGGGGATACCGTAGGGGAGTGATAACCGGACTTGTTCTGTTTGGCATCGGTTCCCTGATGTTCATACCGGGAAGTGAGATCAACAGCTTCTACTTCTTCGTACTTTCTTTATTCGTGATAGGGTGCGGTTTAACCTGTCTGGAAACGAGTGCCAATCCCTATACCACGGTATTGGGACATCCCGATAAGGCGGAGAGTAGAATCAATCTGTCGCAATCGCTCAATGGTATCGGGTGGATAGTGGGACCACTGGTTGGCGGACAACTGCTGTTCTCTGGTGTCAACATAGCCATTCCTTATGCCCTGGTGGGTATCTTTGTGCTTTCAGTCGCATTGATCCTGTCAAGAATTACATTGCCCGACCCACGGAGAGCACATGAGGCAGATACGAATGAGAAGGCAGAAGAGAAGCCGATGCGTGTGATGGCGTTCGGTTTCGGTATGCTTACCTTGTTCCTCTATGTGGCGGCTCAGACGGGTGTGAACAGTTTCTTCATCAACTATGCCGAGGAGAGCATTCATATAGAGAAGCAGACTGCCAGTCTCTATCTCGCTTTTGGTGGAATGGGATTATTCTTTATAGGAAGACTGGCTGGTGGTGTCATCATGAATTATATCCAGCCGAAGCTGGTACTTCTAGCCTGTGCCACCCTTGCATTTATCGCCACATTGATAGTGGTGGTATGGAGTGGAACCCTATCCCTCATAGCGTTCTTCGCCTTGTATTTGGGAGAGAGCATCATGTTCCCTACCATTTTCTCTTTGGCATTGAGGGATGCGGGAACCCAGACCAAGCTTGCCTCCTCCTTGCTCATAATGACGATAGTGGGAGGTGCGATAGCTCCGGTACTGATGGGATATATTGCTGATACCACAGGTAGCATGGCTATTGCCTTCCTTATCCCACTGTTATGTTATGCCGTGATTGGCGGTTATGCCGCAACACGGAGAAGATAATTTAAAATAGAGTAAAATGTCTAAAGTTCTCATATTAATAAGTGAATAGAAAATTATGGAAATCTTCGACCGAATAAAAAATATTATAGCGAGAATGTGTTCAAAACTTGTATATGACACCAAAAATATATTATTGAATGGAATAGCTTCAAGTATTTATTCCCCACCCCATTAAAATATTAATTTATAATGCTTTAGGATATAAAATCCATAAGTCTTCACGGATTTATCCTCAATGTTTTTTGGGTGCAGGAAAAGGAAAATTGTATTTAGGGTCAAATTCTTATATTAATTATCGTTGTTTTTTAGATTTAGGCGATGATATTATAATTGGTAATAATGTTTCTATTGCTTTTTGTTGTATTTTTATTAATTCAACACATGAGATCGCTACAAAAAATAAACGTGCAGGCAAAGGAAAAAGTAGTAGGATTATTATAGAAGATGGTTGTTGGATTGGTGCTCATACGACAATACTTCCTGGGGTAAGAATAGCAAAAGGATGCGTTGTTGGAGCTAATAGTCTTATTGTCAAAGATACAGAAGAAAATGGATTGTACGTAGGTTCACCAGCGAAAAGAATAAAAACTTTATCCTAAAAGTATATGTAGGCAAAGCAAATAGCCAAGTTATAATAAAGAAATACCAGTATAGAGATAATGCGATTAATCTCAATGCTACTAATTGTTATTCATCATTTAATAGGGCAAGGATTGGTCTTCCTATTCTGTTATTCTTTATAGTGGTTGATTAGTTATATTATTAATAGTAGTCTTTGACTCAGTAATAAATATTTTTTTGTAAAATTTTAAGTGTAATGCTTGACAAGACATTCGCAAAGACTGCTTGTGTTTGGCTTGATGGCAAATTTGAATTATGAAAAAGAGAATACTTGAATTTGATATATTGCGTAGCTTAGCTGTAATTTGGATTATTGCAGTTTGGCACTTTTCTAATTATTTCAGCTCGGTTTCTTCATTTGGACAGATAATAAATAATGAGGTTTGTAAAAATATAACGTTTGTAATGCTTTCTCTGTTTATGTTTTTGTCTGGCTTGTTTATAAACTTAAATAAGATAGTTGACAAAGAAACGGTAAGGAGGTTTTATCTGAAGAAAATTAAGCGTTTTTATCCATTATATATGATAGCTGCTATCACGTTGTATTTCACGACAGTTCCATCTTCTATATCTTTTTATACTGAGCCTTCTCAGCTGTTTTTGAGTCTATTTGGCATTGCAACATTATTCAATAAGGCTCCATCAACGTTGTGGTTTATGGATATGTTATTGTTCTTTATTGTAATAACGCCATTATTTTGTTGTACAAAAAGTAAGATATATAGAATCTTGTTAATGGCGGTTATCTATGTCTTAATCTATATTTTGAGTCGAAAGGTAAATATTGTAGATACAAGATATGTAAGATATATGCCCTTTTATATGATGGGTTTGCTCTTTACTCCAGACAAATTCTTAGAAATAGCCAATAAATTTGGATTGTTAGCTATCTTATTAGCAGTTTTGCTTATGAGTTTACTGCCTGTTCAACACATATTTTTAGATATGTGCCAATTCGTTTTTTGTATATTCGGGGGGGCAAATTAGCGATATTGTATTGTAAAAGTGTACATCTTTTAGCCATAAATAAAATTGTCGCATTTGTATCCTATTTCAGTATGTGTGCCTATTTCTTTCATAGGCAATTATATGCGATTGGAGTTTTTTTAGGATTACCTATACTTATATTACCTTTAGTTGTTTTTTGTCTGTCATATTATGTTCAAATTTTATATGATAGAATTGTTAAATAAAAAATGTTTGATAAAATGAAAAATTATATTATTGTTTTTTCTAGACATATAGACAATTGGGGGGCAGAACGTTCCACATGCTCTTTATGTAAGGGATTAAAAGATAAAGGGTATAATGTTTTAGTTGTTATACCTCGAAGTGGTGCAATTATAGAGCTTCTGAAACAGAATCAGATAGAATATATTATTCATGATTTTTCTACTTGGCTTTATTTGGGCGATAATCGACCAAGTTTTAAACATTTATGTAAAGTTCAAGTACAAAAATGGCTCGGATTATATTCTTTGAAGCATAGACTGAAGAAGAATGGAATCAAACCTATTTTAGTTTACTCTAATACTATAACTTTTGATTTTGGCATTAGGTTTGCTCAGTTAAATCATATTCCACATGTACAGCATATCCGTGAGAACATTGATGCTTTTGATTATCATTTCGTTTGGGGGTATGAAAAATCTATGAAATTAGTCAATTCATCCTATGCAATCATGTGTACTTGTGATACTATCAGAAATAGGTATTTACCAAATTTAGAAGGGAATAAATTCTTTACCGTTCATAATGGTGTTCCACCAATAGATATAGTCCCTGAAAAGAATTTTGATCAGAAAACTTTAGAAATCATTCAAGTTGCTAGATTTATGGATGATAAAAGAGTAATTGATTCATTAGTGGCAATGAAGAAATTGAAAGACTATGGAATAAATAACGTACATTTGGATCTTTATGGCAAGGGTGAAGAGGAAAAAAAATATATAGAATATATAGAGGAGAATGATTTAGCTAAATTCGTTACAATAAAAGGTTTTGTGCAGAAAATAGACTTCCGTTCATACCATGTAGGTCTAATGACTTCAACATTTGAAGCTTTTTCTCGAAGTGTTTTGGATTACATGAATAATGGTTTGGCTGTGATTGCTTCAAAAGCAGGTGGCAATATAGAACAAGTTGTTGATGGAAAGTCTGGGATTTTGTATGAAGTTAAAAATCCACAAGATTTAGCTAATGCTATTCTGAAACTTTATTCTAATAGGTCAGAACTTAAGATGTATGCAATGAATGCAAGAAAGCGATATCTGGATAATTTTACTCAAGATAGGTATGTTTCAAAGACTAATGAAATAATTATAAAAGCAATAAATAATGAGCAGCTATAAAAAAGAATTTATTTCGGGTGTACTATATACTTCTGTAGCAAAATATGTAGGAATTTTTGTGCAAATTGCAATTTCCATGGTTTTGGCAAGATTATTGAATCCAGCAGATTTTGGAATCTTAGCAATTGCTACAGTTTTTATAAATTTTCTAAATCTTATAACTGATTTTGGATTTGGTGCTGCCATTATTCAGTCTGAAACTTTGGTAAAAAAAGATTTAGAATCAATATTTTCATTGACGCTGTATATTGGGTTGTTTGCTGCTTTTATACTTTTTTTGTTAGCTTATCCCATTGGCAATTATTATAATGATGGTAGTGTGGCAAGCGTAGTGCGACTTCTTTCTATAAATGTAGTATTTGCTTCTTTAAATATTGTCCCTAATGCGCTTTTGCTGAAAGCTAAAAAATTTAAGTTAGTAGCTGTTCGTACATTGGGTTTACAGATTATATGTGGCTGCATCGGAATTTCGTTAGCATACATAGGGTTAGGGCTATATGCATTGGTAATTCAATCAATATTGAGTACAGCGGGCATTTTTGTATTTAATTACAATCAAAATAAGATAAGATTTTTTAATAAAGTATATGTAGCTTCAATTAAAAAAATCATTAATTTCTCTGCTTTTCAGTTTGCTGGAAGTGTGATGAATTTTATAACGAAAAGTATAGATAAACCTTTAGTAGGTAAATATTTAAGTTTGGCTTCACTTGGCTATTACGAAAAGTCATATAGATTGATGCAGATGCCTGTTGATAATTTATCTTATGTGTTTACGCCTGTAATGCAGCCAATGTTTCGTGAATTTCAGCATGATTTGCGGATAATGTTTCAAAAATATAAGAAAATTCTTAAAACATTGGCGATAGTTGGTTTCCCTCTTTCTGCTTTACTCTATTTTTCTGCTTACGATTTAATACACTTGTTTTATGGAGGCAAATGGGATTTAGCTGTAACTCCTTTTCGGTATTTAAGTTTATCTGTTGGATTTATGGTATTGATGTCTTCTTCAGGACCTATTTATCAAGCAAGTAACAAAGTAAAATTTATGCTTGTTGTAAATATTGCAGAATTTATTGTTTCTATTTCATGTTTGTTGCTTTCTTTGCATACAGGTAATGTAAATTATGTTGCTTTCTGTATTAGTATAGGAGTGGTAGTTCGCTTTGTATTTGTATTTTGTTTGTTGAGCATAGGGGTATTTTCAATATCTCCGTTTAAAATAGTACAATCTATATTACCAGGTATTTTGTTGGGAAGTCTATTAGCTTTTATTTATTACATTGAGGAGCTATTACATTTGGACTTGAATATAATTCTACATTTGTTATTAAATAGTTGTATATGGGCATTGCTAACAGGTTCTTATCTTTTATTTGATAAGGATATTCAGATTAAAAACTTATTGAAATGATTAAGGTTAAATTAAGAAAAAAAGAACAATATGCTGTTTGGATAATAGTGCTGTTTTACTGTTTTTATACTCAGTTTTTTAGTGCTTCTTTTTTTGTTAACATGCATATATATCGGGATCTTGTAGTCGTAGCAGACTTGTTAGTTTGTGCAACATTTGTTCCTTATGCGATTAAATCCCATAAGGATGTTGTTTCACGTCAAGTATGGTTTTTATGTTTGCTATTCTGTTTTGCCTTGTTATGGGGATGGTTATATTGGGATGAAAGTCTATATACCGGATTAAAAGCAACTTTTAGGTCCCAAGGAGTTTTTACGTTGTTGTTTTATTTTATATATAAGAAATATCAAGTCTCTTATCAGGCTTTAATCAAAGTAATATTTGCAATAGCAATTATATATTCTAGTTGTTATATTTTAGGTATTCTTACATATCCTAACCAAATTTTTGGAGCGTCTTTATTTTACGATGAAAGTTTATTTGATAAGACTTTGGAGGATCGAGGCGTTTTGCGTTTATTCCTTCAAGGGGCGGATTTTATTGTTATAGCAATATTTTATTTACTTGTCCGTTTTAAAGATAAGAAAAAATATTACTTATGGCTTTTCCCATTATTTATCATGCTTTTGTTACGAGGTACCAGAACACCCCTTGTTGTGACAGGATTGATGTGCTTGCTTTATTATTTGAAAAGTATTAAAAGTAAAGTGGTTTCTATATCTATCTTAGTTTTTGCGATTCTTTCATTTAATGCTGTAAATGACGCATTGTTGAATAGTACAAGTGATAATCCGGTAGTTAAGTATGTACAATTGACAAATAATCAGATGGAAAAAAATGATAGCAAAGGAGAAGAGGATATCCGTGTTCGAATGTCTAAATACATGCTTACCGAATTGAATTCAAAGGATCCTGTTTGTATATGGATAGGTAATGGAATACCAAGTGGCGGAAAGTTACAGGCACGTTTAACTGCATTGGAAAATAATAATTCATTTTGGGTGGTTGATGTCGGTCTAATAGTAATTTTTGTTTATTTTGGAATTGTTGGCCTAATTGTATATTTAGGTTTGCTAATAATGATATTAAAGCTAAAGGTTGATACTAAGTATTATTTTGCAAAATTATATTTATTTTACTTGTACTTAATACTTCCTACCAACTGTTCTCTGATAACTCTTTCTTCTTTTATGGTAGCTTTAGTGCTTTATATCCTTTATTTGGGTAACCAAGAAAGAATTTCTAATAAAAGTGTTGTAACAAAATAAATATTTCGATAATATGAGTATTATAAATTTTCTAAGAAAAATAAAGTATGAAATGAAAAATTCGGGGGGGTGGTTTCTTATCCGCTTTATCCTGAAAATTCCTTCCAAACATCTACGTAGATATTGTTTAAATCGCTATAAAAATGTTCATATAGATAAGACAGCCTTGTTGTATGGAGGTATGTCTTGGTGGAAAGGCCCTTTGGAAATAGGCTGTGGATGCAACATAGGTTTCAAGTGTCATCTGGATTGCAGAAGAGGCATAAAGATAGGCAAGAATGTAACGATTGCATCTGAAGTCATGTTTTGGTCTTTGCATCATGATTATAACGATTTGCATTTTAGTATAAAGGGAGGTAATGTTACTGTTGGTGATTATTGTTGGATTTGTTCTAGGGCAATAATATTACCAGGTGTAACTATTGGCGAAGGGGCTGTAGTAGCTGCAGGTGCTGTAGTTTGTAAAGATGTTGAACCTTGGAGTATTGTTGGAGGTGTTCCAGCTAAGAAAATTGGTGAACGAGAAAGAAAGGATTATGACTATGTTCCAGGAGCATATTCTATTCCTTTTTTCTAAAGAAATAATTAATGTAAAATATAATATAGAAATGGAAAAAGTAATTGTAGTTGGTGCCGGTGTATCGGGTCTTTCTATTGCTCATCAGTTGAGTGATAGATATGAAGTGTTAGTTTTGGAAAAAGCTGACCGACCTGGTGGTCTTGTAAAATGTGATAGAGTAAATGGACATCTTTATCATAAGGTAGGCGGTCATGTTTTTAATACTAAACGTCAAGATGTTCTTGATTGGTTTTGGAAGTTCTTTGACAAGGACAACGAATTTACCAAAGCTGATAGAAACTCTGTGGTTTCGATGGAGGATGGCAAATGGATTCCTTATCCTATAGAGAATCATGCCTATATGTTTAGTGAAGGCATGATGAAGGACTTTATCTCCGACCTTGTTTCGATGGCAAGAACTCCTATGTCTGACCCCAAAAATTTTGAGGAGTTTTTGCGAACACGTTTTGGAGAAACACTTTATCAAGTATATTTTCAGCCATATAATGAAAAGGTATGGCGTAGAAGCTTAAAACATGTTCCCTTATCTTGGCTTGCAGGTAAGCTGCCTATGCCAACATTGGAGGAGATGATTTACAATAATTTCAAGCATATAGAAGAAAAAGCCTTTGTTCATAGCTCATTTTACTATGAGAAAAATGGAGGTTCCCAGTTCTTGGCAAATCGTCTTGCTGAAGGTCTGAACATTCAATATAATGTGGATGTGAACTCAATCGAAAAGATAGCTGCAGGATGGAAGGTAAATGGAATGGCATGTGATAAGGTCGTATTCTGTGGAAATATCAAAGATTTGCCAAGTATAATCTCTGGCATTAACATTTCAAATTATAAGGATATGATTGATGGCTTGGAAAGTCATGGAACAACATCAGTACTTTGTGAGATTGATGATAATCCATATAGTTGGATATACATGCCAAGTCGTCAGCATCAGAGCCATCGCATCATTTGTACAGGAAACTTCTCTCCAACCAATAGAAACAATGGTGTTATGTCTGCGACGATAGAGTTTACTGATTATATTTCCAAGGAAGACATCATGGACAATTTAAAACGTATTCCTTTGCATCCAAAGTATATTACTCACGAATATACTCAATACACCTATCCTATTCAGGATGAGAATACTCGACCAAATATTACTTCTTTGAAAAATGTGACCGAGGCAAGTGGGTTGTATTTGTTGGGACGTTTTGCAGAGTGGGAATATTATAATATGGATGCTGCAATGGGAGCAGCCATTGATTTAAACAAGAGAATGGCATGAGAAAATTAATAAAAATAATCTCTCAACGAGCTTATGCTAATTATCCCTCATTTAAAATAGTATATGAATGGGAAGATATTTTGGCAAAACAACTGAATCTTGTTATTCAGAAAGAGAATAAAATTAAGTTCAAATTTTTTAGAAGATTTGAAAATAATAATTTGACGAATCTTTATCATTCTTTTATTTTAAGTGGTGATTTAAAGATTCGTTTTGTAATGCAAGCCGAAACAAAAAAGTTATGTATTTTAGATTGTAATACTATTCCGGTTATTATAGATTTTTGGCTAGAAGAGAAAGATTTGCAAGAATTCTATGAAGCCTATAAGTATTGTCCATTGGTTTTGGTAACAAGTGCTGAAGTCTTTGAATTTTTGAAAAGCAATAATTGTCCATTGACTATTGAGCATTGGCCACTGTCATATCCAGACATATACAAGATGAATTTGGATACAGTCAAAGATAAGAAATATGAATTTTGTATATTTGGCAGACCTAATCCTTTTTTTATTAGATTGCTGGATGAATATTGCAAAAAACATTCAGACTTTACCTATATACATAGTACTGGAACTGAGAACAATCGGGCTTTTGTTGATCATAATGGAAATGTAGTCCTTAAAGATACTGGAAGACAGTCATATCTAGATATGATTAGTAAAACCAAAATATCTTGTTATACAACTCCGGGTATTGATGAAAGCAAGAAAATCACAGGTCGGTTTAATCAAGTAACACCAAGATTATTTGAAATGCTAACCAATGGTTGTTCTGTGATTGGACATTATCCTGATAATGCAGAAACTCGCTTTTATGAATTGCACTCGCTGATTCCAAATGTGAACAATTACGATGAGTTTGAGCAAGTATTGGATACTTTACGTACTAAGCCGTTGGACTTTACTAAAATAGCATCTTATATGGATAAACATTATACTTCAACAAGAGCAAAAATGCTTGTTGATATTTTGAAGAAACATTCAATTTCGCTTTCATGACAATTCTATATTATAGCACACCATTCTTTGCCGATTGTGACTATCTCTAATTTGAAGGCGTTGCAGGAGGATAGGAATGATGTGACTTATCTCATTGCATTGGCTCCTTATAGTTTGAAGAGTATACTCTTTAACATTAAGGAGCAAGTGCAAGAGTATGCAGATTATCTGCAACATGTAATTCTGAACTCAAAGTTTATGATAACTATATGGATATGAGCAAGGTGTATATATCAATATATACTATCATACAAGATTCTTCCTAGCAGTGCATGTAGATGGCTTTGAAGGTGTTATGGTTTATCAAGAAGAGGAAGTTTGATGTGATTCATACAGACTATATGTTGGATATGTGGAAGAAAAATCTTAAAATAAAAAAAAGACTTTTTTCTGGTAAAGTGATTATTAAGTAATCTGCCTGTTTTTCAGACAATAGATACTTGGTATCCAATTTTCGGACCCTTACCTTTGTAAGTAAAATCCCACAAAACTCTACAGGTCGTGTTTTTGAGGGTAAATATTAAAATAGCATTAAACATATGTCCTACAATAATGCAGGACGATAAAAAATACGTATGAAAAGAATCGCAATAATATCTTTTTATCATATAGAAGCTTCTATTTGTTTGGCAAAATACTTAGGTTTACGCAACGATATCGAAGTAGATTACTATTTTATAGCCGATGTGTTGAGGGATAAAGGTTTTCAATCAGGTATTGATTATCACAGAGCTAATAAGAAACTTGGCATCCAAGTTTTGGGAAAGAATGAAATTCCTGAAATTTATAAATGGGCATGTCAGTCTAAGGTAAATTTTCATGTTCTTAGAGTCTTGTCTTTCTCGCCTAAGTTTTATTGGCTATATAAAATAATAATTAAACGAGTTTTGAGAAAAATAAATGGAATAAATTATGATGTTATCAATCTTGTAGGGCAAACTCCATGGATTGAGTATATTCATAAACATCTGAAATGCAATAATTTAATTCATTCAATTCATGAAATTGGTAAAATTCATGTAGGTTCTGTTTCTACTCCATATTTCGATGAGTTGATAAAGAAACATTCTAAAATTCTATTCTATTCTAATTTCTTAGAAAATAGATTTAAGAAAATAGATGTTGATAGTTTGTGTCATGTAGCTCATATTCCCTTTGGCGTTTTTGAAACAACTCATCTTTATGAAAGGACATGTGATACGAATTTAAATATAGATAGAAATAAAAAAATATTTCTTTTTTATGGCTATATTAAGCCATATAAGGGACTTGGTTTATTAAAAGAAGCTCATTCTAGATTACATGCCATTGCCGATAAATATAATCTAATTATTGCAGGTGCAGGAACAGATGATGCCTTATCATACTTTAGGTCGGAAAAGAATGTTATTTTGATTAATAGATTCATGTCAGATGGTGAAATCTCTTACTTGAATAAAATTGCTGATGTCGTATTGCTCCCATACAAAACAGCTTCTCAAAGTGGTATTGTTCCAACTTCATTTATGTATGGTAATCCAATCATTGCAACAAATGTTGGTGCTTTAGGTGAAAATATCAAGGATGGAGTTAATGGATTATTGGTTGCTCCTGATGATTGCTCTGGTTTTGCTAATGCAATGAGAAAAGTTGTAGAAGATTCCTCGTTGATTCAAAAATTAAAGAGTGGTGCATTATCGTTTGGACATGGAGATGAGTATGATTGGAATAATATTGCCAAGAAGACTCTTGATTTTTACTTTGAGTAAGATTCTGAGTAATGTTTAAATTAAAATAAACTGTAACAATAAAGTATTTGTTCTTTAAATAGAGTAGTTTTATCTAAAATTATTAGAGATATATAGAATTAATCAGTTTTGAAGAACTTATAAATTTATTTATAATATGTCTATGAAAGTAGTTTTTTGTAATTGTACTCAGTGTTATCCAAAAAAATTCTCTGCTTCTAATACAAAAATGGAGTTTATGGCTAGAGGATTAATGGAAAATGGTACCCAAGTAGCTGTACTTAATGAAATTGTTGGTGAAGCTAATTTTAGAAATGTTGAAGAAGGAAATAACAAGGGTATAAAGTATTATATTTTTTCGCAATGTGGAAATAAAATAGTATCATATTTAAAGAACATTAAAAAGATGATTGCTGTTTTAAGAAAAGAGCGAAGAAACCATGATACGAATATACTTTTCTGCGGTGGAATTTTTCCAACTTTTGCAATGCAGGTTATATTTGGTAAGCTATTGGGATATAAGTGTGTCTTGTTAATTCAAGAATGGAATTCAGCCTTTAAAGATGCTTCATTATTGCATAGATGGTCTTCTTGGGCAAGTTGTCATTTTTGGGGATATTTTCTGGATGGTATAATACCTATTAGTCATTTCTTAGAGGACAAAATGAAACATTTCGGGAAGCCAATGCACATTGTTCCTGTCTTATCTGAGTATGGAATAGGAAAAAATGAATGCTGTCCAGATAAAGTTCAGTATTTCTCATATTGTGCGAGTGCAGCATATTTTCGCGTTGCCAAAATGATGCTTGATGCATTTAAAATTTATCTTGAAAATGGTGGTACATGTAAATTGGTTTTTATAATATCTGGTAAAGAGTCAGATATTAGAAAAGTGAAGGAATATGTACAGAAATTAAAAATAGCAGATTTTGTGATATTTAAACAGCAAATTCCTTATTCTGAATTGATTGAAACTTATGAGTCTTCGTTGGGGCTTTTGATTCCTCTAGATCCAAATTCTTTGGCAGATATTGCCCGCTTTTCTCAAAAAATAGCAGAATATGTTTCCACATGTCGTCCTATCATTACAAGTAATGTTGGAGAAATCCCATATTATTTTAAGGATAAGGAGAATGCTATTATTTGTGAATATTCTGATAAGTCTTATGCTGATGCAATGTTGTTGTTGCAAAACGATAGAACTTTAGCAAATAGTGTTGGGCGTAAAGGATATGAAGTAGGTTTGAATAAGTTTGACTATCATGTTAACGGTGTAGCTTTATATCATTTCTTGAATAAATTTTAGTTATAAGTTACATTGTAGAGTTATAAATATTGGCATATAATTCTGCCAACATAAGTATTGTGTTTAAAGAACTATTAGGTTATATATTGATATGTAAGAATATCTTTTTTTAAGTTATAATGAAAAATTGTAGTTTAGTATCAGTTATAGTTCCTATGTATAATGTAGGTAATTATATCCCCAAATGTATTGAAAGTATACTAAATCAAACATATAGTAATATAGAAGTGATTTTAGTAGATGATGGCTCTCCCGATAACTCAGGGAAAATAGCAGACCAATATGCCGTAAAGGATGAACGTGTTAAGGTTATCCATAAGCAGAATGCTGGAGTTAGTGCTGCACGTAATACAGGAATTAATGCCGCTACAGGTGATTATATTTGTTTTGCAGATGGGGATGACTATGTTATGCCAAATTACGTAGAACATTTATTAAAACTATGCGTCGATAACGATGCAGAAGTGGCTTATACAATTGATATGTTTACGACCTTTCATAAAGAGCAGGTTTCAAACCACTTTTCCCAGGTAATTTCATCTGAGGATGCTACAGAAAACATATTATGTTATAAGGTTCCTATTGGTGTTTATTCAAAAATGTTTAAACGTTCATTTATAAATGAGCATAAACTTCGTTTTTTGGAGGACGTTTATATCGGTGAAGGATTTAATTTTAATACAGCTTGTTTTCAAAGAGCGAAGAAGGTAGTTTTAAGTTCTGAAAGAATTTATTTCTATCGTCGTGATAATGAAGCTAGTGCTATGACTAGTTTTAAAGAAGCTAAGTGCTTAATGGCTCTTAAAGCTATAGATATTATCAAAGATAACCTTGTGCTAAGAACTCCTCGTGTGTTAAAGGCTTGGAAATTTGCCCATTGGCATACTCATTTTGATATGTATTGTTGGATTGTTAATTCAAATGCTATACATATAAATGAAGAGTTATACAAAAGATGTCGTAGTGTTGCTCAAAAAGAAGCATTGATTGCTTTGTCCGTACCAACGAAAAAGAGTGAACGGATAAGAGGCATTTTAGGTTTGCTTGCACCTATGATTGTTGCAAAATTAATGTTGTGGAGAAGTAAACGATGAATATTAAAGTTATAACGCGTCATGGTCCTTCGAACTATGGCTCATTGCTTC
>OQVZ01000336.1_pt1 | contig 17963 bp, 17 predicted proteins | sample 1691571 | NCBI WGS metagenome assembly OQVZ01 (sample SAMN03418261, study PRJEB22391) | human gut metagenome | biome: human-gut; feature: organic feature; material: feces | host: Homo sapiens | place: Tanzania | collected 2013-01
CCACCCATTCCGACTTCTGATACACATCATAAAACTCCTTGTCCTTCTGAAGCTTAATCAGATGGTCAAGATTAGGAGTCACAAGAACACCCTCCTTCAAGTTCTCCAAAAGTTCCTGACGAGTAATGTTCTGAATATTAATATTTAATACTTTTACTGTTTCCATAAAATATAATCGTTAATTTGCACAAGAAGCTATTGTAGTAATCTCAAACAATCCTTATCATCCTGTTTATAGATTTCGACTTGATGCATTTCAATAAGCTCTTCCAATATCTTTCGACTACTGTCAAATTCATATTTCTTTCTACCTAATATACAATAAATAAAATAATCCTTACTCACATATTGGGCACCATATGATTCTGCCCAAGCTATACAAGTTTTCAAATTACTTAAAAAGGTCTCTTGAGATATTTCACGATAATGATGTTTTACATCTACACCATCTTCACCATCAGACTCATCATCAATATTTGCTTCAGAATCAAATAAAATAGAAGCTAATGGCAATGTTTTACCATCTACAACATAGAAAACATGATTTGTAAGATTATAGCAGTTAGCTATATAATGATCGAAAGGAAAAAGTTCCTTGTTAACCCAATCTTTTTTAGATAAGTCATTTGTGAGGAATATCACATCTTTTTTCAGTGATTTCATCACCTTTAGAATCTCATGATAAATATAGAAATCCCCTTCAGCTTCTTTGCCTTCCTTTAACTTATCTCTATCTCCTCTTCCAGGAAAAGTATAATGTTTATCAGCATCACGAATGTCTTTACTATCCTGCATTTTATAAAATGTCTCAGAGCAAGCGGCATATAAATTGGATAGAAATTCTTTTTCTTTGGATTGTAATTCTTCTGTAAATTGGCAATTAGACAAAGCTAACAAAAAATCCGCATCATCATCTAAAGTTTTCGTGTCGCTTAATATACTATCGGATAAATCTTTTAGCTTATCATCCACATCTTTTATTAAAGTAGAAATAATTTCATTATTATCACATTTCCACTTGTTTAAGCTTTCTATTACAGAATCTACCGCCTGTACATTATCAGGATAATCAAAGCGAATAATTGGCGTTTGTTTAAAATTCGAAAGTTTTTTAACAAAGCTAGCTATCACTTCATTTTTTTCTTCTAAGAAATTACACAGAGTTTTTGCAGTATCTTTTAGTTTCAAACTATATGCCTCCTTATAATTAGGTCGTTTTCTCTGAAACTCAGTATCTACTTGACTAACAATATAAATTCTTGAATGATTAGCATTCAGGAATTTTATAAACTGTTGCCTTTCTTGTTTTGAATAAAAATAAGCATTTAGCAAAACATTGGTATCCAAGATTATAGGAACAGAATTATCCTTTACCCAAAAATGCTCTTTTAACTCCAAATGTTTCTTATAATATTCTACTGCTTTCATCTGAATACCCAGATTTCCATTATGAAAAGCAAAACAAAAGCTTTCATTTATTTTAATCATCTTCTTCGGCATCTTCATAAAGTTGTTTGATATCTGAGTTTTTTGCTATACAATTATACCATGCAGATCCCCTTAATAAGGTACCGACATAAACACTAGAATCTTCATCACATATCTCTTTCAATGCATCCCTGATTTCAATAGATGAACTATTAGTATTTAAGAGAAAAGCATTTTCAAAAAGATGTTCATAATTTCCAAAGCTTCCTAACAAAGTCTTTATAGTACCAGGCATTATATCTTCTGTAACTATCACTATAAAAGTCCTCATAACATAATTTATTTAATTTGTCATAAATCAAAATTTCGTAAAAAAACAAATAAGCTTATAACATAGATATATACTCCAAAACCATGTTTTACCTCCTTCAATGAACAAACGAACTATAGTCCGTTCTTCTTGGCTACGATATAGCCAACTATACCTTCTTCAAAACCTTATGATACCCTATAGCCACAACATATGATAAACACATCAGCACAACCCAATCTGCATAGAAAGGCAATATGCCTCTTGCAAATTTGAAGTAAATACTAAATATCAGTATATGGATAAGATACCACTCATACGATACCTTGTTGGTATATTGAAAGAAACGATTAACCCAATTGATACACAATTTATAAACAATGAGAGCCATAGACATATAGCCAACCAGCGAAGGGATATCATTGTATGATTTCCAGTATCCACCAACGATACCTGCTACACCGGTCAACCCCAACCCAACAATCATTGCACCCAATAAAATACCAAACTTAGGGACTTTAATTTTCTCAGGATGTTCAAAGTATATCTTTGCCAACCACATACCTAAAACAAACTCCCAAAGATATTGCAAGAAGAAGCTATTCCAAATTCTTTCATCGTTTATACCTAAATAAGTAGTAATTGTTGCCCAAATAAGACTGACGAGTAATGAAATTCGCCCCCCCATATCCACTCTAAACAGTCTAACTATTAAAGGCCAAAATAGATAAAACTGGATAATTGTCGATACGAACCACATCTGACCTCCAAATGCACATTCCAAAGAAGGAACAAACATTTTGTATAGAAAGGCTGAACCAAACAAAGGGTTAAGCACATCTTGGCCACATACTAACCAAAAGTACAAGGCACTTATGATTACTACAATAAGATAAGGTATATAGACCTTGGAGAATCTTCTTTTCAAGAATTGCCCATAAGTCAATGGTTTATATAGTGAAGACAGATACAATCCAAATCCACTACACAATATAAATACATGAACACCAGCACCACCCAATGAAGTTGCCTTCTGCAAGAAACCAGGTAAAGGATAACTCTGTACAAGATGCATTAAAACTATTGTAAATATGGAAAATCCTCGAAGAAAATCCACAACAACCAATCTTCTATTATTCATTTTTATTACTTAACATTTTCATATACAATGCTTTCAAATCTCCAAATACTTTCTCTGGGAAAAAGTCCTGTACTACATTGAAAGCATTATTGCCTTGTTTTCTAATTGCATCATGACTTTCTATATAAAACTTGATAGCATCAGCTATACCCTTTGTATCGCCAGGCTTAACCAAGATACCATTTTCACCACTCTTGATAATCTCAGGAATTCCCCCTACAGGAGTAGATATGATAGGATGACTATAAGCCATAGCTTCAAGGATAGCAATAGGCAATCCCTCGTTGTAGGATGGCAAGATATAAACATCTTCCCAATTCAAACAATCTATCTTCTTCTGACTAACAATCCAACCTTCATAGGTCACAAACGATTCCAAGCCATTCTCACGAATATAAGCCTTGATGTCACCATCAACCTCATTACCTCCCATACGAAGTAAAAGCTTATCGGCAAAATACTCCTTATTATCCACAATAGCTTTCAATAAGTCGAATCCGCCTTTTCGCTTGCTAATTTCCCCCATATACATCAGATGTAACTTACCATCTTCTGTATGTTTATCTGGAGCTATCTCTGGAGGTGACACGATGTTGTTAAGAACATGAATCTTGTCCTTGACCATTCCGATGGATGCAAAATACTCTTTCCATGATTGCGACAATACAATTAAGGCATCACACATTTTCAATGTATCTGTAATACCTTGTTTGTCTTCTGCTCCATGATAATACTCAACGAAGTCAGCTGCATGCTCATGCAGAATCACCTTTTTGCTACATTTCTTGGCAAGATGAATAAATAACTTACATCTATCAAATGAAGCATTTGCAGCTCCATGAATATGCACGATTTTTATACGCTTGTCAAAAGTCAGTAAGAACCAAGTTCTCACCAATGCCTGCAGAGCATACCAAGACTTCACCAACTTATTACCCAACTTCCAAGTTGGAATAAAACGCATGTTCTCAATATACTTATCATAAGATACAAGAACTGCAGTCATACCTCCCTTTGTCTTCATTGAAACTCCCAAGAAAAGGACTTGAGAAGACTGTTCTTTATTGATATATTTTCTTTCCATATCCTAACACTTTATTCTTGAAGATTTCTAATTTCAGCCATATCAATCACTTAACAGGTATTTAAATCTTAAAAACTAGATGATGTTTTCTATACTTTAATTTTACAGAGTCTATTACAAAATATGGAATCCTATTATTTTTATCCTAATATAGTTTTATAATTTTCTTCCATTCGTAATCACCAGTTCCAAAGGTTTGAGAGAACAAACGAGACAAACACTTACAAATGAAAGCAACCAACAGTACCATTATCACCATAATAGGCAAATTAAAAGGAAAGATGCCATTCATCTTTGTTGTAAAAACACTATATTGTATCAGATATGACTCCAAACACAGTCCTGAAATTGTCATAATAATCGTATGCCACATTTTTTTAGCATAAAGCTTCTTCCAAAAATCGGCATGACACCATTTATAGAAATAAAACACGATACCCATAAGAGGAATAAGTGAAATAATCTGATAAGGAGCCACCATAACATTTTTTTTGGCAACAAACTGTATAGCATAAAATATAACTAGACATAAAGTCATTAGACAAAAGTCAAAGACTGATCTAAATTTCATCGTACTATGTTTTAATCCCATCCATGAGCCGAAAAGCATGAAAGCAAAGTAAGGAAGCCAGCGGTACAATGTTGTAATTCCATAAATGCCTTTTTCACTTGTCTCATACTTATAGGGGAACCATAATACGTAAACCGCTAAAGAGATAATTCCTGTCAGTATAATTATCTGCGGAATATACTTTACTGCATATCGCTTTATCCAATAGATAAGGATATAATACACCATAATAGCTACAACAAATTCACCCCCCCGAACCTCAGCAAACTCAAAGTGTTTTGTTGGGTAAGCACAGCTGCCACCAACACACAAACAAAGACTGAAGGGTAGATTCTGTTAATTCTTCGCTTATACCAATTTGCAAAACTAAGCTCCCGCTTGCTCAGCAGTAAAGTATATCCTGAAGCAAACAGAAAAAGAACATCGCCTATAGCACCCCCAGTCGCCAATATTCCATATTTTACATACAAAGCATCCATATGACTGTTGATGATAAGAAACACAGCCAAGAATTTTAAAATATCAATACTATAATCTCGATCTTTCATATAATTAAAATTGTTTAAATACATTTCATATGTTAAGTCAAACTTGATTTCAAGAAATCCACAGACTTTTCTCGATAATCCTTCAAAACTGCATGAACCTTAACATAATTAATATCCTCTCTAACTTTCAGAACATCTCCTTGATATAATCTATCTTGCAATCCAAATATTCCTAGCAGACTATCAATTCTCGAGTTTCGAGAGCCCTTACTTGAAGATTTAAAGCGATAGAACGTCATGAACTTACGCTTAAACTGAATAGAGAAAGCTGAGCAGTGGAAGGAATCAGTTAATACGTATGCAGCCCCACTAATATACTTCAAAAAATCATTAGGATCAACAGCGTATGGTGTTTCATCACCAAACTGCTCATCACTTGGAACATATTCATCCATGTGACGCAGAGTAATAATCTTATAGCCCGTAGCCGTCTTCAACTGTCTTGCAGCCTCACGTGCTTCCATGTTCGTACCTAGGAAATAGCAGAAAATATAAGGCTCAGTTTCCTTAACCTTACTATCCTTGATTTCCTCCATCCATTCTTCCGGAGAAAGAAGCATGGTAGGGTCAGCAACCACGGTAGCCTTCTGATGCGAAAGGGTATCAACAATCTCCTTACCCTTTATCTCTCTTACTCCTATACGATAGAATCTATCAAGATAACCTCCAGTCGCTTTGCGCTGAAAAGCAGGAATCTCAGATACACCAAAACTAGATGCATAAGCCACCTTACGCACTTTATCATCTACAAAAAGCAGATTAAAGAACTTAGTAGGAAGACTTAATGGAGTCCACACCTGGTCACTACCAACAACGACTGCGTCATAGTTCTTCGAACCTTCATGCAGAGCAGCATATCCATAATAGTCTTTAAAAGTAGGAATAAATTTCCTTTCCTTATAAGCTTCAACAGCCTCTGTTCTTATCTTGATGTTAGCAGCATATCCAGTAAGCTTCTTCAAGTCGTTCTTGCCTTTAATTCTATCCATCACAATCTTGCCACCATCACAGCGAAACGCATTAACTATCCATTTCACCTTATCTACAAACGATAACTGCTTAACATAATTAATGACCTCAACATCATAGCCCAAAGTTTGAAGCTTTTTGATGAGCGCATACCCCACCAATGAGGTTCCATAATTTGTATGTCCCTTGCGATACGCAATGACACAACCTATTTTATTGATAACCATATTTTATTTATTGTCAGTGATTTTATTTATATGTATCATATTCCAATTCCAGTCACCAGAGACCAGCCATCCACTTTCTGTCGTACAAATAGGAAAAATCTGATCATGAGAATTAGATATTTCTCGTAGACCTTTGTATTCCAGTAATCCATTATCTGTGATTTTGAAAATTACAGCACCACTTGTAGCAGCACTAAGATAGATATTCCTCTTGTAAATATCTATACTTTTTGGATGAGCATCGCCAGGCATAGGCTTCCAAAAATCATTTTTCGGTATATAATATACTTTAGACTTTATGGAATGAATATCTGTTACATTTAATTGAATAACACCCCTAACGTCCTCCTTTTTAAAATAAACTTGTGGCATGGGAGCTAAAGTCGCATACAAATAAGGATAATCTTCCTTTATATCAAGGGTTTGCACATGCACATTTCCCGCACAGATATCAGATAATTTGATGTTTTTTACAAATTTTGGCTTTTTGTAATTTGTTATATCCCAAATATCAATACCCTTCGTAAACAATGTAAATGCAGCATACCTCTTTTTTTCATATTTCCATATAACGGAACCTTGATATTCCGTATATTCATCAGAAATATGTTCATATAGTTTTTGCGGAAAATCTGTTTGGGATATATTGAATAAGTAAAACCGATTAATTCCTGACAAGAGCATAATTGAATCCGAAATTACGACATCATTCATCTTAGAGGGAAGAGCGAATTCACTGACTACATCCAAATTATTTTTGTTAAGGATAACCAATTCACCTTCATGTGAGGCTTTATCATTTTTATCAGGACCTGGCAGAAAAGAACGGCATGCAACAAATACACGATCTTTACATACAGCCGATCCATGCCCAACTATCCCATGTCGCAAAAAACTTTCGTTCTCAGCAACCAACTTGCTTGTTCCATGTTCTATTAGATATTTCCTTATACCACAATAACCTGTTGCAAAAATAGTATCTCCATCTGCAGCCAGATTCCAATTACCTTTACATATTGTACGATATATGCGAGTCCTAAGTGGAACATTGTTATAAATGTAAACTCCCAAAGTACAAATAACAAGAAATGCGGAGATAAGCGAGTATAACCAAATCTTTTTATTTGTCTTCTTCATCATTCTTTTGGAAATAGTTTATTAATAACATATCTCACAATTTTACAGTCATATAGTCTTCCCTTAATCTTTTGTTTGAATGTCAAATTCTTCCAACTAGCTGCACACATATGAACTGCAAGACTTTTCTTGTTTGCATGTAATTTGGAAGCAAAAACAGAGTAATCAAAAATTACCATATTCTGCTCTATATGCTGTTCAACATTTTTATATTTAAATCCGTATTTTTCAGCATGATAAGCAAGAATATTCGGGACTGTAAGGTCATTATTCCAAACATCTTCGAATGTATGATTGTCATAATAACTAAGAACATCTGTGATAAATGGATGTTCTTTTTCGCATCCCATCAAAGCCGAAAATAATCCAACACCAGGAATACGGGTACATTCTCCTTTCTTTACACGTTCTCCTTCTTCATTGAGCATAGCCTTCACCTTAGCCATATCTTTTCTAGCAGGGGCATATTCATAGCTTGTGAACATACTATATTGTAGGAATTCATCAAATCGTGTCTTTAAGAGAATATCCGTATCCATATATATACCACCCTCCTTCCATAGAGCATAAACTCTAGTATAATCTGCAACATAAGCATATTTATTCGCCATGTATGCACCACGAGTAAAAGGTATTGACTGAATATCTATTGATTGCTCATTCCAACATTTAAACTCATAATCTGGCATCAGTTTCTTCCAGCCATCAATATAGGCTTTTTGATCCAAAGGCATTTCTTTAGGACCAAACCAACAATAATGTATAATCTTTGGTATCATAATAATTACATTTTCCCTAATAGTCCCTTATGTCCTCTTACAAACATTTTCCATACTGTCCATTGATCGCCATTTTTGTATTTTTTGTTTCGAGGTAAATTATAAATAATAGCAAAAAACATATAGAATGGCAAATATAATTCTCCAAAAAGTCTGAAAAATACATTTTTTCCATGATGATGACAGAAATATGCGGTATTTCTAATATGATACCACTCTTTCCATCTATTTTTGAACAGTCTTTGCTCATTTGTGAGTTCCTGACAAAAATATTCTTTATACATGACTGCATTTGGTACATATAAAACTTTATATCCAGCAACTACAGCTCTATAAGAATAGTCCGTATCATCATATAGAATAAAAAGATCTTTTGTCGGAAGCCCAATTGTTTCAACAACGCTTCTTCTGATAAGTGGTCCCTCGAAAACCATTCCCATTATTTCTACAGTTTGAGAATTGGCAACATCCGTCAGTGTTAGAGGTTCTAAATGCAATCGTTGAAATGGATTAGATAAATTAAGTTTTTTAAATTCGGATATGAAAACCTTATTATTCTGTACCCTTTGAGGACATAGAATACCAACACCATCTTCGGCGTGTATAAGTAAGTTTTTCAAACAATCTTCTTTAGGATAAACATCATCATCCATACACCAAATCCAATCGGACTTGAATTTCAAAGCTTCAGAAATTCCTCTATAAAAGCCTCCTGATCCTCCTACATTATCCTGAAGAAATACTAAAATGTCATTTTGATCATTTAACCATTCTGTAGTTCCATCAGTAGAGCCATTATTAACCACAAGAATTTTGAATAGTTTTATTTGCTGTGATTGCAAACAACTAATGACTTTCTTTAAACACTCCAAACGATTATAAGTAACTACAACCGCTACAATTTTATAAATATTCATAATTATTTTTCTTTTCTTTTGTTTTAAGCGCTATATAAAAAAACAACATTAATGCAGTAACTTCTTCTGGGAAAAGAATACCACCTCCAGCAAAACTGGTGATACAATACAGCAGAAGAGGATAGCTTATATATTGATATCGTTTTACTTTTTTACAGAAAATAGCTTTTATAAATATATAAGCCAAACCTAACAAAGCAAGTAATCCATGATAGAAATAAAAACCAGCCCAACCTACATCTGATGGAAAAACTCGAAGTGCATCTGTTATTTTCTGAAATTCATATCCCCAAGTACTATTACCCATTGAAGGAACTCCATTTCCTAAAATACGAGTTACTTCATTTGTTTGGTAAGAATTTGTATAAAAATCCCATGCTATTATTCGTATATCATCTTTTTCCTCAGACCGTTCATGTTGATTTTCCGACATCTCTATCATATTTTTTACAAAAGGCACCTCTGATATAACTATTTGGTAAAACCCCCAAAAAAATAGGACGATTATGAACTTTTTATAAAGCTTCACTTTTGACATATAAAAAAACAAGCCAAAAGCAGCAGCAAGTACTATATATTGTCGAGCTACCCAGAAAACGATAAACATATAGGATGCAATTATTGACAGTCCCCATAGTTTCTTTTTTTGTATTTTATATTGTGATAAAGAATAGAAAAATAAGAATACAATATAAATAATAGTAGTACGCACTCGAATAAAGCCGCGTGAATTATCAATTTCCTCCTGTTCTGAACCGAAAAGACAATGAGGTGCAGTCAGCATATTTACACCATTTACTATCATGCCAATAATACCCATTACGACAAGTAGTTTTTCTATTTTTTCTATTGGAGGATTAAAAGCGAACAATATAAATAAGAAGGAGTATGCAAACCACCTAAATAAAATAGCCTGAATGGAAACTACCATACTTTGTTCATGAAAGACCGTTCCCATCAGGGCTGCTATAACAAATCCAAAAATTAATAAACAATATGCGACCTTAGGAAAATCTTTAAAATTTGTACTCTTATAGTTTCTGAAAGCTACGAATATACATAGAACAGAGATACTATAAAAGGCCATTTTTTGAACAGGTACACTCAGAATCTGGCTTGGATTATAAAAGCATAGACTCGCAAAAATAAATAAAATGATTAGCTTTATATATTTACTCATTTTTATATATCATAATATTTAAGACCTGCTCTATTATAGGAGCCATATCAAAGTATTTATATTGTCCCAAACGACCGCCAAAAATAACATTTGACTCTTGTGCAGCTAATTGACGATATTCTTCAGCCAAATTATTATTCCGCTCGTCATTAACAGGATAATATGGTTCCATTCCTTCCTTATATTCTGTTGAGTATTCTTCACTAACTACGCTCTTTGGACAATCATATACTTCCTGACCAAACATTTCGAAGTGTTTATGTTCAATAACACGAGTATATGGCTCATCATGAGACGTATAGTTGACTACAGCATTACCTTGATAATTAGGAGTATTTTCTACTCGTGTCTTGAATGAAACTGTACGCCAATCCAGTTTACCTAACTTATAATCAAAATACTCATCCAAGGCTCCTGTATATACAAGCTTGTCTGCGATGTCTCTCCACTTTTCTTTATATTCAGACTTGAAGAAATCTACATCAGTCTTACACTCAACGCCATCCAACAAACCTTCAATCAACTTATTGTAGCCTCCGATAGGAATTCCTTGATATTTATCATTGAAGTAATTATTGTCATAGACAAGTCTTACTGGCAATCGCTTGATAATAAAAGCAGGAAGTTCTGTACATTTGCGTCCCCATTGCTTTTCCGTATATTCCTTAATAAGCTTTTCAAAGATATCCTTACCTACTAATGTCAAAGCCTGCTCTTCCAAATTCTCAGGTTCTTTTTCGCCCAATGCAGCAATAGCTTCAGCCTTTTGTTCTGCTATCTTTGCCTGTGCCTCCTCAGGTGTTGTTACACCCCACATCTGATAGAATGTATTCATATTGAAAGGTAAATTATAGAGTTTACCTTTGTAGTTAGCAACAGGTGAATTTGTATAGCGATTGAATTCAACGATAGAATTTACGAAATTCCATACCTTCTTATTAGAAGTATGGAAGATATGAGCACCATACTTATGCACGTTGATACCTTCGATATTCTCACAATAGACATTGCCACCTAAATGCTGACGCTTGTCTATCACCAGACACTTCTTTCCTTGCTTCTTTGCAAGATAAGCAAACGTAGCTCCGAACAAGCCTGAGCCAACTATTAAATAATCATATTTTGCCATAACTTTATATTTTATCATTTTAAACTTTTAATTGTGTCACTTTAAGTTGTACTGATTGAAGATATTCTGAGAAATTTTGAAAAAGTCTTTCATCAGCTGTAAAATCAACAGATTTCTTGTTGAGCTTTTCATATTTTCTGGCTCCTAAATGATGACATTTCAGGAGTTCTATCTTCTCAACACCCAAAGATTTTAACTGTTTGCAAATCTTTTCTTTTATAGGCATCAACGAGTTTACGAATACCAATCGGTAGAAAACTTTGATTCCTTGTTTTTTTATCAAATCAAGATTTTCCGATATACTGTTCATGTAATTAGGAATATCTCCCTGTTCTGGTTGCAATTTCAAATCAACAATCATTATATCAGCATAAGGAATAACCGCTGCAATATTCTTCTTTCCGACATACAACGTGGTTTCAAATGCAATATTAACATTTTGTTTCTTACACATCTCCAAAACTGGAAGCAATGCATCTGCTTGCATCAAAGGTTCGCCACCAGAAAAGGTAACACCTCCTGATTTACCAAACAATTCCTTGTCTTTTTCTATTTGCAGAAACAAATCAGATGGTAACCAATCATGGCATACTGGTTCTGCAACTGAAAACGGACATTCCGTTATTGCCCTTTCTCCATCATTTCGTTTACAAGAAGCACACAACTCTGACGCAATTCCTTTATATTTGATACATTTGCTGTCATCAAAGAACCACTCTTGTTCTAAAGATATGTTTTCTGGATTACAGCACCATGGACAATGTAATGTGCAACCTTTCAAAAAGATAGTTGTTCTTACTCCAGGACCATCATAAACACAACCACGTTGAATCGCACTAACCCTAATTTTACTCATACAGTTCTGCCCTCTGAATTAAATTATCCTTATATTCTTCTGGCAAGTCATTGAAATAAGCACTGAATCCCCAAACACGAACTATCAAGTTTGGATATTTTTCAGGATGAGCTTTGGCATCAATAAGCGTTTTCTTATCCAAAACATTCAGCTGCAACTCAAATATTCCCTTTTTACATGCTGTCTTCAATATTGTGGCCAGTTTATCTGGATTTTTTGTATATGAAGCTGGAACTATAAAATCAACGACATTACCATTCATTCGATTACCTTCATACTTCAGAGATGAAGCGAAATCCAATATCTCAGATATATCAATGTTCGATGAAATTGGAGATATATGAACAGCAAAAGGATCACCTTTGTGCCTGCCATCAAGTGAAGCAGGGTATTCTTTGGCCAAACCAATGTAACTAGGAGAACTAAAGCCTACTTTTATTTTCTCGCCAAACATCGTACGCTTTGCAACAGCAGCTCCAATCTGCTCCATGATATGATTAGTTAAACTAACCACTTCTTCACTATCAGAGCCAAACTTCAACGCTCCATCTTTAAACAACAAACGTAAATCCTCATGACCAGTATAGTCATTCTGAATACAAGAAAGACAATCTTTTAAAGAACATAGCTTCGTATCAAAAACATATTTTTTGATATTGAGTATCGAATTTATCAGATTAGGTAATCCTACAACCAACAAACCATGATGATTGTATTTAGCGCCACCTTCTGAAAAATCCTTTTCTTTCTTTATACAATCATCGAAGAACAGAGACAAGAAAGGAGCTCTATCAAATTCAACATGTAAATCATGTTCTGCGATGCGCTTAGCTATTTCAAGTCCCAAATTATCTAATAATGATTGATAACTGTCATTTGAGTAATTGGATAAAGTTGTTTCCAACGCATCAAGAATTGTGATATTCTTGATACAGTTATTCTGGTCGAGTGATTTGCCGATAATGAGTGGTTCCCAACATGCAGAAGTACCAAAATTATAAACATCCTCTGTTGCGTAACCAAAAGTCTTCATTAATGGCATTATAACATCCTCATTCATAAGGAGCGGCGATCCACTTCCTCTTAGAATACATTTTATAGCTTTTCCCCATAGTTCATCTGAAGTATGGGAATTGACTCTAAGTATCAATTTTGGATCAGGCTTGGGATTCTCTGTAAATATTTCAAGCAGCATGTGAGTTATTTCATTTTCAACATTCTGTCCTTGCTCATCAATACCACCTAAGATAATAACCTGTCCGGTATCACCTAATAAAGCAGCACTTTTAAATGCCATATCCTTACCCAATACAAGGTACATGTTATGCAACATTTGTTTAGCAGAATCTTTTGTTATAACTCCTTTCTCCAAATCTGCTTTATAATAAGGATATAGAATCAGATCCAAACGTCCTATACCATTTTGTTTGTGTTTGTTTAGCCAAAACAGTCCGTTATAGAACAGAATACGCTGAATTGCTTCATCAAACGACCCACATGGCTTATCTAACATTCTATCAAAATATGTTCTTAAAAGGTCAGAACGAACATCATTATTAGCTAAAGTTATATTTCGGACATTGTTAATAACAGTTCTAACTCCATCTAAACACAAATGCAGAGAATGCTTGAATTCTTCATCCTTGATACTATCAAGTTCTTTTTCTTTGGAGACCAAGCTACCTACCAACAACTTTGCATAATCTACAGTTACACTGGCAATAGGCATTAACCCTTTTCTCTGACATCTAACAACCTTATAATCCAATGGATATACATAATCATAACAAACTGTAGCTACCAACAGCCTTGACATCGTACTAAACTGCATGGCTGTAGACATAACAGGATTTACCTTCTCATTATAAGGTACAATCTTGTGATTCATCATAAACTTGCACAATCCAAACAGCTTTGCAATTTTCCCATTAGGACGTGAAAATGAATCATGAAGTGCGTATGCATATTTTATTTCACCTATATTCATAACTTTACTTGATTTTTCGTAATAATGCTTGTTTTGCTATCAGTATCGTTTTGTTACCACAGAGGTATTGAACCAATGTATAGACCAATACTCCTAATCCAGAACCAACAATAACAAGTACCCATCCTCCCATAAAGAGTTTACATAAAGTATATACAATAATTAAGGATATGGAAGAAATAACCGTCAATATGAAGTCTTTCAGAACATGAAATTCTATATCCGTTGTCTTCTTGATGTAAATATATGATATAATCAGTATTAACAACTCTGCCAATAAAGTACCACATGCTGCACCTATTGCTCCCCACAAAGGAATAAAAACAAAATATGCAACAACGCTCAAAACGGCACTGACAATTACAGATTTCAAGAATTCCTTATCCTTCCCTAACCCTATTAATATTTGAATACCAGTAATATTATTCAGTCCCACAATTGTTGCCAAGAATGCAAGTATTTGCATTGGCACAACAGATTCGACAAATTTTTCTCCGAAAAAGAGTGGAACAAAATCAAGTGCTATTACCAAAAGTATGGAAGTCAATGGTATTGCCATGAATAAAGTAAGAGAGACTGATTTGTTTATCAAGTCATTAACTTCTTGTCGCTTCCCATTTTTGAGGTAATTGGCTATTTGCGGAAGTGCTACAGTAGCTAAGCTTGTAACAACAGGAACTGCAACCTTGCAAATGTGCGCAGCACTATTATAATAGCCAACCTCACTATAGCTATCTATAAAACCTAAAATAACAGTACCAAGCGTAGTATAGATTGCTGTCGCAATGAATGAAGAAAACAATATCATAATAGGCTTAAGATGTTGCTTACATCCAGTGATAACCAGCTTTACTTTTATTCCTAATTTTAGCAACTTTATAAAATTCCATATTTCATTTGCTACAATGGAAAAAGCACTAATTGAAACATAATAAATCAAATCATTCTTATCATGCACAAATATGAACAATGATAAGACTGCTATTGTCTTAATGATTACAGATCTTGCAGCTATATAACCAAATTGTTGTAAACCTGAGAAAAACCAATCAACTTTAAATGGTACGACATACAGAGCAAAACCTGATATCAGAAAGATTGCCCAATGTTCATGAAACTGAGGTATAAACATCGTGCTTATAACAAAGATAACTGATAAAAACAAGGTCATATATACGAGAATAGAGAACACTTCGCAGAAAACCTTATTTAATGTTTTAAAATCATCTCTATTTGCACCTACAATTCTTATACCATAAGTTGGTACTCCCAGACAAGCAACCAGAGCAAAATACGCAGCTACAGTATATGCAAAATTGTATAATCCAACACCATCAGGTTCCAAGACACGAGCGATATAAGGTGCTGTGATAAATGGGAAGATGATGTTGGACACATTCAACAATATATTGTAGAATAAATTAAGCTTTATCGATTTAGCCATTATTTGTTTCTATTTTATTTATACATTTCGTTCTTTATAACTTCATATGTCGTTTGCCATGAGAAATTAGCCATTACATATTTTTGTCCATCATTACCCATTCGTCTCAATTTTTCTTTATCCGATAACGCAGAAATAATAACTTCAGCTAATTCTTTCTTATCTGGCTGACTGACGATGAAGCCATATTTACCATACCCCGTAAACTCTGGTAAGGCAAATCGATTCAATCCGACAATAGGCGTTTTATTTGCAAGTGCCTCTAAATACGTAATACCATTAGGCTCAAATAAAGCAGGCATTGTATATAACGTGCTTCTTTTAAATAATTCAACAGTTACTTCACGAGGTTGATTATAGTAATAATCTATACCATCAATATCAGGACCTTGTGTTCCAACAACAGCCAACCGCACATTTGGAACACCCTTTTTTACTATCGGAAATGCTTCTAACAATAAATCCAACCCTTTCAAGCGTTCTGTGCCTTTTCTTAAAACTATAAGAAGAAGATTCTCTTCATAATTTTTCTCTACTTGAAGAGGCTTGAGATTTACCCCAAAGTGCACATTAAATACTTTATTTTCATCTATAGAATACTCATTTACTAAAAAATCTTTCGTCCATTGATTTTGAGTAAAGATCTTAGTCATAGACTTTAATGATTTTTTATCGCATGCCTCATATTGAGAAAGTTGTAATTTTGCAAATAAAGACGTCTTCTTATCATACTTATAATATGGTCTCAAGACAGAATCCATATAAACATACTGCCCAACATCTTGATAACTTCTTTTTGAACAATGTTCAGCAATAAAAAGTATTTTATCACCAGTATGATTTTTAATAAACCCATCATATTTTTTCTCATAAAAATAATGAACCAAGAAAGATCTTGTCATTATTCTAAGACGAAATAACTTTGATATAAACTTAGATAACATTTTCATCCATGAATTTTCAAATGACTGCAAATTAAATGTTTCCAAATTTTCTTCGTCCTCAGAAAACCTTTTTACCAATATGGATGGAGTCTTAGACCATACTTTTTCATCAGTAGGTTCTCCCCAAGCTGCAATAACAATCTTCTTCATCTTCTTATAATTTTACTCACAAAACTAATTCATAAAGTAATACTTGAATAAGTCTCTATTTCCCCAATCTTGATAATCCTCTACCTCAAATGGTCTGAAAGTCCTATTATCAAGCAACATGGCATAAACGATATGAGACATATATAGTTTTTCGAAATGTCTCAATCGCTCATAATATGAACAGAACTGACTGGCATCCTCGAAAAGATAACCACCCGCATTGAAGTATCGGCTGATAATCTTTTTCTCTATAATATTGGTGATGTAGAACTGATCATCCAAATCCACATAGCTTTTATTGTGAGGATTAACCATATCCAACTTGTCCAGAGGATAAATGGCGATACCATTTGTCTCAGTAAAGTCACAGGTGAAATATCCATCTGCATCCTTTACGAAGATACCACCTTCTATCTGCTCTTGCTTCACGCATTCGTATATAGTTTCTGCTTGTGAATTTGTTGGAACTTTCAAAGATAAGACTTTAGCCTTTTCAGACAACCCTAAATTATGCAACTGCATATTGAGCAATTCTGACAGATGGTATTTCTGATCAAGTTTGTCTAAAATCACAAAATAAATATGCTCGAACTTTGTTAAATCCAAACCTTGAATAGATTTGATGCATAGCAAAACACCATCTTCCGAAAAATTAAAAACATACGGCATCGTATGCTCATATTCTGGTCGGTCTGCTGCTATAGGAACTATTAAACTCAAACTCATAACATTGAATTGATTACATTCTTAAGATAATTGGTTACTTTTTCCTCCTTCGCATACTGTAAGATACGCAAGAAGTTCATCAGTTGGAAGACATGATAATATTCACGATACCAAACATACTGCGAATAATAAGAATCTATCTCATAATCTATCTTCTGAGATATGATGCTCAATCTTACTAAGTCTACATCTCCTTCATACATCAATCGGGACCATTCATACTGAGAATCCTGACGAATTTTTACAAGGTCGAGCAAAGGTGACTCGATAAAAGAATCCAGGAAATCAATGAGATAATAGTTGTTACCATTGAAGAGAATATTTGAGAAAGTCAAATCACCATGACATTTTCCCATCGGGATTTCTATCTCAATCGGAAGCTGCTCAAACACCTTGCTACATTCCTCCAGCAAAGCCTCAACCTCTTTATCTCCTT
>OQVZ01000337.1_pt1 | contig 17957 bp, 28 predicted proteins | sample 1691571 | NCBI WGS metagenome assembly OQVZ01 (sample SAMN03418261, study PRJEB22391) | human gut metagenome | biome: human-gut; feature: organic feature; material: feces | host: Homo sapiens | place: Tanzania | collected 2013-01
CGCGCCTGTCGGCGTGTTCATCGCTCTTACGGACGGAACATCCGGCTTTGCGGATTTTGCCCTTGCACAAACACTCTCCAGTGCTGACGGGAAATCTCCGTTCTGCCGCGTATTGATTTCTTGAAAAAATGCAATGCAGGAATCCGGCAGCCGGAATGGTGCATCTGTTTGAAAACCTCTCTGCACAGGGGGAATTCGTGCAGAGAACCCTCCAAAAAGACGAGCCGGACCGGGTTGCTCAGAAGCCGTTATTCTTTTTTTTCAAATAATCAATAACTAATATAGCATATATATTTACGAATACAACCCTTTCAAGAGCATCTCGTCAAAAAAATTATTTCTGCACTTGATTTTCCTGCTTCAGCGGATATATTGTAGACATGAGACGGAGCATAGCGCAGCCCGGTAGCGCGTCTGGTTTGGGACCAGAAAGTCGTGGGTTCGAATCCCACTGCTCCGACCATAAATTCCATATCGGCAAAAGCCTCTTCCATATTTTTTGCTCAACCTATACCCGATATTGTCGATGAACCGTTTTTCGTCTGTTTCAGCGTTCTGAAAACCACAAGAAACAAAAAAATCAGATTTTTTTTGCAAAAGTCATTTGCATTTTTCACGAACCGGTATATATTAATCGCATACCAAGCGATAAGCCATCGCAAATGCGCCCATAGCTCAGTTGGTAGAGCAAATGACTCTTAATCATTGGGTCCCGGGTTCGAGTCCCTGTGGGCGCACCATTTACTACCTTTAGTCGAACTTCCCGAGTTCGTAAATATAATCTGATAAGATTTATCCTCCTGAAGTCGAATTTCCTTGATAAAGTCAGGCAGGACTGATCTTATTTCATCAGATGTTGCATTCTCTCCGAGAAGATCCTGTAAATTTCTCAACATGCCGATAAATACAAGCGCTATGCGCTCTATCTCAGCGTCCCCACAAGGAACTGTTTCAATCGCCGCTATTTGAGCTTCAATTGTCTCTAGATCAGTCCTTATTCTAGCTGCTCGCTTATTCAATTCCGCAACCAGCAAGTCATCAAGCGTATTTGATATGCAGGCCGCTACCAGCTTATCTCTTTCAGCGACAAGCGACGTCCTTGTTTTTTTCAAGCGATCAAGTTCAGGTTGATGTTGCTCCCGTATTTCTTGATTGCGTTTTTTCACCTCTTCTACTGCAGATTTGACAGCCTTGTCGGAAATCTTAAACGCCTTGATTTGCTCCAATGCGTATTTTTCGATTTTCGGAGCAGATACGCGCGTTCTGCAATCAGGGTCTGTGCATGTATAATATGCGTATTGTCCGCTTTTGGCGGTACCTGGCGTTAAGCGACATCCGCAATGACAGAAAAGCAACCCGGGCAAAAGAAACGGATAGCGGTACGCTTTCGGACGCAATGCTTTTTTGAGCTGAGGCAGTTTGCGCTGAACCTGCAGGAAAAGATCATCAGAAATCAATCGCTCATGTTTCCCGTTGAAAACACTGCCGGCATAATAAATTTTCCCTATGTAGGTAGGATTGCGGAGAAGCGAAAGTATCTTTGATTTGCTGAGTTCATTTTTATATTTGTGCACGATTTCCCGGGTTGTATGCTTATCTGATGCATATAGCTCGAAAATATCACGGACAATAACCGCCTTGCGCTCGTCGACATGCAGGACATTGTCCTTATGAGCTCCGCGTTTATACCCGTATGGCGGATATCCAGCCGGCCATTCCCCGCGCGCGGCGATTGACATCATGCGATCACGGACAGTGTGCGCAGAAGATTTGCGCATGTAACGCGCGATATGTGTCAATATCCCCATCATCATTTCGCCAGTAATCGAGGCCGCGTCAAATTCCGGCTCAGAAGCAGACGAATACCGTTTCCCCGCAGAACCTAAAATATCCATGACTTTATACAAGTCTCGCGGCTCACGGGTCAAGCGGGAAAGGTTATAGGTTACCAGGCAATCCCATGCAGCATTCCCGGCTTCAACCTCTTTCAAGATTTGCCGAATCCCCGCACGATTCAAATTCCCGCCTGTCAAAAACTCATCTTTTACGACGCCAACGATTTCCCCGCCTTTCATCTCGACAAATTTTTTGCAAAACTCGATCTGCATCGTTGTCGAGTTTTCTGCTTTATGGTCAAAAGACGAGCCGCGTTCCGAAATTCGAGCATAAATCAAGTATTTCATCAGTCAAGTTCCTTAAGTTTTGTTTCCCAGAAATGATGGATTCCAGCTTCAGCCATCGCCCGGTCAAGAGCCTTTTCATCCCGCATCGACTGAATCACGGTATAGACTGCGCGGACGGGATTATATTCATCCTTCCTGAATTCATAGTCTTTCCCGCTTTGGTTGATTGAGAGCAGGTAGTACTTATCGCCTTTCTCCGCAAAGCATTTGAACACAACCTCCCCATCCTTGAGCACCGCCACGACACGCTCCCCGGTTTGCAACCGCTGATTCGGGCGAACAAGGATCAACGTTCCGGGAGGATACCAAGGCGACATAGATGATCCAGTAACGCGAATGACAACATCTCCTTCTTTCCCCTCCGTAAAAGAAACCTGATCTTCCGCGTTTATCTCTGCATAATCTGAAATTGGCATAAATGCGGTATTGCATTCCGCCGCGGCCGCATCAGATATGACGGGGAATTTTTGTACAGTTTTTTCCGGGATATAAAGCTCTGCATTCGAGGCTTCCCGAACGTTTTTAAGTCCAAGTTTATAGACAGACATTTCTCCGGGAGTTATAATGCCATAACGCAGCATTTCCTGCAGGAGCTTTTCATAAGCCTTATCTCGGATAAATTCCCCTGTTCCAATCCAGTTGGAAACCGTAGTATTGGCAACACCAAGCGCATTGCCCAAAGCGTTTGCCGATCCGTGCTTAGATACAAGCATTTCAATTTTTTTGCGGAAATCGGGTGTAATGATTTGCAACATAAAGCACCTCCTGCGTTATTGTGTTCTCCAGTTAAAATACATGATTTTTTTATGTTTTCAAGTTTTTTTGTGTTTTTTTATCTATTTTCATTTGACAACCTGTGTTTATGTGTTATATTATGCGTTATAAAGCAAGATCAACACTTAACAAAAAAGTAAGGAGCACAACATGAAACTGGTAATCAAGTATGAAGATGAAGTCCTCGGCACGGTCGACACAAATCACAGCATGACGGTCTGGGAGGCACTCGACCTCCTCGGAATCGACATGGACGAATACGCAGCCGATCAGGGCTGGGACGGCTGGGACGCTGATCAGATCAGCATGGCGGCTGAATAAGAAAGGAGATGGAAATGCTGTTTTTGATGGAGCATTACAAAGTGGTAAGTTTTCATGGTGCATACGCCTTATTTGACATGCACGGATATCACAAAACGCTGGAAGCGGGGAAATGGATTACTGAAACATTTCCAACCCGCAAAGCCGCGGCAAAGCATCTCGCAGAAAAAAATGCGGAAGGAAGAGCCCGGCGGAAAGCTATGATAGCCGAAGATAGAGCGTATAAACTGCGCAAGGCTGGAAAAAACATTGTAACAGAGCATAAACCCACATAATCAACCAAAATGAAAAGGAGCGAAATCATGAAATACATTACTGAAAGATCTGAAATTGCCCAAACGCTCAACTTCGGCAAAATGCCTGTTGTATACGTCGCAGACCTCGCGGCGTGTAGAACCGACTATGGCTGGAACTTGGGAAAAGTTAAAATTGCCGGCGGATTCTCGTTCATCGTCGCGGATCTCTACATCTTCCGAGATAAAAAGAAACTCGTAACATGCGCCTATGGGGCATGTATAAAATCCGAATTCGGATGGAACGATGTCGCCGAAATGGCGACAAATGCCAATCTTCCAGTAATCGCACCAAACTCTAAGTTCGTCCTTGTCGCTGGTAAAAAGGAGACTGGAGAACGCCGAGTGCGAAAAGGCATTATCATGATAATTGATACTGGGAAAGCCCAGTTCGGCACTGACGAACCCATCGCGATCGGCGAAGATATGCGCCGAATGCTTGTTGCGATGGGAGAGGATATGTAAAAAACTAGGTCGGGGCAACCCGGCCACAAAAAACAAGGACGAAAAAAATGGACACAGAAAGAAAAATCTCAATTGCAAAGGCGATCATTGAAAAGGCGATCGAGGTCAGCGACAAGACAAAGCATGACGTTTTCGTGAACTGGTCGCCGCACGTACAATGGATCGAAGCACATATTTACCTCGGCGGATGGGGATTCGGGAGAAATGAAGACGAGGAGTTCACAATTTCGTTCCGGCGGGACACGGAAAACGTATTCAAGACATGTATGGCGCGCTTGAACGCACTTCTGACGGAGGCCGGCAATGATTTTTGCGATTGACTTCGACGGGACCATCTTCAGCGAGGCTTGGCCGGAAATCGGCGAGCCTGTCCGCGAAGTGGTGAAATTCATCCGCGAACTTCAGGAACGCGGCGACCTCTGGATCCTGTACACCATGCGCGAAGGCGCCACCCTAGAACAGGCCGTCGCCGTCCTTGCGGAGCTCGGCTTGCGCCCTGACGCGATCAATGACAACCTGCCGGAACGGTGCGCCCGATTCGGCAACAATCCGCGAAAAATCTATGCAGACATTTACATCGATGACCACAATGCCGGAGGGTTGAGACTTCCGGCAATGGAAAAATCAACCGCCCGAAAGGGCATAACCAAAGGAGGTCTGAAATGAATCAGATCATCAAAACGACGGTCGCCGAAATCGGCGGGGAAGAACAGAATTATGAAGGGCTTGTCACCTTTCATAACGACGATCCAGTAACAACATCTTTGCGGTTCGCTGAAATTTTCGGGGAATGTCATGACCATGTTTTACAAGCGATCGACGGGCTTAAAGGACTTGAATTTCACAGGTTGTATTTTAAGCCAATAATGCACAGCCAAGAAGAAAGGAAAAATTTCAAAATCTACCTTATTTCCATGGATGGTTTTCTTCTTCTCTCCGCAGCTTTCCCGAACAAAAAGGCAGAATATGACATCTATTACGAAGCCTTCCGTGCAGCGCGCAGATCAAGAAATCCATCTGCAGGGCAAATACTCTGCACTTTAATCGACATCGTTGGTGCAGAATGGATCATCGAACGACTGAAAAAATGCAGACATCTCGAACTCGACCAGGAGATTGAACATGGCAAAAATGCTCACGATTAAAGAGGTTTCGGAAAAGCTCCGAATCAATTGTCAGTCCGTCCAGCGCCTGATCAAAAACAAGACGATTCCGGCGATAAGACTTCCGGGGACAAAAAAATGGCTCATCAGCGAAGATGATCTCAAAAAAATTTTGTCCTAAATTAAGCGTTATAACAAGCAACAATATCAAGAAACACACAACACCATGTTTGACACAACGACAGAGCGTTACTCGCACTTGGCGGGGCTTACCGAGGCGGAGATACGACTGGTTATGCTGATTGCAGATGTCGCTCTGCGAGTGGCAAGAAAGGAACTCAACCATGAAGAGCGACATGTATCACCTCGAATGGGCCGTTGCAGAAGCCCTCTACAGGAAACTGAAACAGGAAAAGGAGAAGAATAATGACACACAATCAGAAAAACGGGCTGAAACTCCTGATCGCCGCTTTCGTCTTCGGGGCGGCGATGGGATACATCGGGGCGCTGTGGCAGATCACGACACAGCAGGAGCGGAGGATTGAAGAATGCCTTGCGGAGTAACAGAACACCTCGACGCGGCGGGAATCTGCCTCTCCTGCGAATACTGGACCGGAGCGCGGTGCCAGGTCAATCGGCGGAAACGGGAAGCAGTCGACACCTGCACCCGAACCATGAAAAAACATTACAAACCGAATGCGGCGTATGCCGCTGAACACAAGAAAGAGTGGGAATGATGAACAAGATCATCGTAAAAATCAAACTGGACGATCTCGCGAAAATCAAACAGAGCGCGGATTGCTTCAGCCACGCGGCCGAAAATGCCGCACACCTCCGCGGAATCAACGAACAGCTCACGGTCGAAAAAGCGGGCATGGAGCGGAAAATCAAAGAGCTCACAGAGGACGTCGAACGCCTTGAAAAACAGATATTCAAACTCAAACATCCGGAAAACGGCGGTGCAAAATGAACGAAGACATGACAAACACAATGAAGCGTCTGCAGGAACCTTTCCCGGCAAAGGACATCGAATGGCGCGTCCAGCAGAGCGGAGGACGGGACGGAAACATGTGGGCACTCGTGCTTGCATACGTCACGAACCGCGCAATCCAAAACCGGCTGGACGACATTTTCGGCGCGGGCAACTGGCGCAACGAGTTCCGGGAATGGGGCAACGGCGCGGTGCTCTGCGGTCTCTCCATCCGGATCGGCGGCGAGTGGGTCACGAAATGGGACGGCGCGGACAAGACGGACATCGAGCCGACAAAGGGCGGACTCTCCGACAGCATGAAGCGCGCGGCGGTCCAGTGGGGAATCGGGCGTTATCTCTACAACCTGGAGGCAAACTTCGCGGAAGTCTCACAGTACAGACCGCAGGGCGACGGCTGGAAATCGGCAAAGACGAAGGACGGCAAGTTTTACTGGAGACCGCCGCAGCTCCCCGACTGGGCGCTCCCGGAAGCGGAACGGGGCAAACAGCACACCCCGTTAAAAAACGCCGGAAACGCCCCTCAGAGCGCGACAAACACTCCGGACGATAAAAGACCCGGGCAAGCCCCTAAACGCGCGCTGTCCATCGAAGAACGGCGAAAAAACCTTGTCATCGCAGTCCAGCAGAAGTTCGGAGTCTCCAGAGGAGAACTGAAAGACATGATGGGCGTCGATCCGGAATCGTTCAACGAAGACGAAATCAACATCATCCGCGAAGCCGCAAAAATTGCGAAAGCGCAGAACTGCGACTTCAAAACGGCATTCAACCAGGTAAAACAGTGAGGTCAACATGAACATAGACGACTGCAGAAAATATTTCACGTTCGAACCGGAAGCAGAATATCACGCCCGAAGCAAAACCGGCGAATGCATGAGCAGCCACATGCTCCGCAAATTCGCCGAAAGCGCGGCAGGATACTTCAAGCTCATTTCCGAACCGCCGGAAGAGAAAAAGAGCGACGCGTTCCGATTCGGCACGGCTGTGCATTGCGCCATCCTTGAACCGGAAAAATTCTCCGAGCGCTACCATGTCTCCGACGGTCCGGTCAATCCGAAAACGGAAAAACCGTTCGGACGGGCGACAAAAGAATATGCGGCATGGCTCGCCGCACTCGGAGAAAAAGAAGTCCTTTCCGGCAAAGAGTGGAAGACTCTCGAAGCAATGCGGGAATCGGTGATGCTGCATCCGGAATGCGCAAAACTGTTCTCCGCAGGATGGGCCGAAGGCGTGATCCGGACGGAATACGCCGGAACGCTCTGTCAAATCCGCGTGGACTGGTTCAATCCGGAAGCCGGAATCGTCGATCTCAAGACCTGCGACGAGCTCAAATGGTTCGAAGCGGACGCACGGCGGTACGATTATCCGGAGCAGATGGCGTTCTACCGTTCCATCGTCGAGCAGAAAACGGGAATGAGCAACATCCCGGTCCACATCGTCGCGGTCGAAAAATCGTTCCCGCACAATTGCGGAGTGTGGCACATCGACGGACACGATCTCGATTTTCTCGCAGAAGGCAACCGGGCGCTGCTTGCGGAGCTCGCAACCTGCCGCGAGGACGAATACTGGCCGACCAACTACGAAAACGTCCGCGAGCTCAAGGTGTGGTAATGAAAACCGTTTTTTATGCGTATGTCGAAAATGATCTGACCCTCCGGTTTGTGAACGTGCAGAAAGTCAAAACACATCTGCTCGCGCTCCGCGGGAAAACGGTTGAAGTGACGATTGCGCAGAAGCGGAACCACCGGACGCTCTCTCAAAATGCGTATTACAGGGGCGTCGTGCTCCCTGTGATCGCGGAACATTGCGGCTACAGCGGAAAAGCGGAGCTCGATTCTCTGCACGCCCGTTTCGCGGAAATGTTCCTCCCGAAAGTCGGAATGCTTCAGATCCGCAAAAGCACCGCCGATCTGGACACACGCGAAATGACCGGCTTCATCGAAAATATCCGCCGGTATGCGGCGGACGAGCTCGGCGTTTACGTCCCCTCTCCAGGGGAAACGGTCGAGTAAAACAACCTCAAACAAAGGATTCGCAAAATGACCTATCAAAGACAGAATTCTGCCCAAATTCCGGGCGGACAGGGCGGCGGACAGGACCGCCAGTACGTCGGCAAGGGCAAATGGATCGACTTCAAAAACGGAGGAGGAAAGTTCAGGATAGCCCTCACTCCGGAAGGGATCGAGCTCATCTGCCGGAATCAGAACTCCAGCGGCTGGGCGAACCTCTGCATGTCTGAAATGCGCACTCCGGACAGACAGGGCAACCAGTACACACTCTACCTCGATGATTTTGTCCCGCAAAAGCAGGGCGGCAATACCGCGCCGCGCCCGGGACAATGCCGTCCGTCCGCACCTCAAAGCTGCCGCCGCTACAATGACGGAGGGTTCGGCGGAGCTCCGGAACCGCAGGATCATCGGTACGGACCGGAGGACGAACCCGGAACACAAGACAGCTGCACCCCGCAGGAAATCGAAGATGACATACCATTTTAACCAGGAGGACAAACCATGAACATCATCACCGCAGACGCCAAACAGGGACTTGCCGCCGCAATCCAGCAACAGATCATCGCTGCGCTTGAGGAAGACGCATTCGACGCGATCTGCGTCATGCTCGACGACGCACTCAGCAAAAACACGCAGGACGAACAGCAGGTCACGAAGACACAGCTCACCTTCACGCCGAAAATCCGGATCGACTACGACCGGACGAATCAGGCCCATATCAAGTGCACGATTCCGGTCAAGACCGTGACCACGGTCACCGGAGAATCGGAAGGCGATTACTGCTTCAACGGGGAACAGGAACTCCCCCTCGACGGCGGGAACGCGGAATAACATCAACGCCGGAGGGAGGACATCTCTTCCCTCCGGAAAATTCGGAGGTTGAACCATGATTTCTCATTATTTTCAAGTGGATATTGCAGTCAAGTACGGCGTTGATTGCGCAATCATGCTCGAACATCTCTACTTCTGGATCATCCACAACCGGGCAAACGGGAAAAACCATATCAACGGCAAGTACTGGACCTACAACAGCAGCAGGGCTTTCCAGGAGCTCTTGCCCTATTGGAGCAAGCGTCAGATCGAATACATTCTGCAGAAGCTCAAAGAATCCGGACTTATCGAAACAGATCACCATGCTCCAAATGTCATGGACCGGACCATGTGGTACACGCTCTCTGATGAGGCTCTGAAACTGTACGAAAATGTAGACGTGCATCTACAAAAAAATGGAAATGTACAAATTACAGAATCTGTAAATGTTGCGCGCGCGTCTATAGAGAACACAGGTTTAAACACAGGTTTAAACAAGAAAGAGAAAATAGATAAAAGAGAAAGTTCAGAACTTTCCGGCGCCGAAGACAGTGAAGTCATCCAGACGGCGGAGAATATCTGGAAAATCTATCCGCGCAAAACGAAGTACACGGAAACTCTGCTTGAGATCAAATACGCCATCCTCAGAGAGTACCGGAAACTCGGCGATGATCCGAAGGCGCTGAAAAAAGCGATTGTACTTGTCTACAATGCGGCGGCAAAATATTCCAACAGGGTTCGGCGGTACTCTCCGGAAGAACAGAAGTATGTCATCAGCTCCACGGCGTTCTTCCGTGAGTGCCGGTATCTCGATGATCCGGAGACTTGGAAGGGAGCGGCGGAAAGAAGCATTGTCTACAATGCGGACGGAACACGGCGCGGGGTGCTATGATGAAGTCTTTCCGCGATTTCGGCATTGACCTTCCGGTCCATTTCAGCGGCGACCGGAAAGTGATCTGTCCCCAGTGCTCCGCAAACCGGAAGAAAAAGGGCGATCCCTGTTTATCTGTGAACGGCGACAAGGGCGTATGGCACTGCCACAACTGCGGATGGTCCGGAAGTCTTGAACAGGGACATTCCGGCGGAACGGAGCAGGTTTATCATCTGCCGGAACCGATCCCGGCGGAAGAAGCCTGCAACATCGATCCGCGAATCCTCGAATATTTCCGCAGACGCGGCATCTCCAGAGCCACGCTCACGGAAGCAAAAGTCTTTTCCACGTACCATTATCTCCCCGCCACGCAGGAAGACACGCTCTGCTTCGCTTTCCCGTACTACAAGGAGGGCAAACTGATCAACGTCAAATACCGTGACGCAAACAAGAACATGGCGCAGGAAAAGAACCCTGAACCATGCCTCTGGAACATCGACGCCTGCCGGAACGCCTCGACGATCGCAATCACGGAGGGCGAAATCGACGCGCTCTCCCTGATGGAAAGCGGATGGAGAACGGCGGTCTCGGTCGACAAAGGAGCTCCGCAGGTGGAGGACAAGTCGGTCGAGAAAAAACTGGAATGCGTTACACGGTGCATGGAAATTCTGAAAGCGGCGCAATGGGTCGTTATCTGCTCCGACAAGGATGGTCCGGGGTTGCGACTGGAAAAAGAGCTTCTCGCGCACCTAGGCCCCGCAAAATGCAAAATTGCCCGGTATCCGGAGGGATGCAAGGATCTCAATGATGTTTTGCAGCGACACGGCGCGCAGGCGGTTCTCGACGCGGTATGCAAGGCGGAACCCGCTCCGGTCCCCGGCATTCACCGCTTTTCGGAATTCTCACAGGCGATATGGAGCACGTATTTCAACGGCGTTCCCGAAAAGATTTCCACGGGATGGGCGGAACTCGACCAGTTCTTTTCCATGCAGCCGGGCAGCCTGAACATCATCACCGCTGCGCCGGCTTCCGGGAAATCGGAGTTCGCAAACGCGCTGATGCTCAACATGTCCGTAAATTACGGCTGGAAGTGGGGCATTTTCTCCCCGGAAATGCTCCCTCCGGAGAACCTGTTCTCAAACTTCGCGGAAAAATATGTCGGAACCTCGTTTTTCGGTAAAGGGCGCATAACAAAAGAGCACCTCAAAGAGGCGCTTTCCTTCATCGACGCGCACATCTATCCGATTGTCCATGACCCGCTGACCAAGTGCAACATGGAGAATCTGCTGCTGATGTTCCGCGTCCTCCAGGAGCGCAACGGAATCAACGGTGCTCTGATCGATCCCTGGAACCGCATGGAGGGCGGCGTTCCCGCCGGAAAGTCAAAGATCGACTATATCGGGGAAGCCCTTCAGATGGCGGCGGATTTCGCGAAGTCCACGAAACTGTGGATCGGAATCGTCGCTCATCCGACCAAGCTCAAAAAGGATGAAAAAGGGCAATATCCCGTCGCCACGATGTACGACATCAGCGGAAGCGCCGATTTTTACAACATGGCAGACAACGGAATCTCCCTCTGGCGTGATCAGCAGGGCAAAAGCAACATCGTGCAGGTGCACATCCAGAAAGTCAAGAACAAGTACATCGGCAGTTCCGGAAACATCGTCGATCTCGCATGGGACCGGGCTTCCGGAAGATTTTCAACCCCTCACAAATACGCAGAAACCGACGCGCCGGAAATGCCGCAGGTTTACTGAAAAACGAAAGGATGATCATGAATGAAAAACGAAAAAAAGCAGTCAATCCCGATGAAGCCGGATTCTGGCAGGGATGCGCCGGAGTCTGGTACACCGCAAACGGAACGTGCCGGAACTGCGGAAAATCCCGTTTTGAGCATTTACTTGCCGGGACTGAGAATCCCGAGCTTGAACGCCCTGTTAAACATGCACTGGACGATGCGGTCGAGACTGCACAAGCTCTATTCCCGCCGTCTGCGAAACTGCGAATCACAATTACGCGAGGCTATCGCGGAACACCGCTCGACTGTGATAATCTCGTGGGAGGAGCAAAACTCATCCGCGACGAAATCGCGCGTCTCCTCCGGCGGGATGATGCGGAGCACCTCGGAATCGAATGGCAGTACCGGCAGGAAAAAGGCGCGATTTCCAAAGTGGAGATCACGGAAATCAAGGAGAAATGACCGATGAAGAAACGCCACTGCAAACTTTGCGGAGCAGCGATCCCGACCATCGGATACTCTCCAAGCAACTACGAAAAATTACAGTACTGCTCCAATCTCTGTGCACACCGCGCAAAATCCAACCCTGTTGAACCGCGCGTCTGCGCCATGTGCGGAAAAGTCTTCACACCGCTTTCAAAAAACAGAGGTCAGAAGTGCTGCTCGACGGCGTGCGGAGTGAAGTACCGGCAGATTTACGGATCCTATCACTCGACGTTCCGGCCGGATTTGCCGGAGCTGACATGGGATGACGTGTTCGAGCGCGTAAAAAAATTCCATCCGGAGCTCTCAAAAAAGATCGGGCTGGATTCGACGGAAAAGCAAGTGGAAATCATCCGCCGGTTTGAAGCGGAAAAGCGGGAACGGAAAGAAGACCTTTACGCATGGTTCTACAACCGCTACATCTGTCCGGACAGCAGGATGTGCAAACTCGTAATCGCAAGAACGGAACTTGCAGGGGAAATCACAAAAGGAGAATTGAAATGACATACGAAGACTTTCTCAAAAACAAAATCGCAATCGCAAAACTCGAAGGGTTCGAGGTCACATTGAGCGACCTCCCCGCTGTTCTCAAGCCTCATCAGGCAGACATCGTCCGGTAGGCGTGCAAGGGTGGGAGCCGCGCCATTTTCGCGCAGTTCGGGCTCGGCAAAACTCTGATCCAGCTCGCCATCATGCAGCAGGTCGTAAAGCACGAAGCAAAGAAACGCGAAAAGGAGGAAGCGGAGCGTAAGGCGAAGGAAATCGCGGACGGCGTGTTTCACGTCCCCCACGCGCTGTATAAAAAGATACAGCTTAAAAACCGCCGGCTTATCCTTTTGCCGCTCGAATATCGCCCTTTCAACGCCAGAAAAGGCAAGGTTTTGACAATCGTTTCCGATAACGGGAATGTCGCAAAACGCCTCATCCGACGCGCAAAAACGATCCGCAATCAGGGAGAGCGCGTAATCGCGTGCATCCTCGAAGAAAAAAACACAAAAATAGCATAACAGAAGGAACACAAAAAATGATGACATGCGCAATTTACCCGTTAACCGTCAACTACCGTAAAATCAATTCCGACGTTCCGAATCCCGTTCATGCGACTTCCGGTTCCGCCGGAATCGATCTCCATGTGTACCGGATTCTCGACCGAACCGAAACAACCGTCACTTACGGAACGGGAATATGCGTGGAAATCCCAGAGGGATTCGCCGGACTTATCTTTCCGCGTTCCAGCATCTGCAAAACTCACCTGATGATGACAAACTCCGTCGGCGTGATCGATTCCGACTATCGCGGTGAAATCCGCGCCGTCTTCCAGCAGACCCGCATGACCGGCGGAGAATACAAAATAGGCGACCGCTTCTGTCAGCTCGTTCTCGTCCCCATTCCGGAAGTGACGCTGAATGAAGTCCCGTCTCTCTCCGAAACATCGCGCGGCGTCGGCGGATACGGTTCAACCGGAAACTGAAGAATGGTTGACTGTTACAGTATAAGAAAACTCAACAAAAACAGCGAAGGAACAATGCCATGAGCAACATCAACAAAGTCATTTTCGACGGAAGAATATCCCGCGCCCCCGAACTCAAATATTTACAAACGGGAACTGCCATCACCAATTTCAGCGTTGCTGTATCGGGACGCAAAAACAGATAAACAGCAAGGAGGAAGCTGAAAAATGAACATGAAGATGAAGAAGATCAGGATTAAGCGCCAGTTTGAAAGCGTACTCGATAGTATCTATTGCGGATGCAAGGGCGAATACGTACTAAACAGAACAGCCAGGAACCGCATGAAGCAGGCGCGCCGCGCGATTCTCCGCTGCGGCTTGAAATTCCACTACTGGGGCGACAGGCACCCGTTCGGATACAATGAGCAAGGCGAATTACTCCAACTTTGCCTTTATTACGACACCGCCACAGGAAAGCCAATGGTCTACAGAATCAGCGAAAACGTCTTATGGGCACCAAAGGAATACCACATAACCATCCAGCAGTTGAAGCACGCCGTAAAGACGCGCCCGGTCGCGAAAGGAGCGAACAGTGCAAGGACGGAACCAAAATGGGAGTCGGATGTCCGGAATATCTGCTCCTCTTCCGGAAACTCCCGACGGATCACTCCAAAGGATATGCCGATTTTCCGGTCCGCAAGGAGAAGACGCAGTACACGCGCGGACAGTGGCAGATCGACGCGCGGGCAAAGTGGAACAGTTCCGGCAACCGCTTCCTGACGGATCAGGAGCTCGAAAGCTACGACCTCGAAACGGTCAATGTCCTGTTCCACGAACGCGCGGAAACGATGATCTACGATTACTGCGCACACCTCGACGCGGCGCAGTCCATGGAAAAGCGCGGACGTTTGCCCGCGACATTTGAAACCTTCCGGATTCCCTCCCGCACTCCGTGGGTCTGGGATGATGTGACACGGATGCGCACGCTCAACGGCGAGCAGGTCAAAAAGGACCGCGAGAAACACATCTGCCCTCTCCAGTTCGACATTGTGGAGCGCGTAATCAACCGATGGAGCAACCCCGGCGAAATCGTCTATGATCCGTTCGCAGGTCTCGGAACCGTCCCGTACTGCGCAATCCGCATGGGACGTTACGGATTAGGGTCGGAGCTCAACGGCAATTACTGGCGTGACAGCATCGCATATTGCACCACCGCAGAACAGGAGGTCGACGCGCCCACGCTTTTCGACGCAATCGGCTGAAATGTTTGCCCGCAAATGAAGCGTTTGCCATTTGCGGGCATTGTGCTATAGTAACTCCAAAGGGGAGTTGAAATCATGGATTTGGAATGTTACGGAAAGAAGTTCGGGCGGCTGGACAAGTGCCGCATTTGTGAATATGTCGATTATTGCCGTTCCGCAGGCGATCCTGCATTGATAAGCAATGTTTCCTATGATGATGTAGCCTACAGCGAGAAAATCGCTCAGAGCCCCGCAAGAACGCAAAAAACAGAAGATGAACGCCCGATGTTCACGCTCTCTCAAGTCTGCGAGATCATCCGTCGTATTGTCGACCTTGAAGACAGCCGCATTCGCGACATCTTGCGTCTGAAGCTCGCGAATCCGGATATATCCCTAGCCCAGATCGGGGAAAAGTACGAAGTGTCCAAGCAAGCGATTCAGCAGTACGAAAAGCGCATCCTCAGATACTGTCCGGAGCTTGCCCCGGTGATTCAGAACCGGCCCATGTACAACAAGTGGCGGGCGCATATCCATTTGCCCAGCAAAGCTCCGCGAGCGCCCTTTCACGATCAAATGGAGTTCGACTTCCGGTAAGAGGCCCCCCTTGCGGGTCCTTCCGGAGGGGGGTGGGGAGGGGTGAGGTTGCCCGCGCCAGGTCGCGATATTTTTAAAATTTCCCTTCCCGATAATCGGTTTACAATTCCGGATCGGTATTTGCCTTCTTGAGTTCATTATATTGTTGTTTTATCACGGACAGAAAATTCTCTTCCGATATAATCTTCAGGGTTTTAATTCCTTTTCGCTTCCATTCCAACGCCTGTTCGATTTTTGTTCCGTAATCCCCGTTGCCCCACGTTTTTGTTGCACATGAGCCAACAAGCAGGTACGTTGTTTTCATCGTTATTTGCTGGTCTACATGCGCGCCTATTTTCTGCAGAAATTCTTTCAGAGCCGGTCGCTTTATATCTTTGAATTCCCCTGTCAGAACAAAATTTTTCCCCGCGAAATCTTCATTATACAGCGTATCGTATGGCAATTTTTTTGTCGGTGATCCATCGGTCCCGCCTCGCAAATATTCATGCTCTAAATCTTCTTTTGTTATTGATTCTGTTTGACTTACCGAAAGAATTTCAAGCCCCATTAGAGTATCGCATACTGGACATATAAAGTCTATCGTCTCTGTGTTTTTCGGCACCATTGATGGAAGCCTTGTCCGCACCTTGATTTGCAAAGATAGTTCATTGTAGCATTCTTTGCAGACCACCTTTAGTTTTCTTCTTGGAGGGGTGTTGTCAATCCACTGCTCCAAGCTGTAATGGTAATGGCATTCCGGGCATTCATACAGATCATTTCCCTGTTGGAATTGGAAATCATTCAGAGGCGTTTTTTGCAAACATTTTTTGCATGACAAAAAAATCTTTTCACTGTCTACCAGCTTGAACTTTTTTTGGCATTTCTCACAAATCGTTACTTTCCCTTGAAAACCTTTATCAAAATCCTTATGCCATAGACGAATACACTTTTGTACTTTGCCCTCACATGTTAATGGGAACACGATGCAAAAGCCTCCAGTATACATCTCATATAATGTATATACGCCTTCAATAGGACGATATCCACTCAGATTAACAGGCAATATTCTTCCAGGTTTGCCTATTGCTTCTTCTATTGCATTAATATAATTCTTTGTTACATTCATCTTGTTCTTGGTTTCTTGTACATTTATTTGAGTTTGGAATGAATGACCGTATGAATCCTGTTACATTCGACAACGTTGCTTGAACCTTATTGTGTAAACTTACGTTTGACTGATTGTCCACATCTTATTCCTCTATGTCGAAATAATTAGCGGGCGGTTCGTCTTTTACTGGCTTTATCTCTTCATTGTCATTTATATGGATTATTATGACACTGCAATCGTCATTCTTCAATCTGTTTGCATCAAATTCCCCTTGCACAAGTTTCTCAAAGTCCTCATTATTCCCAAGCGCAAAGAGTTTATCTATTACATCTTCTTTATTATTCAACCTATCAACAAACCATGCACTCATGGCATCGCTCATTATGATGTACCATCCATTCTCGATTTCAGAACTACCATATATGATTTGACCACATATACTGCCATCAGAGTGAATTTGTGCAGGGTTGTTACCAAAAAGAATATTGAGCGTTCCTTCTGCATCAATACTCGTCTCATCACTACAGACACATCGTAAATTGCCATTATCCGGAATTATGAACAAACAACTATCTCCTATGACCTTCCAAGAAACAAGTTGTGGGCCTATTTCTAGGCCAACAAACGTAGCAGCAGAAACTTTAAGTGTTTCTTCCGCTATATCTTGTAATGTTCGGGAAAAATCATCCAATGCTGAAAGATAAGCCTCCTTCCTATTTGAAAATTGGCATACAATATCCTTCGGAGGAAAATCATTTGCAACAGAAGCATTTACATAAGCCTCTGTCAATATATCAGCCAACAAGCGTGGTAGAAAGGATCTGGAAACTCCATCACTTAAAGCAAATCTGCCATTGTCTATATTGACATTTATGCTGTCTTGAATATCCTCATCGCTCTCACCACGCTTATGGGTTGTAAATTGTTTAAAAATAACTGCCATCTGCTGTTTTTTCTCCTCCCACAGATAAAGAACCAAATTCTATTAATTTATTTAACAAACCAGGATCTTTCACATTAGAAACCATGTATCTTGCTCCCTTTTCTGCATTAAACAACCTTGCTGTTCCTTTAAGCGTGTTATCGTCTATCTCCGAACTTGCATCAAACAAGAACTGTTCAGCGGCATTAGTTGGACGATTTGAAGGGAATAACAATTCAGTTTTATTTATTTTTGGATCATGATGAATATTAAAAACTCTCACATTACCATCAGGGGTTGCAATATTCATAAGAGCACGCACAGAAGCCAACGTCTCTTGTGAAACCTGATTCCAATTCTTTGAATCACCCTCGTAAGGGTAACCATCAGTAATGTTTATGACAATTGGAGCAGGAATAATCATATTTGCAGCTTTCTGTTTGACAATCCATTTTTCTATGTCTTTCTTGGCTTCGTCAAATGCCAAGCGCATACATGTTTGAAACTCAGGTTTAAACTCTGTATTCTTATCGAAAATCGGCATACCGTTTTTTCTCGAAGCAACACACTTTTTCGCTATTTCCAAAATAGGCATATTGTCCCATATAACTTTTGCTTTATAGTT
>OQVZ01000339.1_pt1 | contig 17934 bp, 17 predicted proteins | sample 1691571 | NCBI WGS metagenome assembly OQVZ01 (sample SAMN03418261, study PRJEB22391) | human gut metagenome | biome: human-gut; feature: organic feature; material: feces | host: Homo sapiens | place: Tanzania | collected 2013-01
GGCTTTTTCAAGCCTCTAGCCCATCAAATGTGCGCAATTTATCGGACGTTATCGACATTTCGACAACAAAATGAGGAACTCGCCAGTATTTGAACACTTGCAAACTTTACAAAATGGTGTAAATTAACGAGGAACAATAATCCATCAGAAACAAATGTGCGCAAAAATTCGGACACAACCAAAAAAGATATATTCAGAATAGTTTTCATTTACTTACATTCTTTGTTTTTGATGGTTCTAACATATTTTGAGTTTTAATTGAAGATAAATATTTATTTTTTAGTTTTTTTATCTTGCGAAATTCTTTATAATCGCAGCTCATGCCAAATGCGCTCAGATTAATTTCCTTTACAATATTCGCGTGATATGTATGAAAGGAGAAAAGAACTCTGGATTTCGTCTTTGCCTTCTTAAGCTTGCATAGAAGATCTTTTAGAATTGTCTCATCAACTGCCATCTTAACTTCATCGCTATTTTTTGCGTCGGATATTAGAGATACATCACTCCCTAATATATCATACTTGTATACAATAACATCATCCGCCACAACCAAAATATTCAACAACAACGTATTTAGCTCAATCGAACTTTCTCGTTTATCACCAACCAACAACAAAGATATCCCATATATACTTTGAAAAGAAGGAAACTCAATTCCCATAGTATCAAATTCACTATCATCAATGGTTGCTATTTTTGCAACAGGAACATTTCTTACAAAAGCAAGTATTATCATTCCGATCGCCATTGCAACGATTAAGTAAAATAAAATTTTTCTTAATGAACTGTACATGTTGGCCTTTCCTGGGCACTGCTTCTTGCTGAGTGTATTTAAGTAAAACAGTAGACATTGCTGCCAGCAAATCATTTTTCGTCCAGTTTTCTCAGGAGTACCATAGCAAAACTGAGCAAAGATTCTTTTCCAGAGAATACTTTAATGCATCTTGTGCGTTTTTCAACTTCATATTTTGAAATTCCGCCATATTTCTTCTCCGGTGATTACGGCGTACATCCGGTTCTACATACCACTTTCAAACTTATTCCGTCAAACGCACGCAATTTTCCGAACGTTATTTAATTTATCACATTTTACTTACTTTTCAACGAAATAAAACAGTATAGAAAAACAGTTTCATTAATTAACCCTACATAATTACCAGCCCAAGCATCAGCACAAAGCGCAATAGAGAGCGCAATCAATATCACAATAAATGTTTTTGAAAATACAGAAAACAGTTTTAATGGAAATACATCTCTTTGCTTTATTATCACCAAGGCAAAAGAAAAAATAAAAAGTATAATTGCATTCCCTAACATTGCCAGTATTGCAGTTAATCCACCATTGGCATTCAAATTATACTCCAACAAAAGAGATAGCGATTTAGGATAAAACAGACACCCTTGCAGAATGCTGAATGTTAAATAAGAATATTTACACCTTAATGTCATAAATATTTTCCGGCGTCGCCAAAAACAGAATAACAAAAAAATAATTCCGCCGACTAAAAAAACACCAAGCAATAGTTTTATAAAATTATTGCACCATCCGCCAATCATTAAATATTGTTCGTAGAAAGAACAGTTCAACGCCAAAAGATTAGCAATAAGCAGAACGACAAAAACACATATCGCATCGTACAACATATTGAATATAATTCTATTTTTCACACAAATCATTTATTTACTCCATTACACCAAAACAATCATATCTTCAAAATATTGCAGTTTTTATAAGCCCAGGAAGTGATCTGCTGAGTGCCGGCGCTTTGAATGTCTTCATGGTCGCCTGTTTGCCGAAAGCATTATAGGTATATTCCACTAGATAAGTTGCACCATCCCCTTTTCTGACTTCTCCGGTCGGATAATAGGTCGTATTGGTAACGACTCCGCCGGGAGTAACGCTCATGACAAGCTGGTTCTTCGAATTGTAGTAATTCATAAAATGCGTTCCGTCGGCATACTCCGTTTTGAAATTGCGACCGAGCAGATCGGTGTAGACAATCTGATTTTGCGGCGTAACTTTCTGCCAGTTCGAACCATATTCAAATGCTTGCCCATGCACCGCTGTTCCGGATGTGCTGACTTGTTGACTGAGCATCACAAATCTCTCAAATTGCTTACCCAAACATACAGTAAAACGCATAACAAAATAAACACAAACAAAGAAATAAAAAAACGAACTGGTCGCGAAACCTTCCAAAGGGCACACCATATTATAGCAGATGCTACCAGTGGTCCTGCCAACAAAATAATCATAATTTCCTCCTTTTTATTGAGATTAATATGTTGTAAGTTCTTGATTGAATATTCTCCGCCCCATATAGTCATAATCAGCTTCATAGGCCCAGGCAGTGCAGACTGTCATATTGTCAGTCGTAGACTGAAACGACAGCATTGACTGCAGTTCTTTCGTCTGCCGTCCCACAACAACATCATATTCAACACTGGCGGTCTGGCCATTGACCGTTTGTGCAAAGATATTTTTTGTTCCGCAATGCTGCATTACCAAAACTTCTCCTGCCGGATAGCTAATTATCATTTTTGTAACTAATAGCACGGTCAGTCCGATTTTTCAAGCAGGATTGCTAAAATATATGCGATTTATGGAATGTCATCATATTTACGAAGCTGTGTAAATTAACGAAGGACAATAATCCGCCGAAAAATTATCAAAAAAGATCTTTTTATGTGTTGTTGGATATCTTAAAACAACAAAAATACAAAAGCTCTATAAATATCTATCACCACATCAACAAAGTCTATTTTATCAATCTCAATATAAATATAAAACAAAACAAGTACATAAACATTCAATACAACTTGTGCGTTTAACACACTACCACAAAGTTCAACAACTACTACAAAAATATGGTTTATACAAGCAAGACCATCTTTATCTATATATTGACAGTTCTTATATTTACTAAAAAATGCTCGTTGCATTGCAAGTTTTTGAGAACCTAGAAAATAAATTACTACGTTCAAAAAAAACAAAAAATGTAACAAATATTTTATGATTAGATCTGCTTTCTTCATTCACATTCTGCTTTCCGGCATGCAGTCTCTAGCCGTTGGTCTAACCATTAACTGTTTGAGTAAAGATATTTTTTGCTCCGCAATACTGCATCTCAACAACGTTCTCCTTCAGATGATTAATTACACCAATAGCACGCCCAGTCCGATTTTTCAAGCAGGATTGCTGAAATATATGCGATTTATGGAATGTCATCATATAAAAAGAACTCCAAGATTCACCGTCATTGGCTTTGAACCTTCACTTCGTCCGCCGAAAATTTCTCTGAAATATTTCCTTTTCCGTTTGCGTTTTCTTCGTTTGGTGTTATGATATCACGGAGGCGCGATTGGAGACCTGGCTCAATAAATCGCGTAATCCCTGCGCGGTTGCCAGGAACAACGGCATATCCGATTTGATTTTCACTTTTTTATTTTTTGGCGCGGTGTTTTATACAATCTAAGAATCAGGGCTGTTTCCCGTAAAGCAGGTTTTCCGCGTAGCGGAAGGCTTCGGGGAAACGGTGGTTAGGCTTATATTGAAACAAATCAGACGGAAGAATGTGCAGACGGTTCGTCCGGACGGCTTTCAGATTCCGCATCGAAGGATTCTCCTGAAATTTGCGGAAAGCTTCTCGGTTCAATGCTTCGGATTTCGCACCGGGAACCAGAAAAATACAATCGGGATCCTTCAACAAAAGCTCCTCCGGACTGAATGATATCCGTTCCGCACGGACGGCAAAACCTGTTGAATTCAGAATGTTGCGACCGCCAAGAGCGGCGAAAATATAGGCGGCATGGGCGCGGTTCGTCTCCGCCCGAAATTCAGCTCCGTTGAAAAACAGAACAAGGAAACTCGGTCCCTTCCGCCCGGAACAGCGGCGAATAATTGAGTCGACTTCCTTTTGCACTTTTCCGCAAACGGTTGAAGCGGAACGGGTCGCAAGGATGGAAGAAAATATCCCGGCAATTCGCGCATAATCGGAATAATTGTCGTACTTCAGATGCAGCACTTCAATTCCCGATTTTCGAAGCAGTTCACCGAACGCCCGGTGACGTCCGGTCATGCCGCTCAAAATCACAAGGTCCGGTTTCAGGCGGACAACCGCTTCCATGTTCGGGTGCATGTAACTGCCGACATGCGGAACGTTTTCCAGTCCAGGAGGAAGAGGCTCCGCCTTGCGCGGCGTGTGCATTCCGGCAGGGAAGCCGCCGCAATCCAGCCATATTTCCAGCAGTGATGGATAGCAAATCACCGTTCGTGCAGGCGAAGTTGTCACCTTCTGAACCTCGCCGAATGCATCCACAACCGGAATTTCTGCAGCGGAAAGCGAAAATGTCAAAGCAGAAAAAAGAAGCGGGAAAAATTTCATTTATCGTTCAGTTTCCGGAAACCGCGGCGGTGCGGCGGGCGGCGGAACTGCACATTGCCGTTCGAGGCAATACCGATTCCGTGGGCAAAAAGAACATCATTCAGCGAGGACGCCGCGATATTCTGGGAAAGATGAATCATATTCTCCTGCGGACATTCCACACGTTCAGCAGGTTTCGCAACGGTGATTTTGAGCTTGCGTGAAACATAGAGAAGTCCCCAGCCCTGAGCAACCTCTTCCGGCTTCAGAAGACCTTCCGGGACGGCAAGGTAGAGTTCATTCGCAACATTCGCGCGGCGGAGACGCTCAAAACGGCTGCCCTGATACAGCGCAGTTTCATAGTTGCGGATCCTTCCAAGACATTCTTTGTAAGCAGGATTCACGGTTTCTTCGTAATCCCAGTATTCAATTTCCGGGAAAAGGACACCTGTATCAAGCAGATGCGGCTCCGTGCGGCGGATTTCCGCTTCAATCTCCTCCTGGAGTTTCCGTTCACGGCGCAGCTCCGCGGCGATCTCTTCCGGAGTGGAACATTCCGGCCAGCAGGAAAAACGCGTGGTGCGGGTTTCAATCAGAACCGTTTTTTCCGGCTGAAGAAGACGTTTTTTTTTCGGAGCCGACCAGAATGCTGCGGCGTCCGCACAGTATTTTGCAATACGGGTCGGGACGCGGAGAGCGGCGGCAGTAGGTCTGGCTGAAACGAGCCAGCCGAGCGCGGCGAACTGGAGATCTTTCAAAGAAAGACCGGATGTGGTCTCTTTTTTTGCATCAGACGGCTGTTCCGGAAGCGGTTCGGATTCCTCCGGGACGGGCGGCTGCGGCAAAACAGGTTCAATAAAAGAATCCGCGGGGAACTGTTCCCCGCGGATTCCGGAATCATCAGGTTCCGCAAAGTCGAAATTCAACTGCAATTCTGTATATTCTTCAGACATTACAACGGAAATCCTTCTTTGCGGCAGACAATGTTACTTGCTTTCCTTCATGACATCAAGGCTGTCGAGGCTGTCGCCGATAACCTGTCCCATGTCACCGAGAGCTTCGCCCGGCTTGAGAGCAGCGGAAACTTCCTCGCTTGCAGCCTTGAGATCCTCTTCGGAGAATCCTTCATCGAGAGCCTTGATGGAGAGACCGATGCGGCGTTCGTCGCGGTCGATCTTGATGACGCGGGCTTCGATTTCCTGGCCGAGGGAGAGTTTGTCTTTGACCTTCTCAACGCGATCCTTGCTGATCTGGGAGATGTGAACCAGACCGTCGATCTTGTGGGAGAGCTCGATGAAAGCGCCGAACGCGGTGATCTTGGTGACCTTGCCGGAAACGATGTCGCCGATCTTGTAGAGATCGTTGATGTTCGCCCAGGGATCCTCTTCGATCTGCTTGAGACCGAGGGAGATGCGCTGCTGCTGCGGATCGATGTCGAGAATGACGGCTTCGACTTCATCGCCGACTTTGAGCATTTCGTTCGGGTTGTTGATCTTGCGGGTCCAGGACATATCGGAGACGTGGATCATGCCGTCGATATCGTTTTCGATTTCGACGAATGCGCCGTAGCTGGTCATGTTGCGGACTTTGCCTTTGATGCGGCTTCCGGCAGGATACTTCTCAGCGAGGACTTCCCACGGATTGCGGGTCTTCTGACGGAGACCGAGGGAGATCTTCTTGCCTTCCTTGTCGATGTCGAGAACGACAGCTTCGACTTCTTCGCCAACGCTGACGATATCGCCGGCCTTGGTGACGCGCTTGGTCCAGGACATTTCGGAGACGTGGATCAGACCTTCGACGCCCTGTTCGATTTCAACGAACGCGCCGTAGGGCATGATGTTGACGATGCGACCCTTGACGGTGGAACCGACCGGGTACTTGGTCTCGACTTCGTCCCACGGATTTTTGGTCTTCTGCTTGAGACCGAGGGAGACGCGCTCCTTGTCGTAGTCGATGTCGAGGATCATCACTTCGACTTCCTGTCCGATTTCGAGCATTTCGCTCGGGTGGGAGATGCGTCCCCAGGACATGTCGGTGATGTGGAGGAGGCCGTCGATGCCGCCGAGGTCGATGAACGCGCCGAAGTCGGTGATGTTCTTCACGATACCCTTGCGGATCTGGTTGACTTCCATATCTTTAAGCAGCTGCGAGCGGCGATCCTTGCGGGAAGCCTCGAGGAGTTCGCGGCGGGAAACGACGATGTTTCTGCGCTCCTGGTTGATCTTGAGGATCTTGAACTCGTACTCTTTGCCGATGAAATCGTCCATGTTCTTGACCGGACCGATATCGATCTGGGAACCGGGGAGGAACGCCTCGACGCCGTTGAGATCGATGATGATGCCGCCTTTGACGCGGTGCTTCATCAGACCGGTGATTACGCTGCCTTCGCCATATTCGCTGGTGATTTTGTTCCAGGACTTGATGAAGTTCGCCTTCTGGAGGCTGATTCCGGGCATGCTGTTCTCGTTTTCAATTTCTTCGAGATAGACGTCCACCTGGTCGCCGACCTTGACATCCGCCCAGTTGCGGAATTCCGTGGCGGGGATGAAACCTTCCGCCTTGTAGCCGATGTCTACGAGAGCGCCGTCGTTTCTCTTCTCGACGATTTTTCCCGGGACGATGGAATTCTCGACGAATTCGTTCTTCTGCTCGTTTGCGAGCAGAGCGTCCATGGAGACGTTGTCTGTGCTGAGATCGACGTAGCTTTTGATCTCTTTCGGTGCGGTTGCTGCTGTTGTGCTCATTTTTTTTCTTGTTTTTCTTTTGGTTTACGATTTTTTCCGTACGATGCACTCACGCCGATTGCATGAGAGCATTAAGATGGCAATATACTCTTGAATGATAAAAATTCAAGAGCGGAAATGCGGATTCTCCGATTTTTTCAGTTTTCACTCCCGCTCCCGCGCCTGGGAATACATATGCTCCATGAACTCCCGGAAGGTAAATTCATAACCGAGTTTTTCCGCGAAGTTGATGAACGCGTCAATCACGTCTTCCTGCTTCTCATAAATTTCCTGGAACGACATTGCCTTGCGGCGCAATTCCGGATCGCGCTCCAGATGCGCATAAAAAAGCACAATATTTTCCTTGCTCATGAACGGCTCCTTTCAATCAGTTTGTAAACTTTGTCATTTGCACGCAGACGGACGGGCGAGAGGAATGTGACATTCATTCCCTTCTTTGCAGGGTTGACCGCGGCGCCGTCAAGAAGAAACTCATCCACTTTCAGCTCCTGCGCCCCCGTGGTGTCGCCGGTGACGAGAATGCGGTCGCCGGGAACGAGTTCTCCGGAGGTCATCTGCAGTTCCGCCACCTCAGGCTTCTTGTAATAGTTGACGATGCGGCCGACGAATTCCTTGCGCACAGTCGCCTGACTGTCGCCGCACGCCGCCCACTCTCCGAGTCTGTTGCCGAGATAGTAACCGCCCTTCCAGAAGCCGCGGTTGAAGACGGAAGCCAGCTCCTCTTCCCACTTTGCGAGCTGTTCGGGACGCAGCGGTTCGCCACGCAGCCACTGGTCGAGCGCGGCACGGTAAACCCGCACCACGGGCGCCACATAGTCGGCCGTGCCGGTTTCCGTATCGCGAACCGTATAGGAGCGGCGGCAGTTCTGAAAACACGCGCCGCGGTTGGCGGAGGAGTTGTAGGCGGCAAGACTCATCCCGCATTTACCGGAAACCGCCACGCAGAGCGCACCGTGAATGAAAATTTCCACCTTGATCAGCTCTCCAGACGGGCCGCAGATTTTTTCCTCGCGGATCGTCCGGCAGATATGCGCGATCTGGTCAAGCGTGAGTTCCCGGGCCAGCACCACGACGTCCGCGAACTGTGAATAGAAACGCACGGTTTCGGTGTTCGCAATATTCGCCTGAACGGAGAGATGCACGGGAAGTTTCATTGAGCGAGCAATCCGCATAACCGCCGGATCCGAAGCGATCACCGCATCAATCCGCGCCTCCTTTGCGCGGCGGCAGAGCTCCCGGACCTCCTCAAGCTCCGAATCAAAAATTATGGTGTTGACCGCGAGCCATGCTTTTGCATTGCGCGCATGACACCGCGCCGCGACTTCCGGCAGGTCGTCCACGGTAAAATTGACCGTTGCATTCGAGCGCATATTGAGTTTGCCGACTCCGAAATATACAGCGTCCGCGCCGTTCTGCAGCCCGGCTTCCAGCGATTCGTAGCTCCCCGCGGGAGCAAGAAGTAATGGCATGATAAATCCTTTCTTTTCCCCGATAATGTAATATAGATTTCCGATTTTTCAACAAACGGAGTGGAATATTGAAAGAAAGCCGGTTATATTGTCAGGCACAAAAATGAAGGATAAATTTATGGAACTCTGCAAATTCACAGAGCCGCTTCTGGATCAGGGCGGAGATGCCGCAATGGAACTCTGGAAAGGTGAAATGCCCGTTCCGCAGGGAATGGAGCGCACGCTCTATCACTTCCTGGTCCGCTACTATTACATTCCGGAATCCGAATACAATTTTGCCATGCTTGACGAAGGACGTCTTCGCGGCTTCCTGCTTGCCGCCCCCGCGACGATGCCGGAAAGCCACAAAACCGCACGGGAATGGATTCTGCCGCGTCTGACGGATGAAGCGCAGAAATCCTTTTTTGCGGAATACTGGGGTTATGTCAACAGCAACAGCACCGCCGAAAAACAAGCGGCGCTCCCGGGCGAAGTTCTGCTCCTTCTGTTCGGCAGTCTTCAGCGCGGATGCGGACGCCGCATGATGGAAGCTTTTGAATCGGAATGCAGAAAAAACGGCGTTGCATCTTATCTGCTGTGGACGGATGAAACCTGCGATTTTGAATATTACCGCAGAAACCGTTTTGCGGAAGTCGCGAATTTTCCCTGCGCCGCCGCCATCAAGGGGAAACACCTTGACACGTGGCTGTTCCGCAAAACGCTGTAATATTCACCTCCGGAAAAGACCGGGCGAGGTGCCGTAGGTATTTTTGAAAACAAAGCAGAAACTCTGGAGAGAGGAAAATCCGGAAGCAAAAGCTATCTCCTTGATGCTCGTCTCCGTATTCCTCAACAGCCATGCGGCATGTTCCAGACGGATCCTTTTCAGATACCTCACCGGAGAGGTATGATACTGGTTCTCAAAACGTTCCGTCAAGGTCGGCGGGGAAAGATGGAATCGCTTTGAAAGCGAATTCATATCGATCTTTTCCTGAAAATTGTTGTTCAGATATTCCGCGATCTCCGCGGCAAAAGAATCTTTCGGCAAAACCTGCATCTCCTGCCAGAGACAATGAAAGAACTCAAAGCTCGCACCGATGACTTTGAAATAAGATTCCGTGTTCAGATGACGCTTCAGAACATTGTGCAGCCCCGAACAGCGCGCGGCAAAACGCTTCCGATCCGGAAGGCGGGTACATGTGAGCTGATTGAACTCAAACATCCGGATAATCTCCTCGACCTGCGAACCGTTGAAAATGAAGCCCCATATCCGCGACGTTTTCTGCGGAAGATGCAGGAGATCGACGTCGTTCCCCGGCTTCATCAGAACAACGTCGCCCGATTCCGCAATAAACGATTTGCGTCCCTGACGGCAATGCAGTTCACCGGATTCGATGAAATCCAGAGAATAAAAGCTCTGCTTCAGCCGGCGATCGTGATAAAAACCGGAGGCGAACTGCCGCGAGCCGTAGGTGCAGCAAAAGGCGAAACGGAGACTCTGGCTGTTTCCCATGGAATACGCTTCCTCCCGGTCCTTTTTCCCGCGGCGGAACAGAACCGTTTCACCGGACCGGTTGAAAAAATTCAGCGGTTTGCGCTCAAATATGGACGGGTCGTGCAGTATTCTCATCAGAGCCTCCTTTCGGATGAATTCTGTATTCAGGGGAAACAACGCGGAAAGAATGCTGCTCCCCCTCTTCCGCGGATGTCACCAGTTCAGAATGAACTCAATGACAAACGCGCTGCTCCAGCCGAAATGCGCAACGCCGACGGCGTCTCCGGTGACCGGATTGTAGTTTTCACAGATGAAACCCGGAGTCTTGCGGACAAAGCTCAGAATGGTCGCCCTGCCCTCCTCCGCCAATTCCGTAAAACCGTAATTTTTCAAACCTTTCAGAGCGAAATAAGCGATGTTCAGCCAGGTTCTGCCGCGCCAGTAGCCGGTGGGATCAAAATTCGGGTCTTTATAGGAGACACTGGGCCAGCCGGGCATTTCGTGTTCTTTTGCGATCTCCGCCATCGCCGCCGCATGTTCCTGCGACGCGATGCCGACAAACAGCGGCATGAACGAGGCGGGAGTGATCACGCCGTTGAATTTTCCGGTTTTCAGATCAAGGTCCTGATAGCATTTCGCCTCTTCGTTCCACAGAGTGGATTCGATTTTCTGCGCGAGTTTCCGCTCTTTCTCAACCCACTCGGACGAGGGATCAAGTTCGTTCATGGCGCGATAGAACATCACCATGAAGCAGTTCAGGTCGATGGAGAAGAGATTGGAGCAGCCGTTGTCCCAGCGCGGCGAGTTGTCCCAGCCGGTTTCCCACGCGACCCATTTTGCATACGATTCCGGCTCCGTCTTCTCCGCATCGTAATGGAAGAGACCGTAAGCATTTCCGCCGCGGCAGTTCATCCAGAACTGTTCATTGCGCCGGTAGGCTTCCACGCACTCTTTATGGAACTCCGGATCGGGGAAACGTTTTTCGAGCATGGAGGCGGCCCAGGGGAAAACCGGAGGCTTGCCGTACTGGTTCATAATCTTTCCATTCTCAAACCAGACATCGGGGAAGAGTCCGTTTTCCTGCTGGATTTTGAAGAAGATTCTGCACTGTTCACGGGCGAGTTCCGGATTCCAGCGGGAAAGCGCCATGACATGGAACGCGCTGTCCCAGTTCCAGATTCCGGGAAAAACGGTGCAGGATGGACGGATTCCGCGGAGCGGGGACCACGGCGGATTTCCGCGTGAAAGATTGCCTTCGAGCGTGCGCGCCGCACGTTCCAGAAGGTTATAGGAATCCATCGGCAGTTTGCCGTAAAATTGAGCGAGCCACTTGTCGCAGCCGGTGAGAAATGTATTCATCAGAAACTCCTTTTTGTTTTCTCAAATATAGCATGGCGGACCGGAAAAATCTACTTCCGGAAAAGCTTTTCTTTTCCGAAAAAACAAAAACTGTTACGAAAAAAACAAACACTGTTACAAAAGAAACAACTTGTGTTTTGCGCTTCCGGAAACGGCAGAGGAAAAGGGCTTTTTTGAAAATCTGAACTCTTTTGCGTTATTATTAACTGTTTCCATATTTCCCGCATTGACTTGCGGAAAAAGAAACGCTAAAATAAAAACACGGCATCAGAATACCAATGAAAAATTTTAACGAAAGGGACAAAGAAATGAAAAAATCTCTGATTGCTCTGCTCTCTGCAACGGCGCTCGGAACGGTCTGGGCGAATGAACTCATGAAACTGCCTGCGAATCCGGAAGGACCGCTCACGCTGAACCGTCAGGAACGGGCGAACGGCAGCGGAACCGCATACGGCATTCTTTACCGGAAACATTACATCGCCGGCGGCTTCCACAACCAGAAGGTCGACTGCAGCGCCGGAATTCAGGCGTCCATTCAGAACGGCGCACTTGTTCTCAATATTTCCAAAGCGAAATTCTCCGACAAGGGAGTTCTCGAATGCAGTTTCGGCGATCCCGATCCGGCACACCGCGCGGCCGAGGCAAAAACAACGTTTGAAGTCTGCATCCAGGGTCCCGCCGGAGCAAAACTCGACCTTATGCCGCAGGGATACACGGTCAACGGAAAACATTCGTACAACCGCGAAACATTCAATCTTACCGGAGAGAAACAGATTCTCACCATCACCCGCACAAATCCGGACGAGATGAAAACGCTCTCCCTGCGCATTGATCTCAAAGCTCCCGGAGTCTACAAGTTCTATCAGGTTGACGCCAACCTCGGAGAATAATTTTTCATACGCCGGCTTGCCGGTATTCCGCACCGGCAAGCAAAAAAAAGGGAAAATATCATGAATAAAACATTGATTTTCACCGCGCTTCTGGCAGGAAACATGCTCTGCGCGGCTCCGGTCTTCGAGCTTTCCGGCGACTCCGGATTCCATGCCGTCATCAACGGCAAAGCGGTTGCGCCGCAGAAGAAAACGGAGGGAGCAGCCATCGTTCCCGGACTCATCGGAAACGCAATTCATCTGGACAACCGCGGAATTCTGACGTATCCGCTCGGTTCCGCCCTGAACAAAAAACAGGGGACGATCGTTTTCTGGTTCAAACCGGATCAGGAGACAAAATCCCGCTTTGTTCCCGTCATGGACCGCGACCGGCTCCCGGACGGCTCCGTCGGCGCCGTGGAAAGCGGAATGCGCAATATCCTCAACCTCCGTCCTTTCCGCTTCCGTTACGGAGAAAATGAGCTCACGACCGGATACCGTCCCACCCCGATTCACAAGCGCTGGTTCAAAGATCAATGGAATCTGATTGCCCTCACCTGGGATGCGCGGAAAAAAGAGGCGCACACCTTTTACAACGGCGTCCAGGACAACGGACGCTTTATCGGCAAGCTGGTCTACTCCGAGCCGAAAAACTCCTGCGATACAGCGTTTTTCGGCTTTCCAGAATCTTCCAATGAACTGGGAGCGAACGGAACAATCGATGAATTCCGCATTTACGACCGCGCCTTCTCCTTTGATGAGCTCCTCGCGCTCTACGCGGAAAAGCGCCCGTTCATGATGGAAGTCAATGACTATGCGTGGAATCTGAATCAGGAAAACCGTATCCGTCTGCGTTTCAAAAACATCACGAAGAAAAAAATCTCGGCGGCCGACCGCATCACAATCACCGACGCCGCGGGGAAAACCGTTTTCAGCCGCGAAATTCCGCTGAGCGCCGAAGCGGACGGATTCGCCGACGCCGAACTTGTCTTTCAGCCGAAGAGCGCAGGGCTTCACCGGATTCACAGCAAACTCGCAGGACGCACCTTTGAAACGATCGTGATTGCACCGGAACGCATTACCGACCGGATGCCGGAGGGGGATCTGAAGCTGAAACAGATCGGAGAAATTGATCTGACGAAAAAGCCCGGATGGAATATTTTCCGTGCGGACAAATCAGGGAAGTTCGTCACGACTCCCGCCGGAACTTATTTTGAAACCGGAACTCATGCCCGAAGCGGATTCATTGTCCGCCTGCCCCGGCTGCAAAAGCCGAACCGCTATCACGTACTCGAAGTGGAGTATCCGGACGATGCGAAACGCACCTTCACCGTAACGCTCTATTCCATCGGAGAGAAAGCGAAAATCACCGTCGGCGGCCAGATGAACGGAATGGGCATTCTGACCGGAGGCGCATATCCGCTTTCGGGGAAAATGCGCACAAAACGTCTGCTCTGGCTTCCGGATGCAAAAGAAGTGACTCTGATCTGCGAAAACTACAGCGACAAGACCTGCAAGAAAGGCGGCGCGATTTCAAAAATCCGCATTTTTGAAGTTCAGAGCGATCTTCTGCCCAAACTTCCCGATCTGCCGGGAAAACGGAAAACGGGCGTCTGGGACGAAGACCCGACTATGGACGGCACCTGGTTCAACATGCCCTTCCTGCTGACGGACAAAGGCGTTGACCTTGAATTCTGGCGCGAAAAGGCGGAACGCACCGTCGAGTATGCGCGTCATCAGGGCTACAACATGTGGACCGTTCAGCTGATGGAATACGACGGCGACCGCAACGGTTCCGATCTTTCCATGTACAGCAAAGTCGGCACAACCGGAGCCCATATTTACGGCTGCATGGATACGATGGCAAAAGTGTTCGAACGGGAAAAACTTCCGTTTTACGGCCGTCTCGGCATCAACTGGGGCGGACACAACGGAATCTATTTCCTGCCGGAAAGCAAACTCTGCCGCAATGAAAAAGAGTTTATGAAACGCGGAAAAGAGGCGGTCGAACAGGTTGACAAAAGCGGACGCATTCTCTTTGACAATCATATCGCACTGAATCCGATTCATCCGGAAAACATTGCAGGTCTCCGCAAACTGCTTGCGTTCTACCGGGACAAATACGCGGACAACCCGATGTTCCTCGGTCTGACTCTGCGCGACACCGGAACCATTCTGAGTTTCCAGAACCTCAAAACCGGATACGAAGATTTCACTGTTGCGCTGTTTGAAAAAGAAACCGGAATCAAAGTTCCGGACACCGGAGACGGGACCCGCTTCCATTTCCGTTACAAATTCCTGACGTTGCCGAAAATAAAACAGACCTGGATCAACTGGCGCTGCAAAAAACTTGCCCGGACATGCGAAGAACTGGTCCGCGAAGTCCGCAAAGGCAACGATCGCCTCCGCCTTCAGATCTGGGTCTCCTGCAAAAACTCCATTCCGCTGAATCCCGAAAAAGGAACGACCGTCGACTCCACGCTCAAGGAGGCGGGAATCGACATGGGGCTGCTCGCAAAAATCGAGGGACTGGACTTCAATCCGGTTGTCGAGCCGGACTTTATCCGCGTCGACACCTACGCCAAGACCGGAGAAGAGGATTTTTACTTCAGTCAGCCGGAATTCAATGCGCCGTTCCGCAAACCGGATTACCGGACACTGGTTTTCATGCTCCACAACAATCAGGAACACTATCCCTCCCGCAAACCGTCGCTTCCGGAACTCTTCCATCCGACCGTCGACTGGCTCCAGCGGAAAATTCCGCTCTACATGTGCTCCTGGGCGAACAGCTATCCGCGCGAAGATTTTGCGCTGATGCCGCTCGCCGCACAGCTTGCATACCGCGACGTGGACGAAATTCACGTGGGCTACTGGGGCAATCCGGACAGTTCGGTGACGGATGAGTTCCGTGCATTCAACCGTGCGTTCCGCTCCATTCCGGACGGGCGTTACAGCAACATCTGCAAGGATTCCGATTCCGTCGCGGTGAATGTCTGCGGAGAAAATTTCTATCTTGTCAACAAAATGTTCTATCCGGTTACGCTGGGCTTCCGCTCCGCCGGAACACTGAAAAATCTTGTAACCGGAGAAACGGTCGCGAATGCAGACGGAGTCTATACCATCACAGTTCCGCCGCAGGGTCTGGCGGTATTCCGGAACAGTCAGAAATTCGCACCGCAAAATCTGATTCAGAGCATCGCTCCGGAAGATCTGAAATGGCTCAAAGGCGCCGTTGCAGCCGTCAAAGATGCGGCAGAAAAAACACCGAAGCTGAAGCCGTATGCGGAAAAAATGGAAAAGGCCGCGGCGGAAAAGAACTGGCCTGAAGTTCGCGCGATGCTTTACATCCGCCGGATTCAGGAGATCATCGAAAACGCAAAACCGTTCACACTCTCCGGAAAGTATGTTCCCGGAAAGCATGGTTTTCTGCTGACCGTCTCAGGTCAGAATGGAGAAATCCGCATCAAGATTTCCGCCAACGGCGCATTTGAATTTACCGAAACGGAACACTCAGCGGCACTCACCGCGGGCAACCCGGTCACACTGTTCTTTCCATTCTCCAAAGAGATGAAAGAAAACGGACAGACGGGAACCGTTCGGGTAAATGTTGAGGATTCCGAAGGGAATTATCATGCGGCGGAATTTCTCTGCGGCGGCGACTTTGCCGAATACGCAGAGTTTTTGCCGGAACCGGGGAAAGACTGGTCGTTCAAAGCCTATGCAATGACAGAACACCGGAAAGAATCTCCGCGCGGAGAATACCGCTACAGACGCGGAATGCTCTGGAATGAAAAAGGGCTTTCTCTCGCGGTCGAAGTCGAAGATGCGGATTATTTTCCGCCCGATTCCAAACTGAAATTTTTCCGTGCGGATTCGCTTCAGATCTTTCTGGATCCGTTCAACACGGATTCCACAGACACCATGAATTTTTCCGGAAAAGAACTGGAGTTTTCCGTCTACGAACAGAACGGGAAAACCGTCGTCAAAAACGGCACAATTCCGGTAAACGCGCAGGATCCGGCGGCGAAGATTTCAGCCGCAATGGAACACAGGGACGGCGTCACCCGTTACGAAGTCCGGATTCCAGCGGGCGCAATCCCCGGTTTCGAGCCGAAGGAAAATGCCGTTTTCGGCTTCTGTCCGATGATCAACAACCGGATCAAAGGCAAAGGCGGACTTCTCGAAGTTCTGCCCTCCCCCGATGTGTTCCCGTATCCGAAGCCGGGCGTCTGGCACGATCTGATCCTGAGAAAAAAATGAAAGGTTCTCGCATAAATGGAACTGAGCTTGAACAAAGACTGGGAACTGAGCTGTCGCCCGCTTTTTCCTGATCCGGAAATTCCGGAAAATCTGAATGGAATTTCCGCCGATCTGCCGGACGATGTGATTCTCTCCCTGATGAAACACGGCATTGTAAACGATCCCGTCGTCCGCCGCAACTTTCTGGAATGCAAATGGATCGGGAAGTGCGAATGGAGTTACCGCAGGTCTTTCATTCCGGAAACGGAAGCCGGAAGAACTTTTCTGGTTTTCTCCGGACTTGCGGGCAAGGCGGCTGTGTTCCTGAACGGGAAGGAGCTCGCCGTTCACAACAGCATGCATCGTGAACTCCGCCTCGAAATTACCGGACTGATCGAGGCGGGGAAAGCGGCGGAGCTCGAAGTGCGGCTTCAGCCGTTCGACGGAGATTCGCTTCTGGTTCCCGTTATCTCGTGGTTTTCGCAGTGGAGCGGCGGTGTCTACGATTCTGCATTCTGCGAAAAACGGAGCGCAGTCCGCAAGCCAGACTACTCTTACGGCTGGGATTGGACACAGGGTCTGCCGATCTGCGGAATTGAGCACGGAGTCTGTCTGGAAAATTACAGTTTCGCAGCCGTCCGGAATCTGATTCTTCATCCGGAGAACTCCGGACGCGTCCGCTGTAATTTTGAACTGGAAACGGCGCTGACGGAAATGGTCTCCGCGGAAGCTGTTCTGCGCATCCGCAAAAAAGGAGAATCCGGGACAGTGCTCGAAAAGAAAGAAAAACTGATTGCCGGTCCCGGCGTCATTGAGTACGAACTTTCCGCCGTTGTACCGAATCCGGAACTCTGGTTCCCCGCCGGATACGGAAAACAGAATCTCTATGAGCTGGAACTGGAAATCCGGAAAGAGAACACATCTTCCGCCTTCGCAAAAAAGACATTTGCGTTCCGGAGTGTCCGCATTCATGAACAGCGCTTTACGGAGCGGCAGGGCGAATTCCGCCTGCTGATCAACGACATTCCCGTTTTTGCACACGGGGCAAACTGGATTCCGCCGGACATCATCCCCGCACGGGTGACGGAAACGCGCATCAGGCATCTTCTGGAACTGGCGGTGCTCGGAGGGATCAATTATCTGCGTTTCTGGGGCGGCGGATACTACGAGAACGAACTCTTTTATGATCTCTGCGACCAATACGGGATTTTAGTCTGGCAGGATTTCATGTTCAGCGGACCGGAAGTTCCGGAATTCGATCCGGTCTTCCGCGAAGAGTGCCGGCAGGAGACACGGGAGGTGATCACGCGTCTTTCGCATCATCCCTCCATTGCTGTCTGGTGCGGTTCCAACGAAACCGATGATTACCATTGCGCCAACGGCACTCAGCACAGAAGCACGTTCCGTCCGGAGACG
>OQVZ01000342.1_pt1 | contig 17853 bp, 16 predicted proteins | sample 1691571 | NCBI WGS metagenome assembly OQVZ01 (sample SAMN03418261, study PRJEB22391) | human gut metagenome | biome: human-gut; feature: organic feature; material: feces | host: Homo sapiens | place: Tanzania | collected 2013-01
TCTTCTTATCCATATCCTCTCCTTTGTCTGCCTCTACGCACTGTCTGCCAAAGAAAGCGCAGATGATGAAGGATTCCGCTCCTTCAAAAATGACTTATTCCGCTTTCTCCAGAATGATGTAAAAGCGGAAGGTATGCGCCATGCAGAACAGGAACTCACGACCTATTCACAAACGTTACTCGATGCGTGCGGAAACGCTGTAAGCATGGCAACACTGAATCAACAGCAGCAGAGAGAAAATAAACGCGAGATTGCGGGGAACATTGAACAGATCACAAAAGAATATGATCAGGAAAAATCAAAAATTTCCCGGGCTTTTCAGGCTTATCGCTCCCAGTTCTTCCTGGACTTTGAAAAATTTATGGAACAGCTGAAAAGCACTGTTCAAAAAGAAGTTAACAACTCCTCTTTGGAGACCTTGAAGAATACGGATAATATATCTGTTACAATCAAACACGAAATCACTGGATTCGTGGAACGCAAGGTCAACGAATTTGAACAAAAAATTCAGGCAGATATAGCTCAAAGTCAGGAACAGATAAAGAAATCTCTGGCCACACTCAAACTTCCGCTTGGAATCAAAGTCACAGACTATTCAGACTACACCTTATTCTTCACCCCGACTGTTGTCATCGCCAGTTTCTTCTTTTTCGGCTTCTTTTCTTTCCTCGGAATCACCGCGTTAGCTCTGCTGGGACGCAATTTCTTTGAAAGTACTCTCGGGAACATTCTGAAACGCTACAGTACCGATAGAGCACGCGAACAGTTGCTTAAAGAAATCTCAATAAATTTGGAACGCGGCAAGCATGAACTGGAAACCAAGCTGAACAACGCCTTTGATTTGATGGAAAAAGAACAGCTTCAGGCTTTTGATTCAGCCCGCGATGCAGCAATTGCCCCCCTTGCATTGACAACATCGGAACAAAACGACATTGTTCAAATCACCGAATGCAGAGAAAAACTGAAAACCTTCATTAAGCAGTAACATCAGGAGAATACTCATGAGCCTTTTTGCAAACTACGTTCCCTTCAAAATCGAATTTGAAAAATACATCTCGAACTGCAAGACCGTCTTTGAGCAGATCGGCGACAGAACAGCTGCCGCACTCGTTGACGGACTTGTCAAGGATATTGAACAACAGCGGTATCTGCTCACGATCGTCGGCAGCTTCAACCGGGGAAAATCCACTCTGCTGAATACACTTATGGAACGGCAGAACGATGACATTTCTCCCATATCCTTCTCGGCCTGCACTTCTGCGATTGTCAAGTATATTGACAAGGCTATCGCTCCTGAAAATGATGGAAACGAAAAAGCCATTATCTACTTTGACTCAGAACAAGCTGAAACAATTCCCCTTTCCCGCATAAAAAAATATGTAACTGAAGAAGAAAACCCGGGCAATAGAAAAGGGGTGCGTTCAGTAGAAGTTTATGGAGATTTCCCGGAATGGAGCAAAGCCGTAACCATCGTGGACAGCCCCGGACAGAACTCTACCTACAATTACCATGACACACTTCTGACCGATTTTCTTCCTTACACAGATGCAATCATCTTCCTTGTTGCGGCAAACCTCCCGCTTGATGGCGGCGACATAAACCTTCTGCGAGCCCTCTCTGAAGAACAGAAAAAGAAGATTTTCTTCGTTCTCACAAAGGCTGATGACATAGATGAAGAGGAGCGAAATGACGTTGTTGATTATGTAAAACAGAAAATCGAAGACGTGATGGGCTCTCCTTGTGAAAAGCTGTATGTTGTCTCTGCGAAACCTGTTTATGAAGCTCTTTGCAACGGAGTTTCCGGAGTCGCTCTTGATGAACTGAAAGCAAAACATGGACTTGCCGAGCTGGAAGAAGACTTGGAAAAATTTATTGTCTCAGAATCAAACAGCACAACCCTGATCCGCAATAAAATCAAAGACCTGATGGAAAAGACCTCCGCAGTCTGCAACACCTATATCACAGACACGCAAAGACTTCTTTCCGATGGAGAGTGCGCTATTGAAACTCGCAAAAGCCAAAAAGCGGAACTCATTGACGCCAATCAAATGCTCAAAGAAAACGCAGGAAAAAGCCTTCGTAAATTTAACAGAGAGTGGACGAGAACTCTGGCTAAATTCGATATGAAGTTTTCGCTGAAAGCCGATGCAATCAGCAACCGGATTCAGGAAACTTTGCAGAAAGGAGGATTTATCGGAGCTGTTTTTCAATCATTCAAGCTTCAACAGGCTGTTGAAAAAATTGTTGCCCAGGAACTGAACCTCCTTGTCCTGGATCTGCAGGAACAGCTGGAAAAGTGTATCAAGATTCTCAACTCTGAATTTGATGAAGAACTGGGACTTTATGTAAAGCGTAAAGGAGGAAAAGACAAGGCAACGATCTTTGCCTCCGGCGGTGCTGCAGTAGCAATGGGCGGAGCGGTTACAGTCGGAGCTTCGGCGACTGCCGGTGCTATCCAGTCTGCAATGACTGCATATGCAGCATGGCAAGGTGCCACTGCTGCAGCGACAGCGGCTGCCGCAAATGCAAGAGAACTCTTTTTGTTTTTCAAGAGCCTTCTTGAGAATCTTGATACACTTCGGCTGCCGCAGCAAAAGCGGCTGCCGCAGCAAAAATTGCAGGAGGTGCTGCAATTTCGGCCAGTATCGGAGCCGTTATTACCGGCGGTGTCGTTATTGCCGGCATTATTGTAACACAAAAAATTTTGAAAATGCTTTTGGTCGGCTATCAGCAAAGCCACATCCCAGTCATCACAGAAAAAGTTATGCAGGACATGCAAAATTCTCTCATGAAGGCTCTTGAAAAACAAAAAGAGTTCTTCATTACCGAATACCAGCAGTGGATTGACGATACAATCGCAGACAACACCGAAAAACTGGAAGAAATCGAAAAATTCTTCCAGAACAACGACCCGAATGAACGGTTGCTGGTAACCAAACGCCTGGAAGATGTAAAAGCTCTGCTTGCCGAAGGCGTGCACGTACAAAAACAACTTCCTACGCTGCAGTAAGAAACTATTCAGGAGATTAATCATGATGACCGATGCCGACACACTGTTTGTCATTTTAACCAAAATAAAACAAGGCTGCCAAAACAAAATAAAACCTGGATTGGCAGACAATTTAGACGGATTGATTCATTTTGCGAACAAAATCCGCAAAAAAGACCTTCCGAAGACCATAGGCGTCTTCGGAGCACAAAAGCGAGGGAAATCGTCCCTAATTAATCAGCTTCTTGGCTGTGATTTGATGCCGACCGGCATGATTCCCATGACTTCAACTGTCATTGAAGTTAAAAACGACGAAAAAATGCCTGTTGGGCAATTCACTGTCAACATCACAAGCGAAAATGGTTTTATACAGGAACAGAAAGGATTGCCGTTACCGGATGCACAAGCCCTTCTGCGTCAGTATGGCAGTCATAAAGGTCTTTCAAATACAGAAACAGAAACGATTCGGGTAACATCATATTTCCCTGAATCTAAAATTCTTGTCCGGGGAGGTATTTTGATCGACACTCCGGGAGCTGAAAAAGCTTTCGAAACAGAAAACTCGAACGAAAACAATCAAAAAGATATACGCCGGGCGGAAAGTATTCTCAAGTCCACAAGTATTTTCATTTTTGTTGAACGGGCGGATTATATCCAGAACAAAAGCGGAGCGGCATTCTTCAACAAGAATCTAAAGAACCTGCAGCCTCTTTGTGTTGTGAATATGAAAGAGCTTGCCGAAGATGAAGTTCGAAAAAGAACTGCAACATCCGATCCGAACGCTTTGGAAGCAAACTTAAACTCATATCTTTGCGAACACATGGTTAACGCCTTTCATGCGAATTTCAATGACTTGATATGCGTTTCCTGCAAAGAAGCAAAAACGGCAAAAAAGAATTCTGATAAGCGGGGACTTGAAAAAAGCAACTTGCCAAGACTGGAAAACCAAATTCTGCAAAAACTGGATGAACTGAAGCCGGAAGTCGGGGTTGCGTCCTGTCTGAACAGACTGCAAAACTGTTTAAACTCAATCAAAGAAACTAATGGAGAACCGTTTGTGAAGCAGCTCTGCGCTTCTGTCAGGACTCAACTCAACACTCTCTGCAACTCGGGAACTCAAAAAACCAAAGACTCAGCGAAAGGCATTCTCTAATGGACACTAACGTAAAAAACTATCTTTCCCTCGGACTCCCCAACGTAAAAAACTATCTTTTCCTCGGACTCCCCGGTTCGGGAAAGTCGACCTACTTTACCCTGATGATGCGCCACTTCATAAAAGTCACCGGACAGATGAAAAACATTAATGTCCGCCCAGCAACATTGAATGTTCCCAATAGCCTGATTCAAACAGGAACAAAAGCAACAGACTTTTTGAAAGAAAATGCAAGAAAAATAGCACGTCAGGAATGGCCAGATAAAACTCCGCCGGAGCAACCTAAAGGCTATGCTTTCAAAGTTGAAAGGGATTATGAGTTTTTAGGCTTATCAACAAAAGCTTTTTTCAATTCTCAGGAGTATATCACTTTTTTCGATTATTCGGGAGAAGCGTTTGAAGACCTTGGCTTAGACGCTCCCAGACATTCAGAAGAAATGACTGACATTTCAGACCGTGCAAAAAAAGCATCCGGAATTTTTTTTATGATTGATGCCGAAGCGTTGTTCAATGGAGAAATGGCATATTCCGACTCTTTAGGAAATGCCGTCACGCGTCTTGCAGATGAAATTGCAGACTGCAATCCTTCGCTAAAAATTGCATTTATCTTCACAAAACTGGAAAAATGCCAGGGGCTCACATTCTCCCGCTTACCGAAAATGCTGAAGAATATACATCCTGTAATAGGCAACCTTTCCTGCGAACACAAGTTTTTCTATGATGTCCTCCCTTTAGGAGATATTGACATAAACTCAGACGGAGAGTTTATTCCACCCAAAAAACTGCACACGCGAAAACTGCTGGAACCAATCCGCTGGATGCTGGATTTAACGCCGAGCGATATTGAAAAATTCATAGTACTTCTGCGCAAAAGCGGACTGCAGCTTATTTCCGGAGGGAAAAAACTGTCGAAGAAACTCCTCGGAACAAACGAACATATAGGAATATAAAAAATGGTCATTATAACCAAAACCGGAAAGCTCACGATTGTGCTGCTCTGTGTACTTGCCGTTCTTGCGGCTGGATTCTTTACTCTCAGACTCGTTGTAAAAGACAAAGCGGCCAAAATTCCAACGATTTCTGCGGAATTCCACGCAGACGACATTCAGTATTCCGACGACATGGGAATGGGCAATCTAAGAAGGCTGTACAAGCAGAAATTAACAAAGGTGTCAGAGACTCTCTCCCGTCTGCAACGCTATGCGATTTTTTACAGAGATGCGGACGTTGACAAGAAAATCGAAGCATACTCCAGCTATAAAAAAGCCATGCAACAAGCGTATTTCCTTTGTCCGGAACATCATACTCCTGTCCAATGTCATTTCTGCAAAGGGAAAGGAGGATTCAAACCGTGGTTAAAACCCAAAGTCACATGTAACAATTGTAAAGGCAGGGGGACTGTTTATGATCCACAACAATGCAAAAATTGCGGAAGCACAAATGACAAAAGACTGTCAATTCACGCAGGAGATCTTTAAGATGAAAAGCAAAAAAATGATACACGCCGGACTGTCGGCTATGTTCGTTCTCTTTTTGAGCGGATGTGCGATACTTCAATCACCGGAAGAAAGGATTCCGGAAAGGAGTGCATTCTTCACATATTATCTGAAACAAGATTCTGTCGCAGAGCTGCGCAAATCTTTTCAGGCACATTACAGTAAAGTCTCCCGTGAACTCGCTGAGCTCGAAGAACTGCAGTCTCGGGAAGACAGCGACAAAAGAATGATTGCCCGCAAAATTGAAGACCACCAGCGGTATCTGCTGGATATGGATGAAGCGCTCTTCCTTTGTCCGGAACACAAGTCCGAATTTATCGTAAGCGGCAAAGAGTCTTGCAAGAATTGCAAAGGTTCTGGAAAGACATTCTGGGGCAAAACATGTCCGGAATGTTCCGGAACGGGCGTTGTTGCATTCCGCCGCAAAGAATACCGCAAATGTGCTGTTTGCGGCAAACTCTATCAAGGCTCCATTTTAGGAAAAACGTTACATGAAAATCACTGATTATATTGTATTGGGCGGAGAGAATTTAAACGATCCTCCGCAAAAGACGCCTGACTTTACTGCAGAAGCAGAGCAAGTGTTTAAAACGAACTGTTTCTCTCTGGGATCCAGCGACCACAATCTGGAGAGCTGGCTTGAACTGCCCGTAAATGACTGTTTCCGGCTCTTCATTCGCATGTTCTGGATGGAACGCCGCGGACAGCGCGCTTTGTGTTATTACATGGGCTTGCAGCTTCCCAAAAAACTTTACCTTGAAGCTGGAGATTTTTACCGCTTGAACAAGGGAATTTCTTTGCTGACATTAGAAATGATCCTTTCAGCATTGGACAATGCTTCTCCAATAGAAGTCCCCCTTGTTCCTCAGCCGCAAAGCGCGATTGGCTCCTCTTTTGAAGAGCTCTGCAAATTAAAACTGTTCGGTGCTGAAAAGTTCTCTGAGAATATGGAAAAGATGCGTCTTTCCATTTCCATCAACAGCATTGATGACTGGTTTAACCGTCTGAGAGTTGCGGTCAATCCAAGCCGCCCACCGAAAGGACGTTGTCTCCTGGTTGCAAAACAAGGTTGCGAGCCCTCATTTCCGGAAAGCACACCCAAAGAACTATCGCAAGAATCAACTCTACAAAGAAAGAGTCCTTTATCTTGGTTAGATAACCGCAAGTCCGTTTATGCGGCTTCAATTCTCTTCTTTTCCCTTGGTGTTTTTTGTGGATCCATCCTTAGAGAACCTAGAATTAAGGAATTGAAAAAAGAGATAGACGATAAAGATCGTGTCATTACAAAAAATAACAGAGACTTTGCGGAAGAACGAGAGCAACTTTCCGATATCATAAATAAGAAAAACGAGGAAATAATGAACCTAAAAAAGGAGAATAGAGAGTTGCATAGAACACTTGACAAACTTCGACCTCCACAAGATGTCAAATTACCTCCACGCCGCCATCAAAACATCAAAAACTAAACTTTTCACCGTAAATTGCCCAACCAAAGGACTCAACTTCAAATGGACTTCATCATCCGCATTGTGCTATGCTTCATCTTCCCGCCGCTTGCCGTGTTCGACAAGGGGTGCGGGATAATACTGCTGACTCTCTTCCTCACTTGCATCGGATGGCTGCCGGGAACGGTCGTCGCTCTCCTCATCTGTCTCGCAGATAAAAAGAAGATCAGAGAGTGATATGGAAGACTCCAATGTCAAAATAACTGGAAAAGATCTGTTCATACTCATCATCCGGTATCTGCTCTGTCTCCTGTTTCCCCCGCTCGCGGTAATCGACAAGGGATGCGGGTCCGTGTGCCTCGTCTTCCTCTTCACTCTCTTCGGATGGCTGCCCGGAACAATCCTCGCATTCCTCATCTGCATCCGGGAGAAAAATTACTTTTTACAGCAGAAGCCTTGATTTTTCACTGTTTCCGTTGTAAGATTTTCCGGAAGCGCGGAAGTTCGTATACGACAAACATAACAACAGGGAAGTGAATCATGGCTTTTACAACTCGAAAATCTCTGCTCGCTAAAGTGCGCGCAGGCGACGAAGTCTCATGGAGCGATTTCTATACCGCATATAAACCCCTCATCTATCTCTGCGGAAACGACTGCGGACTCAATGACGCAGAAAAAGAAGAGCTCGTTCAGCAGGTCATGACAGAAATCTTCCGGAAAGACATCATCGGGAAGTTCGACCCGGACAACATTCCGAAAGATATCACATTCAAATACGATCCCGCAAAAGGACGCTTCCGGCATTATCTCCGCAAAATCATCCGCAACCATGCAATCCGCATCTATCACCGCAGAAATGAACATGTCCAGCTCGAAGATATCGAAAACGATCCCGAAGTTTCCGAGGACGACGGCTGGAACAAAGTCTGGGATGAGGAATGGCAGCATCATGTTCTCAACATGGCGCTCGCGGAACTCAAAGGACGCGTCCAGCCGGAAACATACGTCGCCTTTGAAATGTATGCAATTCAAGGGCGTCCCGTGCAGGATGTCGCAAAATTCCTGAATCTCTCCGTATCATCGGTCTACACGGCGAAAAGTCGCTGCATATCAACACTCAAAGAAATCATTGAGAATTTGGAGGAACGGTAAAACATGAAACACTACACAAAAGAGGATTTGGAGCTTTATCGTCATCATCAGCTTTCGATCCTCGGGCGGATTGCATGTGCCGCGCACTTGAAGGAGTGTCCGGTGTGTACGAAACTGCTCGGGGAACTGGAGCACGAAGACGAATTTGTGCATCAGCTCCGCAAGAGTGTCCGGATTTACGAAGAGGCTTCGCGTTCCGGAAGCTCGAAATGCTGAACTGACGCTGTCAAAAGTAAGCATTTTTCACAAAAACTGCTTGCTATTTTCAAAATCTGCTGTATTTTAAACATGGATTGCAATTCTTTGCTGTCCGTGCTGTTTTGAAAAAAATCATCGGATCCAGCTCGATAAAACTTGCAACCTTTTACCGTCTGCTCTGGAACCGCAAACTGAACACTGCTATGGATGGGTCTGTCCATTTCATAGGGGAAGTGTATCTATTTGCGTTCTGTTTTCGTTGAGCAGCGGGTTTGCAAGTACCTATCGTACAGCGGAAACAGAACGTTTTTTTATTTTCCGCTGTAAGAAAACCGGATTCCCCTGAAGTAAGTAACCAGAGAGACAAATTCCGAAACGGAGCGTGTCACGAAAAACTTGCCCTGTATAAAATGCTGTTCACGAGACGTTTCGGAATTCTGTCTCTCTTTCAAAAAAAACAAAATAAAACAACAAAGAGAAAGAAAATGAAAAAGTCGTATCTCGTCGTCGGAATTCTTGTAGTGGCAGTACTGTACCTCCTTATCTTCGGGAATCCATTTTCATCCCTCTCCGGTCAGAGCACAGTATCAGAACCGACTGTCGCAGAATTTCAAAAAGATTTTTGCAGAAAAGTTGATAAAGAACTCAGCTCGCGCGACAACGACATCCGCAAAAGAATTGAAGCCGCCCACGCAACAGTCACGGTAAAAGATGCTTATGTTTCTTTCTGCAGAATGACAACCCGGGACGGGAGCGATAACGCAGGGAGAAATGGTTCCAATATCAGTAATGTAAATTTCACGATTCATACCGTTTGGGATGGAATATTTCACAAAAACGGCTATACGGATCTTCAAATCGTTCTTGATGTACATGGAGATAAAGCCGATGTTCGAACTTCAGAAATTGTAGATACCAACGCAATGATCAATGTAGAAGATCCGAATTTTTGGTACGCCGTCGGCGCAACAACAGCTATTTTACTGCTGTAATCGACCTTGAGAAAAAATCTAAAACCTGAAAAAGAAAGAAATCAACGATGTTTAACAACAATACTCAACAAGAAAATGCCTTTGGCAAGCCCAGAACAATCGTCAAAATCTCTCCAGAACTTTGGTCGGACATTGCACTCTAAAATTAAACCACAGGAACTAAAAATGCTAAATACAAACACTCCCACACAAGACATTCCGAGCAACATAAACGAACTAGACGAAAATACAAAGAATGTATTTTTCATGCTCCGGGATATGCCTGAAACAGAATTAAAAAAATTGCTTTGGAAACTGAGATTTCTCAATGTGATAGGGAATTTTTTCATAGTTCTATGCTGGGGAATAGCCACAACTGGACTTTACTTTTTAACATTGGAATCATTAGGAACGTTCGGTTTTTTTACATGGCTCCCATTCAATAAAACATTTTTAATAGCTAATCTTATCTTAAAATATCCTGTAAGTATTCTACCAATTTTCTTATTTATTCTACTGATTTCGATGTTTTTCTCTTTAGGGTATGTACTAAAAAAAATACATTCGATCAGGAGCAAAAAAATGCTCACCTACACAGCTTATTTTTTCATATGTTTTTCCTCATTGGGCCTTTACTCGTTTTATTTTTTAGAGACCCATGGGTTAAGACAGGCAGCGGCATCTTTTTTAGTTTTCTCCTTATTCTTTTTCATATACGTCATTCATTTGATAAAAACACCTTGTTTATTCGGGGAACATTGCCCAAACATAGAACAGATAAAATTCTTCACTTCAAAAAATATAGCCGAGGGAAACAAAAAATTTCCATTTTGTCGAATTTCAAAAGGGAAAACAGATAATATAGCTATTGGGCTAGCAATTGCTTGCTTAGCCATCTTTTTTTCCCTCTCCATAGGTTTATATATTTATACGTTTGTTTACGACAGCGAACAACGAAGTTCACTCATCTCTTATAGAGAATACGAAACAAGTATTCAAAAACTTCTGTTTGAAGGAGAAGAAGAATACTCGGCAATGAATTATGCTTCTGCGCTAAAATGTTTTAAAGACCTCTCGTATAAAGCAGATAATTATTCTGATAGAGGGAGATTTATAAGAAGTAAAGCTAACACCAAACTTGCGTACTGTTATCTCAACGGAATCGGCACTAAAATAAGCCACTCAAAAGCAGTCTCTTACCTAAAGGATATTCAAGACACCCCACAAGCTCTATATCTTATCGGCACAATGTTCTACCACGGCTATGGCGTAGAACAAGATTTTGCTGAAGCCGCAAAATGCTTTCAAGAAGCCGCACAAGGAGGCTGCGAGGAAGCCAAAATTCTTCTAAGTTGCAAGAATGAACTGCCGCCGTACAAAAATGTCAGCTTTGAAGAATTTTTAAGGCAAAAATACTATGGAGCATTCCCCAAAGCTCCCCAACCCGAATCAACAAAAGAAAAAGATAGCAAAAAAGCCGAACTCGAACCTAGAAAAGAAAATGACTGTAAAATAGACTTATCGCAACAAAACAAAGAGTAACTTCTCTTTCGAAGAGCTCGCTCAAATAAAGGCAAAAAAAATGGACGAACACACAAATACTACAGGACCTTATGTTTCCTCTTCAAAACCTGGCGCAGACACAATAAAACTAATACCCCCACAAGAGAGCATGTTTTCGCTAGACGATGGAAATTCGACAAATTCTCTAGGCTATCGCACCGTAAAACTACCCCCGACGACATCCTTTACCCCATACACTGTCGCAGAGAAAATATATGATCTTCCAGACAACAAATTCAAAAAACTTTATAGGCAATCAGCAGCTTTAAATGCTTTAGGAAAATTTTTTTTCTTCATAACGAGCCTCTATACTTTAAGTCTATTGGGAATTTGGCTTTTTCCCGAAACTGTTGATGAATTCGTAGGCTGGGTAATTGCAGGATTGTGTACCTTTGTTGTGTATACTGGCTCTTTAAGCAACCTTTTCAATAAACAACGCAATGAATCTGCAGGGAAAACAATAAAAAAAATTTCTTGCATTTATTTACTGAACTTAGCTCTTGCAATGATTACCTTCGGAGTAACCGCATTTTCCACACTCGGAGCAATTATTTTTGCTTTAGCAAGCGTGGTTATCTTTTTCATTTTTTACACGACTTTCCAAGCAGCCAAGAATCCTCTTCTGTTCAATGAAGAAACGCCATCTCATACCCAAATTAAGTATATAAAACAATGTCGAGAAAAAAGCTTTTTTGAAGATTTTCTTCTACCAAAAGCGCGAAAACCGATGGAGCTCGATGCATTTTTCCGCACCTATGCATATGTCGGCACAATCCTGTTTTTCATTCTCTCTGTTTTAGGCTTCTTCGGAGCTGTCACCAAAGGTATTATAGATGAAATAAACAATGCCACCAATCCGCAGGAATATGTCCAGAAAGCGGATCAGGCAATGGAAAAGAAAAATTTCGGCGATGCGTTCAAACTTTATGAGAAAGCCGCCAAGCAGAATCTTCCGGAGGGAATTTTCAATCTCGGCATCTGCTATGCGAAAGGAATCGGATGCGATGAAGATTTTGCAAAAGCATACGAATGCTTCAATCATCCGGATGTCAAAGATGCACCGCTTGCCAAATTCTACATTGGCATCATGCACTACTCCGGTCAAGGAGCTCCCCAGGATTTCCAGAAAGCCGCAGAACTCCTCAAGAGCGCGGCGGACAGCGGAGTTGAAGCCGCGCAGAAATTCCTCGGCTACCAGAACGGCAAAATGCCCGATTACGACGTTCCGCTGGCAAAACTTCTGAAAGAAAATTTCAAACAAAACGAAAAGAACTAAGGACAATACATGAACAATCTCATCAAAGCCGCCGCACTTGCGGTACTCTTCGGAACAGCTGCCTTCTGCGGGGCGGCGGAAACAATCACACAGAAGCCGGATCTGAACAAAATCGAACAGAAAATCAAAAGCGATCTGCAGCAGTCCATTCAGAAAAACGGTCCGAAGCATAAGGAAACAAACGACCTCCGTTTCTCTCTCGCAATCTTTTACGCGCAGATCGAACGGTTCGGCGAAGCGGAAAAATATTTCCGTGAAACCTTCGATATCATGAACTCGCTTATCGACAGAAAATCACAGGAAAACGCGCCCGAACTGGCGGTCACCGCCGGAAGCGCCCTGTTTCAGGTTTATCAGCTCACCGGACAGCTCGACAAAGCCGCCGCGCTCGCGGAAGAACTCCTGATGTGCTGCAAAAAGACCGCCGATCCGCTCTCTCAGGAGAATCTGAAGTTTTACGGACAATATGTCTCACTGTTCAAAAACTCCGGCAGAAAAATGTCCGGGAACGCCATAAATCTGCTGAATTCGGTCAAAGCCGCCGCGGAAAACGGCTCGGCTCCGGCGCAATTCTACGTTGCGCTCTGGTACTCCGCAGGCGGAATCTACGCCCCCACCCCCGATAAACCCAGAAGCCTTGAGTATCTCAAAAAATCCGCGGATGCCGGCTATCCGACCGCACAATGGTTCGTCGGCGCCGCTCTTGTGAACGGTCAGGCAGGATTCACGCGCGATGAAAAAGCCGGGCTCGAGCTCATCAAAAAAGCCGCCGTGCAGGGCGAGAAAAACGCCATCGGGTGGTTGCAGGAAAACATATTCCAAACGGAAAATAAGGATTGAAACATGCTGAATTTCAAAGAAAGACATCTTGCAGCAAGCTGTGCAGTCGTTCTCTTTGCCGCCGCATTCGCACCGGTCGGCAACATTGCGGATGAGGCCGCGGTCAAAGCCCGCATCGAAAGAGCCAAGATCGAGCTTGCGAAAATCAAACAAGGCAAAAAACTTTCGATCATGGATGCGACCAAGCCGGAAGTCGTGCTGCCGCCGCTTCTGATTCTCGTGGATGAAGATCTGAAGGAGTTCGGCATTGACAAAGAGGCGCTTGCCGCCGACATCAAAGCGGATCCGGCGAAGTACCGCAACGCCGCTCCTGAACACTGGCGCAAACGCTTCCTTCTTCTCGCCCCCGAACAGGAAAAGCTCCTCGGGGATGAGTTTGACAGAGAACTCCAAGCAAAAGGGCGCGTTTACAAAGATAAAAAGCAGATGCGGCGGCTCAATACGATTATTGACCGCATCGTCGCAAAGATTCCCGGACAGAACCGCAAAAATTTCAAACTTCATCTTTACCGCGACGACTCCATCAATGCTTTCTGCCTCCCGAACGGCTCCATCTATGTCAACTCCGGACTTCTGGAGCAGATCAAATCCGATGACGTTCTGGCGTTTATTCTCGGACACGAAATCGCACACTACGTCGCCCGTCACGGCAACGAAAGCTCCACAAAATGCATCATGACCATGGCAGGGAACACGGTTGCCGCCAACGAAGTTTACAAATACTGGTCGCAAGGCAAAGTCAAGCGCGGCGCGCTCCTTGCCATCGGCTATTTCGGCGCAAGCAAGCTGGCGTTTATGCTTCCGTTCTCCCGCACAATGGAAAAGGAAGCCGATACGCTCGGCATCCGTTACATGGCGCGTGCCGGCTACGATCCCGCCGGAGCCATTGAGTTTTTCCGCATGCTCGGCGACGGCTCAAATTCCGGCTGGGGCAGTTTTCTCTCCACCCATCCGACCAGCAAGAAGCGTATGGAGCACATGCAGAAAGAATATCTGAAACTGAAAAACGGAACAAAAAGCCTCGGAGACATCGCCGCCGATTTTACGCATGACGACAAAAAGCGAGAAGAAGCCAAAGAGAAAACGAAAAAAGGCTTCGGCTTTCTGAAGGGGAAGACGAAGGAAGTCCTTGAGGAAAAATGAACTTATCCGGCGGGCTGACGAAAAACAGTCCGCCGAAATAACAAAAAGAGGAAAGTAAAATGGAATCAAATGTTGAAAAAACGCAGAAAACGGAAACGAAAAGCAATCTTTCTGGGCTTTGGGCTCTCGTTGGAAGCCTTCTTACTTTGGGAGTGGCCGCAACCCTCGCATATTTCATATATCAATACAGCATTCTGCTGGCGATAAATCTATGCCTTGTGCTTCTCGTGATATTGGCAGCTGTCCTGCAGAGCCTCTTCGATGGTCTCAAATGGCTTCTGTATACCGCGATCCCGCTTTTAGTGCTTGGCCTGCTGATATACCTCCTGGAGAGATTGTATTATTATCATCCGGGCATTGTCATTGCCGCCGGCGTCATCATTGGCGTCATCGCACTCATTGCACTCATTATCTGGCTGAAAGAAGAGTTTTGACAAGCCTCTTTCCGCCGCTCGGGGAAAGTTTATTTTTTCCCCGAATAAGGCGGCTGAAACTTCAAAGTCTTAAGAACCGCCTCGAATTGCTCTTTCCGCTTCTCAAATGTTTCATGCTTCGTGGTGAGAGTAATATCTATCATCGTTTCAGGCGTCCGCATTATCATGTACATATTGACGCGACATCCCTCCGCCATTTTCGGTGATACATAATTCGTCGCATCAATCATAATTGCGGGAGCCCCATGAATCATTGTCCGTTGCAGTTTATGAATTTCCATCTCCACACCGTTCTGCAAAAAAATACCACGGATCATAAGCCGGACTCCATCAAGGGGAGCATTTGCAAAATTGGCAGGCGCTTTTGTTTGAGGAGAAATGGTAATATTATCTTTAAACTTCTCGTCAGCATCACAAAAAATAGATTCAGCGCCATCCTCTAGCACCATCTTCATTGCCTTCAAGTATTTCGCAGAAAAATCCCGCTTAAGCTCTTCTCCAGGATTTTTATACACATCCAGCATGGTCGATGCAGAGACGACATCCCACTGTTTCGGAATAGTCATTGAGATTCCCGCTTTTTTATTGACATACTCCTGAGTAACCTCTGCAGTAATGTCATAAGGTTTTTCCGGCCATGCCATCCATACAGCTGTGCCAAACAAGGCAAGCAGTATAGGTCCGAGACACCAGTGTCTGCGGAACCAGCGGAGGACCTGATAGGTAGCACCGATCACCTCGCGGATCGCGGTTTTGCGGAAATAAATGATTTTGTCGCGGAAGGTCTCGCCGAACAGGAGCTTGCGTTCGATTTCACCCATTTCGTGTTCGAGTTCATCCAGAGAATGCAGTCTCCGCGCCGGATTCCGGTCGCAAAGCTGCATGGAAAGGCGCAGATAAAACTTCAGCGGCAGCGAAAGCGGAATGCCACAGGGAATCGCAGGCCACTTCTGCGGCTCTTCGCCCGCCACCGCACAGTAAACGACCTTTCCAAACGCGTAAAGATCGCTTCCCTGACGCGACTTGCGGTCGACTTGATCCGGCGAATCCGAAGATCTCAGCTCCGGCGGCAGAAACTCCAGCGTTCCGGCAAGCTGACTCATCGTCGCGGAGAGCGCGGAAATCAGCCCGATATCGCCGATCCGCGGCTTTCCGTGAACGAAAATAATATTGTCGGGCTTGATGTCGCGGTGCGCGAATCCAGCCTGATGAATCACCTTGATTCCGTTGAAAATCTCTTTGAGGACGGATTGAAGCGTTTCCGGCGGCAACGGACCATTCGCCGCCAGCCGCGCCGAAAGAGTATCCGGAACATAATTTTCCTGCGACAGCGAATCCGCAGCTTCCATAGTATAGTAGAAAAAATCTTCGTCTTCGCCGACGTGATAAATCTGAAGGAGTCCGGAAGTCTGCTCTGTAATCGTGCGGTAGTTGATGACGCCCTGCAGCTCGCGTCTCCAGAATTCGCCGAGCCGGCCTTTCGAAATGATTTTCACGGCAAGTTTTTTTCTGGAAATATCGCGGCAAAGCCACACTTCACCAAATGCTCCGCTCCCGCAGAGCTGAAGCAGCGTCAAATCATGATAAACAGAACCGGCGGAAAACATGGGTGGAGTCATCGACCAATATAAATACATAAGGTTTACCTTCGAAGATCATAACGACAGGCTATGGATGGTTTGTTCCGATGGAGACGTACTCAGACAGGAAACCAGCGGAAAAGTGACCATCCATGTACCAGGAACTGCCGGTTTGCAGATACGCGAGATAGCCGAAGACCGACAAGGCAACATCTACGTAGCCACCTTGCGACAAGGGCTATTTGTCATGGCACCACAGACAGACCGATTCACCCATGTGGCTGGTACGGCAGGCTTAGCCATCAACAATATCTATATTGCACGCAATGACAACATCTACATTGGGTGCAACGGCGAAGGACTCTACGTCTATGAACCTGCTACAGGAAAACTGACCAACAATCCGTTTTTCTGCAACCGCATCAATCTGAGTAAAACAAAAGTGACAAGCATCATCGAAGATGCAGAAGGAAACATCTGGATGAGTATGCTTCAGAAAGGTGTATTCATGCATCCCACCAGGCCCTACGAGTTCGGATATATGGGATTCCGCTTAGGCTCTCGAAACATGATAGGCGAGATGGCTACAATCGTGCAGGATATGATGCAGAAGGTTACGGTCGAGATGGCTATAGTAAAGAAGGCTATGATCGAGAGAGGTTTAATCGAGACGGATTTGATATTGAAGGATATACACGAGATGGCTTTGATGTATATGGATTTGATAGAAATGGTTATGATAAAGATGGTTTTAATTTGAATGGTATTTCTGAAGATGGTTACAATATTCTTGGTTATGGTATTGATGGCTTTGATCGAGATGGTGTAAGCGTAGACGGATTTACTAAGGATCTGTTTGATGAGTCTGGTTTTCATATTTATACCGGATTTAATTTGCATGGCTTTGACAAAGACGGCTTTAACATCAATGGTTTTGATATAGATGGTTATGATCGGGAGGGATACCATAGTGTAACTGGGTACAATCATTCAGGTTATGATCGAGAAGGTTACAATCGTGCGGGATATAATGCAGAAGGCTATGATCGAGATGGTTATAACCGAAATGGGTATGATATCAAAGGCTATGACCGAGATGGTTATAATGAAAAAGGCTATGATGAGGATGGTTACAACAAAGCCGGTTATGATTATAGGGGCTATGATGCCAGTGGTTATGATGAGGAAGGAAATCTTGACCCAGCAAGAAAGAAAATTATAGAAAAAGCTGAAATGGATCCGAAACAGGATATGATGGAAGCTGCTTATTTCAAAAAATGCGTTGCTCAGATCAAAGGATATTATAAAGATAAACTTAGAGAAGATGTTTTGAAAGATTACGAACCGTTTTCAAGAACATACATAGACCGTTGGGGATTTGTGCAAACAGATAGGGTTTATCCTGACACAAGAAATGCTGAGTATGAGGTTGATAGAAAAGTAAAAAAGGTATTAAAAGAACCCTATTTCTGTCACATTGATTATAAAGATGATTGTGAGTTATACATAGGAAGGCAAGCAATTCATGGTTGGGTAACAGACTGGGCTGATAAGAGGGCATCCCTTTATCATCAATATGAAATGTATATCGGAGATAAGAAAACAGGATTAAA
>OQVZ01000344.1_pt1 | contig 17789 bp, 15 predicted proteins | sample 1691571 | NCBI WGS metagenome assembly OQVZ01 (sample SAMN03418261, study PRJEB22391) | human gut metagenome | biome: human-gut; feature: organic feature; material: feces | host: Homo sapiens | place: Tanzania | collected 2013-01
ACTCATAATCCTTGTAAGCAGGCTCTACGGTCTTGGTGTTGAGGTTGAAGTCCTGTGTATTAATAGGTGGAGCAAATGCACTCACAGCCTTGCAAGGAGCTCCCCAGAGACCTGGAATCATGTAAACCGAGAATGCCAAAGAACAAAGACCCAACATGATGCAGGCTACAGGCATAGGCTTGTTGATGTCGCCGCCGATTGCATCAACCTGGAACTTCAGCTTGCCGATGAGATAGAGACCCAACAGACCGAAGATGACAATCCAGAGAGAGAGGAAAACCTCGCGGTCCATGATGTGCCAGCCGTAAGCCAGATCGGCTACAGAGAGGAACTTCAGAGAGAAGGCAAGCTCGATGAAGCCGAGCACAATCTTGATGGTCTCCATCCAGGAACCTGACTTAGGAGCCGACTTCAACCATGATGGGAAGAGGGCGAAGAGGGTGAATGGAAGCGCCAGAGCAAGCGCGAAACCGAACATTCCCACGGTAGGAGCGAGCCAGTCGCCGGAAGTAACGGTCTGAACCAGCAGCAAACCGATAATAGGAGCTGTACATGAGAAGCTGACCAATACCAGGGTGAAAGCCATCAGGAAGATAGAAATCAGACCCGTGGTGCTGGAAGCCTTGTTGTCTACCGCATTTCCCCAACTGTCAGGCAATTTGATTTCGAACCAACCGAAGAACGAGAAGGCGAAAACGGCAAGCAGGAGGAAGAGGATGATGTTGAATACGGCACTCGTGCTGAGCGCATTCAGAGTGCTAGGACCTGCGATGGCTGTTACGGCAAGACCCAAAACCAGATAGATGACGACGATGCTCAAACCATAAGTAATCGCATCGCGGATACCTTTCTTCTTATCGTTCTTTGCACGCTTCAGGAAGAAACTTACGGTCATCGGGATGATAGGCCAGATGCAAGGCATGACGAGCGCAAGCAGACCGCCTACGAAACCGATAAAGAAGATGTAGAAGAGCGAATGGTTGGCGATATCGTTAGCTCCGCCAAACGCCTGAAGTTCTTTAACAACCGGTTTCCATAAGTCCTTGACATTCAAATCTTCCATAGCAGATGCTAAAGCTGCTGAATCTACTGGCTGGGTAGCGCTATCGGTCTGAGCCAGGGCTGCAACCTTAGCCAGCGAATCTGCCTTCATCTTGGCTGCAAGAGCAGGGTCAATCGCCTTCGCATTCAGAGCATCTTTTGCTCCAGCTGCAGGAGCATCAACGGCAGGCGATTTGCCACTCTGCTTAAATGCTGCCTCGCTTGGTGGCAGACAATTTTGGTCGTTGCAGGCGCCATATTCCAGATAAGCATCAATATGATAATTTGGTTGGGTAAACTTCACCTTCTGTACAAAGGTAACGCTACCTTCAAAATAACGGAGTTTCATCTCGAAGAGAGGGTCGAACTTTGCAATCTCTCTGCCGCGTGGCTGAAGTTTTCCTACGAGTTCAGCTCCTTCAAGCTTGTTTACGTTGAACGAAGCGGAAATAGGGCCGTCGCCTCCCAATCCGGTAGAATAGACGTGCCATCCCGGTTGGATTTTTCCGCTAAACACGATTTCGGCTACAGCACTTCCGTCTGTTTTCAGCGAGCTGGTGAACTTCACAGGGTTCATCATCTGCGCCTGAGCCAGCATTACTACAAGGAGTAATTGAAAGATTAAAAATACTTTTTTCATTTCTATTTTTTAATTTTATGTTGCAAAGTTACTAAAAACTACTCATATTACGTATTCAAAGGGCTTTAAGGGTACTCGGTTTTAATTTTTTTAAGAAAAAATGCTAGTTTTCTAAGTCTTACATGGCTATTTCGTACTTTTAATGTAATTATGCCGACAGAATAAAGCAATCCAAAATTCTTTTTCTCATAACGCCTATTTACCATAATACCGGTTAGAATTAAAAAGAGGAAAGTAAAAAAAGGGGGTCAAAACACGTCTGTTACACATGTCATTCAGGTTCCTTCAGTTTTCCTGCGCTAAATAACACATTTTTGATAAACCACCAAGAAAAATGCTCAAAAAACTTTGCTTATTCCAAATAATAATCTTAACTTTGCGGCATAAAAACAAAAAGTTGGTTTCGATTATGGCAAAAATAGAAAGACAAAAGCGAATCTATCGCAAGCGCATCCCTTATGGAATGCAGAATTTCGAGGATGTTATCAAGGAAGATTGCTACTTTGTTGACAAGACTCCTTTCATCGAGAATATAGAAGAATCAAACAAATATTTCTTCTTCATTCGCCCTCGCCGTTTCGGCAAGAGCCTTACCCTCTCCATGCTCGAAAACTATTACGACATCAACAAGAAGGATAAGTTCGAAAGCCTCTTCGGCAAGCTCTACATCGGAGAGAATCCTACCCCTGAACGCAACAGCTATCTCATCCTTCACCTGAATTTTGCCATGATTTCAGCAGGATTGGATAATTATAAAAAGGGACTTGATGCCCATTGCAACAACAAGTTCAATTCCTTCTGCAGCAGATACGCCCACCTGTTGCCACCGGGCATAAAGGAAGAGATGAACCAGAAGGAAGATGCCGTTGCCCAATTGGGATTTCTATGCGACAAATGTGCTGAAGCAGGCTTGAAGATTTATCTCTTCATCGACGAATACGACCATTTTACCAATCAGATTCTTGCCCACAAGGAGCATGAAACCCGATACTGCGAGCAGACTCACGGCGAGGGATATCTGCGACATTTCTTCGACACAATCAAGGGAGCCGCCGGAGATTCTTTGGGCAGAGTTTTTGTTACAGGAGTAAGTCCCGTAACCATGGATGATCTGACCAGCGGTTTCAACATCGGTACCAACTATTCCCTGTCTCAGGAGTTCAACGAGATGGTGGGATTCACCGAGGAGGAAGTGCGTGAAATGCTGGCTTATTACTCTAGCGTGCTGCCATTTCACCACAGCGTGGATGAGCTGATAGAAGTGATGAAGCCATGGTATGATAATTATTGCTTCTCAGAAGAAGAGTACGGCAAGACAACCATGTACAACTCCGTGATGGTACTCTACTTTGTAGATAATTACATCCGCAACGATTATAATATTCCGAAGAAACTGGTGGAAACCAACATCCGTATCGACTACGATAAGATTCGCATGCTCATCCGCCACGACAAGGAGTTTGCCCACGATGCCAGCATCATACAGGATATTGTAACCAAGGGATTCACCACGGGAACCCTGATGGAGAATTTCCCCGCCGAGCGCATCAACGACCCGGACAATTTTCTGAGTCTGCTCTTCTATTTCGGCATGGTAACGATAGGCGGCACCTACCAGGGCAACACCCGCTTTGTGGTTCCCAACGAGGTGGTACGAGACCAGATGTACACCTATCTGCTGGATACCTATAAGGAGAATGACCTCACATTTGAGCAATACGACAAGACCCAACTGGAGAGCAAGCTTGCCTACGAAGGCGCATTCAAGCCCTACTTCGCCTACATAGCCGATTGCCTGAAGCGCTTCTCTTCCCAGCGCGACAAGCAGAAGGGCGAGGCCTACGTTCATGGTTTCACCCTGGCGATGACGAGCCAATGCAAGTTCTACCGTCCCATCTCAGAACTTGACAACGATGGCGGTTATGCCGACATATTCCTCCTACCCCTCTGCGACATTTATAAGGACATGGAAGATTCCTACATCGTGGAGCTGAAATATTGTAAGCCGGGCACCAGCGATGAGCAGTTGAACCATCTCTTCGAGGAAGCCTCTGCTCAGATAAGGCGCTACGCCGATAGCGACATCGTGCGCGAATCAGTAAAGAGAACGAAGCTTCATCAGCTCGTCGTGATTTACCGGGGAGCAGAGATGGCGATGTGCGAGGAGGTGGAATAAATAGAGTGAAATAAAAGAGAGAAAGGGCAATGTAAAATCTGGAATTATGGCAGAAAAAACAAATAAGGGGATGAACGTTTTGTTCACCCCCACTATCAAATTATTGCTCAATCTTCCATTTGCCTTCCCCGTACCATTTAACCACTTGACTTGCGGTATAAGGCTCAAAATCCCAGTCGCGGGAGTGCATGAACATGTTTGTCTCGGGGTCCCAATACCAATAATGGGTGGAACCTAGGCCATAGCCCAAACTGAGTCTGCATTCTTTCTCCTTATTAGGATGTTCCTTCAGATAGTTAAGCAGCTCAATAGTTGAAATCCATTGTTTTTCCATAATTTTCGTTGTTAAATTCTACAATATAATTATCAAACACGTTGCAAAGATAGAAGATCCTATCGAAATGAACAAATCAATTAGATCTTCTTAGATCGATACCCATGGGATTTAGATCTTCTTAGATCCAACTAAAAATATAATTACAAAACAACTTATAAATAAGACAGTAAATATGGCAGATAAGAATATTTTTAAATTAGAAGGGAAAAGCCAAGAACAGGTAAAGGAAGCCTTTCTGGAATTTCTGAAAATAGACAAAACCAAGCCCGGTGGCTATGCCAGCGTAGGCTCAAACAAGGTTATATGCAAGGTCGCTAAAGAGGCCTGCGGGGTAAACTCGGTATTGGAAATCAAGAAAGCAGAGGATGCTACAGAAGTGAGCAAACTCCTGACAGGCAGAATAGACGAAGAACTGGACTACGGCAAGAGGCACCAAATGACAAGCCTGAGATGCCACGTAAGAAAATACATCGAATTTCTGAACTTCTGCGAAGGTCTGAAAGGCAAGCCTGTTTACGAGTTTGATAAAGACCCAGATAAGCCATTCATCGGCGCCAGCCAATTCAAGAAGATTGTTTCCCTGCTGAAGGCAAAGAAGAACATCATCCTAGAGGGAGCTCCTGGTGTGGGCAAAACCTTTCTGGCCAGAAAGATAGCCTATCAGCTGATTGGCTTTGTGAAGGATGAGAATATCGAGATGGTACAGTTTCATCAATCCTACAGCTATGAGGATTTCGTGCAGGGCATCCGTCCTTCTGAGGAGGGCGGCTTTGAACGGAGGAATGGCATTTTCTTTGACTTCTGCAGCAAGGCAAGACGTTCGCCCGACCAGCAGTTTGTCTTCATCATCGACGAGATAAACCGAGGAAACATCAGCAAGATTCTGGGTGAGCTGATGATGCTGATAGAGGCCGACAAACGCAAGAAGCAATACGCCATTAAGCTGACCTACAGCAACGAGGATGATGAGCGTTTCTTTGTACCCGAGAATGTTTATCTGATAGGCTGCATGAACACGGCCGACCGCTCGCTAGCCATCGTAGATTACGCCCTGCGGCGCCGGTTCCGCTTCTGCCCTATCAAGCCGGAATTCAACGAAGCCTTCATCAGTTTTTTGGAAGAAAAAGGCATCAGTCAGAAGAATGCGGAGCTGGTAGTGAGCAAGGTAAAATCTGCCAACGAGGTAATTTCTACCATCGACCGAGGGCTGGAAATCGGGCACAGTTATTTCTGTCAGGCAGAGGGTTGTGAAGATTTTTCTGTCTGGTGGAACGATATCTGTGAGTATGAATTGTTTCCGTATCTTCGTGAAATCTGCTTCGATGATGAGGATAAATATGAGTTAATCTGCAACAAACTGAAGTTCTTAAATGCAACAGAAAATTCCAATTGAAAATCTGTATTATCTGCTTTGTTATGCCTGGGGCGTAAGCGACCAGCTTGACAAGGTAAAGGTTGATGGCGTGAAATGCCATTCGCTGGAGAACCTATTGTCAACTGTTTTGCTCAACGCCTGTGATAGGCTTTTGCGCCAAGGACTTTTGAGAGCGTATCGGTTTGAGGAGCAGGAAGTGGAGGGCGTTCGCGGCAAGCTGAATCTTGCTGAGACTTTGAAAAGCGGTAAGCATCTGAAAGGCAGAACCATCTGCCAGGTTGATGAGCTTACGCAGGATGTAGTTATCAACCGAGTTATCTTTTCTACCTTGAAGAGACTGATGAGGATAGAGGGAATTGATGAGGATATCAGAGCCAGGTTGCGAAAGACTTTGGCAAAATTTCCTCATATTGAGGAAATTCATGTTACTGAAGGTTTGCTGGGGCGGCTCCTTCAGCATAGGCTTAGCGGGTTTTATAAGCTGGTTCTTAATATCTGCCGGTTGATTTGGGACTCTACCCTTCCCTGCAAGGATAAGGATGGCAGACTGGAGTTTTTTGATTTCACGGAGGATGAGTTTCGGATGAACTGCATCTTTGAGCGATTCCTCATGAATTTCTGCAAGCTGAATTGCCGGGATGAGTATCCTGAGGTGCATCGGGAATATATTGATTTCCAGCTTTCACCTTTCGGGATGATGTTTAAGGAGGCTGGCGAGGCTCTACCGATGATGGAAACCGACGTGACGCTTTTCAATCCGAATACGCAAGAGAAACTTATTCTTGATGCCAAGTTTTACCGCGAGGCGCTGGTTTCGAAGTTTGGCGGCAGGGAGAAGGTGCGCAGGGAACATCTCTCGCAGATTCTTTCTTACGTGATAAACCAGGAAGACCGGAGCAAGCCGCATACTCTGAATGCTTGCGGAGCTTTGGTCTACCCTACCGTGGATGAGGATTTCGACTTTTCTTATAGGTATAAGGAGACGGGGCATCGCATCTTTGTGAGGACGGTAAACCTGGGGCAACCTTGGAGGAAAATAGAGGAACGGGTGAAGGAGATAGTGAAGGGAGAAGGCTGGGATGAATGGCGATGATTGGCGATAAAGGACAAGAGATGAGGGACAAGCGATGAGGGACAAGCGATGGAATCGCTTGGAACGGGGGCTAGAGGGGGACTGCTCCCTTCTTTGCAGGAGGGGCGAGCTTGCTGGAGAAACGGGGCGGGAGCTTTAATTATTAACTTTTTACTTATTTTATTATGGATAGAGATGAAGCTATAGCTAAAGGGGTGAAGGTGAACGATACCAGGCACTCGATGAAACGCAGATGCCCTTGGCATGATTACCATGGGAAGGGGACTTATATGCTGACGCTTGTGGTGGAGGGACGCATGCCCCTGCTGGGGAGACTGGCAGGACTGGTGGACGCCCGTCCTGGGGATGGAGATGCGCCGAAAGTGATGCTTTCTGAGCTGGGGGCTGCTATCGCGAAGGAGGAGATTCCAAAGATTCATAAATATTACCCACAGGTGGAGGTTTGGCGGGTTTGCATCATGCCGGATCATATTCACTTGATTGTGAGGGTGAAGGAGGACTTGAGAGGGGGACAAGCGATGGAATCGCTTGGAACGGGGGCTCGAGGGGGACAGACTTCGGCTCTCACTAGAGGGGGTAACTTTGCTCTCACTAGAGAGGCTAACCCGGCCCAAACAGAAGGGGCTAACCAGGCTCTGGCGAACGAGGCAACCAGGGCTCTGAAAGCAGAAGGAACCCCGACTCTAGCTAGAGAGGAAGAAGCAGCAGGCTCGATTGGGATGACGGCGAAAAAAGAGAAAGAGATGGGGTCGCTGGGAATGGTGATAAAGGGGTTTAAGATGGGATGCAATAAGGCTTACTGGAGGATTTACGGGATGAATACGGCACCAAGGAAGGGGCTCTTTGAATTGGGGTATAATGACAAGGTTCTGCTACATGAGAAACAACTGGAGGGATGGAAGAAATATCTGGATGATAACCCGAGAAGACTGATGGTGAAGAGGATGAACCCGGAGCTTTTTACCGTGATGCAAAATAAAGAGGTGGCGGGACGTAGATGCCAGATGGTGGGCAACTGTTTCTTGCTTGATATTCCTGATAAGGTAGCGGTCGTAGTGCATCGCCGGTATTCTGAGGAGGAGGTGATGCGCTTGCGCAAGGAATGGCTGGCTTGCGGAGAACGTGGAGGCGTACTGGTGAGTGCTGCTATCTCGTCAAAGGAGAAGGAGGTTTTGCGCGAGGCTATGAACAGGGGGTATCGTATCGTGCTTCTGAGGGAGAACGGGTTTCCACGATTGTATAAGCCTTGCGGGGAGAGTTTTTATGCCTGCTCAGAGGGGCTGCTGCTGCAGATTAGCCCCTGGGATTACCATATGGAGAAAAAGACTATTACCAGGAAGCAATGCCTGGAACTGAATGAGATGGCGGAAAAGATTGCGGAATGGAGATAGGAATAAGGGAGAATTAGGGAGAGGAGACCAAGCGATGGAATCGCTTGGAACGGGGGCGAGAGGGGAAAGAACGGAGGCGAGAGAGGAAAGAACGGAGGCGAGAGGGGAAAGAACGGGGGGGCGAGAGAGGAAAGATTAGAGGCAAAGAAAAGAGGGGGATATTGGAAGGGGAAAAGGAGCATCTTTATTAAAAACCTGCACAATAAGGGTAAAAAACGGTTTTTTATTACGAAAAATGTTAAAAATGTTACATTTTAATGCTAATAGGAATTTATTTTGTAACTTTGTATTTCGGACGGCCGTAATAACTATATTCAGCTTTCCAAAAATCTAAAAAACCAAAAAATGGGAGATTTAATAAAAATAGTTGGGGTACAATATGCAGTAAATTCTACCCATGTAAAAGGTAAGGATATGACTGCACAAGAACAACAAACAACAATAGAATTCCTGACCATGCTGGCCAGGAAGCACCCCTATATTTCAGTAAAGCCCGAACCCACTAACGAAACTGATGAAGAAGCTTTTGTTGCGAGATTGGTGAGCCGAAAGGCAGGCTATGTACGTAATAGCAACAAATATAAATCGTTGGCTCTAGCTGCATTGAATGCCAGCGGAAGAGGTTATTTCCGCGCTCGGGTTAAGGAGGTAAAAATTGCTGCAGATGGCTATTTTTATGTGGAAGCAGAAACTGATATGATGCCGATTGTGCCCATCGTGCATAAAGACCGTTGGAAGGAATGGAAGTCGGCCCTACCTTTATTTCCCATGACAGAGGATTTTCTATGTGTAGATGATGCCGTGATGATGATGAAAGATATTCTGCGACATGAGACGTTAACTGCTGATGATGAAGAGGAGCTTTCGGAATACACAGAGGCTTTAGCAACAACGGGCAGACACGCTCTATGGAACGAAGCGGAAGAGGAAATGGAGAATATTATAAAAGCCATGGAAGCGAAAAAAGGCGACAAGATGCGCTATATGGCGAATGAGCTAGAACACTTACTGACCGGTCTGTGTAATGAGGGTCGCCTGAAGAAGCTCCGCGAAAGTTGGCTCCCCCATCTACTAACCACTCATGAAGCAGAAAGAGTATGGCATGACTGGTTGCACTTAAAGGGTGCCGACTGTCATGAACCAGACAAATTGGAAATGATGTCATGGTTGGAAGATTTAGAGACAGAACTTTCCAATATTCCGGCATTGGCTCCTTATTCCAATGATGATGAGGTAGCAATGCTCATACGTGCTCACTACACACGCATTTCATTGGATAAGTTTCGCCAGTTGCTTACCGCTTTCGTGATTAGAGACCGTCTGCGCATGCGTTTGGGGCTGCCGACAAACACCTTTTCTCCTACCCCATCTCTATCAAGCCAGATGGAAAACAACCTTATTGATACAATCATTAAGTACAGCCAAACTCTGGCCAGACGAGAAGACGTTGAAGTTTTGCAAAGATTCCTCTACCACGAGATTTCATATTTACCCCCTGCGTATAAACTTCGGGTTGACAATATGACAGAGCGGTTCCTTTCTGAAGAGGCAAGACAAGGTCTACAGATTAATGCCATCAAGGAACAGACGGAGGCTTTAAAAGAGGTGGCAAAGAAGCCTGCAATTCAAGCAGAGCACTATCATGCAGGAGATTCTACGTTTGATGATCATAGTAAGCATCTACATCTTGACCATCAGGGAGAAGGGAATTCTGCTCTGCTGGCAACAGAATTCTAGGCATACAAAATTATTACAAGAACATTAAAAAAAGGAAGAAATATGAGTAATCATTATTATGCAGGAAATGTTGTTTACAACGACCAGCACAAAGAACTGACAATCCAGGGCAATCTGACAACACAGCAGGTAATGAAGATTGCAAAGGATTTTTTTTCTGAAGAAACTGAGGTGACAGAGGAGAACTGCGAAGCTAAGGCGACAGAAAAAAAGGGTGAAGCCGATGAAGTTCCAGGAGAAGCAGTTCAGAAGGAACTCTTCCATTTTGTGCATCCTGCACTCGATGAAGACGAAGGATGGAAAGTGCATAGAGAAGTGGAGAATCTGGTAAAAAGGTTTGAACTGTATGACATCTGCAAGAGGCTGAACCAGCTGAAAAAGGAAGGCAAGATTCTACTACCAGAAAGTCCGAAAAAAGCCCTCAACGAACTGCAACGCATGGGGCTACCTACAGATAAAAGAGGATTCGATTACAAAACGTTTTGCAAAAAATATAATGCCAAATAGAAGATAAATACATCGAAATAAGAGGGAGAAACTCTCATTTTTGCTATCAATTATGCTTTAAAATAGCGACCGATACCTGATTTTTGTACAGGTATCGGTCGTTTTTTTGTATTCTTATGCCTTAATTCGGAGGTAATACGAAGAGAAAAACTGAGAAATTCGGAGAAAAACAGAGAAATTCAGAGAACTTTGGAGACGGCCCTATGAAAAAGCATCTATGCCAAGCTTTTTCTTCTTACTTTTGCACCCGTCATCTGATAACAAGATGACTACCCATCAGGCGAGTTGCAAATCACAAAATGGGGAATGATGGTGCTAGAAAAGATGACGGGGAAACCTCTTCGAACGTCATCGCACCAGAGAGGCTTATTTAATACTCAAAAAAAATGAATATAGTATTAAATGGCAATATGAACGAAAGTTCAAGTAAGGATGGAAAGGGATTCTACCCAAACACAGAATTGGGTATCGACCTCAAGTTGATGACTAAGGAGCCAGGGCGCATGGCCGTTGGCGAGTTTCTGGATGGAGCCATTACGCACGATGGAGAAGACCACTTCACATTCGTACAGAATGACTCGGAAAAGAAAATGCAGAAGGTGGTGCAGAGAAATCCGCACGTGTATGAAGGAAAATTCATCAACGTGAACCAGAAGAAAGACGGTACGCTCTACCCTACCTTCAACCGCCCGCAGTTCACGGAGAGTTTCACTTTCCAGGACTTCTGCCAGGGTGCCGCCGACGAGCTACTCATCATCAGCGGCAAGAGTGAGTACAGATAAACGGAGTTTAGGCTTTCTAGAGGAAATGGGGACTTCGGGGAGTGACTGGAAACTGACTCAACCATACCCTCATTTCCTCTTCAAAACAGTCTCAAATCTCAGTCTCAGTTAGGATAAAAGTCACAATCCAACTCTGCCCCCGCTTCTTAAGTCTTTATAACTTATTGATTATTAATTGGTTATATATAATATATATAGGAAGCGAGACCATAAAAAAAACAACTGAGACTCTGAGACTGAGACTGCAGGCAAGAAAAAATGAATATGAAATTTGATTTAACTCTCTAAAAAGCAATGGATTATAATATTTTTAGTAACATCGCTCCGGCGATGCCAAAACCCAACAAGGGTACTGAATTTGTAAAATTTGCCATCTCTCAGGCATCAAAAGACATGCAGGAAGTGCTCATTCCGATGGCTATTCCGGCATTAGCGGCTCATCTCACAGACGTAAGATTCATGTATTCCGACAACAAATATTACGAAATGTGCGGGCAAATGGGCCATCTGATAGGTCCGTCGGGTATCGGAAAGGCACAGTTGGGTCATCTTGTAGAGGCCATCATGAGACCTTTCAGAAAGCATGATGAGACTGAGTTCAAGAAACTGGTTGACTGGCAGCGACAGATGAAAACCAAGGGTGCCAACAAGGAAAAGCCGGAGCGCCCGGACGTGAGTTTCTGGTTTCCACCTTCTGATGTCACCAATCCAGCCTTCATCCAGAACGCTATGGCTTGCGAACAGCTGGGCGGAAGAACCCAGTACATCAATCTGCCTGAAGTGGAGATGGCCGACAAAATGTGTGGCGGACATAAGCAGGTGAGCCAGATGGTAAGAAACATCTTCGACTGCCAAAGGGCTGGAGCCTTGCGCGCCACGGCTGATGGCGTAACGGGCAACCCTCTTCTCCGTGTGAACCTCACTTTTACCTCTACTCCCGAAGCGGCCCGACTCTTCTACAAGAAAGACCTGACCAATGGTTTCTTCGGGCGCATACCTTTCGCCTACAAAGCCCGTGGCGAGCGAAGCGGAAAGATTCCGCGACAGGGAACGTACAACAAAGATTTCCTCGAAAAGCTCGATACCTATCTGCTGAGGCTGGACAACTGCAAGGGCAGTTTTGTGGTGAAGCCGCTCAACAAGATAGCCGATAAGCTGGCAGAGGAGATGGCACGCCTTGCCGACCTTGCTGATGATGACATGCTCAGGGAACTCTCCCACCGCAGCATCTTCTCGGCATGGAAGAAGGGAGCCGTGCTGTGGATTCTGAACGACCAGAGCTGGTCGAAATCCATCGGCGACTTCGTTGAATGGTTCTGCTATTTCGATTTGTGGTCGAAGGTAAAGGTGTTTGGCGACATGTTTAAAACGGGCGATGAGCAGGAAGAGGCTCAGAGAAGCGGACCGAAAAACATGCTCGACCAGCTGGAGACTTCCTTCAACGAGCTGCAGTTGGAAACCCTGCGCCTGAGTCTGGGCAAGAATCAGGAAGGTACAAAGCATCAGCTCAACGTATGGAAGAACCGCCAGTTTATTACTTATAACAGCCAGACGAAACTCTATACCAAGACTGCAGAATATCTGACGGGTATACCGGCTAAGAAAAAGAAAGGGAAAAAGATATGATGGAGAAATATGAGATTCAGAAACTGCGCGAGCTTCCGATAGAGAAGGTTGCGAAAGAGATGGGGATGAAGGTGGAGCACCATAAGGCGCTCTGCCCTTTCCATGACGACCACCACGCCAGCCTCACGTTCAATAAAACCAAGAACAGCTGCAGATGCTATGTATGCATGAGGAGTTCTATCGGCACCATCGACCTGGCGATGAGATACCTGGGGAAGGATTTCCCGGCGGCTTGCCGATGGCTTGCAGAGGAACATCAGATTCAGCTGGAGGAGGATTCTTCATCGGGCTCGTCATCCGGCGATTCTTCTTCGGGTGATAATTCTGAGAAATCTTCCTTCGATGCCAGCAGGTATGCTAGGTTCTTTGAGCATCCCTGGCTCAACGGGGCGGCTCGGAGGTTTCTCTTCGAGGAGAGGAAGATTGACTGGAGAGTGGTGAACTGGTGCCGACTGACTTCATGGACGGATAAGAAGGGCATCAACTGGCTGCAGATTCCTTACTTCGATACCGATGGGCGGCTTATCGGAATCCAGAACCGGAACCTGGATTACCGGAAGGCTCCCACAGATTTAAAGGGGGTGACTGCTGAAAAATCTCCCACAGATTTCACAGATTCTGCTTCGCATCGGAAGGAGCAGGATGCTCCCCGCTTCCGGTTCCCTTACGGCGCAAGATGCAGCATCTATAACCTGCCGGTTGTGAAGAGACTGAAACCGGGCGATAGGCTGTTTATTACGGAGGGATGTAGCGACTGCTGGGCGATGCTTTCTGCCGGTCATAAGGCGATAGCCATCCCTTCTGCCACGCTTCTCAAGCCGGAAGATAAGCAGCTGCTGGCGGATATCGGAAGACTGTATCAGGTGGAATTCCACATGTTTCCTGATCAGGATGTGCCGGGCGAAAGCCTCTTCATGCAACTCAAGGAGATGCTCCCCCAGCTGGTTCACCACCAGTTGCCACCGGGCTGCAAGGATTTCAGCGAATACTATCTCTCGGAGGTTTCCTGTCCTTCTGGGCGCAAGGAGCCGATGAACAAATGATTAAAAAATTAAGATTATGGAAGAATTTATAAACCGTTCGTATACGAAGAAGGAACTGGGGCTGATGTACTTTCCCGAGAGTATGCCACGCACGGCCGTGAATCATCTCATGAGTTGGATTCGGCGTTGCCAACCGCTCTGGGATGAATTGCTGGAGATGGGATATGACAAGAGATGCAAGTCGTTCACGCCCAAGCAGGTGAAGGCTATTATCGAATACCTCGGGGAACCAGGATAGTTATTAGTGATTAGTTATTAGTGATTAGTTATTAGTGATTAATGACTGAACTTTCGTAAGTGGTTTAAGTACGGGCTGAAGGCCCAAAAGCTCTTAGCCCAGGGCATCGCCCTGGGTATAATAGCAATCAGCGTGGCGCCCTGTAAGGGCAAAAGCCTTATAAGTTGCCCGGTATTTTAAAGCTTTTGCCCTTACAGGGCGACAGGTTTGCGCCCGTAATAACCCAGGGCGATGCCCTGGGCTAGGAGCTTCTGCCCCTTCAGGGCGTGTGGGGCAAAACTTGCGCAAGTCCAGTAGTTGATAGTTTATAGTTTTTTCAGAAAATGTTCCGCTATCGCATGGTATCGCACGCTATCGCACACCTGACAAATCGGGATTTCGTATCTTTGCATCGTGATTCAGAAAGCGCGCAAAATCACTTGCCCAGTTGGAGAAAAATATCTCCCTAATTGGGAAAATAAAAAAGTAATGAAAACAAGACTCCAAGCCTCGAAACGAGTCGTTTCGCTAGCGAAACTTAGCAGGGGGCAGAAAAAAAATCATGAACCAGAACATGAAGGCATTCATCCGGTATCTCATCGTGGCGATCTGCTCTGCCATCGTCACCTTCCTATCCAGCTCCTGCACGGCAGGACTCGTAATCGGAAAGAACCAGCGGCAACATCAGGAGAACAATATCTCCACCAAAGTAGATTCTACCTACTACGTGCCAACCATTACCATCAGGTAATTTAGAGTTTATAGTTAATAGTTTATAGCAATTTAAAATTCAAGAGATTATGGCAATTAATTTGAAAGCAAAGGAGACCCTTATCCAAGTAGGCGAAATGAAGGGTCAGTACAGATTCATCCTCGGTACCGAACTTTACAACAAGCTCTCAGAGAGCAAGGTTATCAAGGAGGCTGCCATCAGAAGCGGCGTAAGCGTGGGCGTGATGCAGGTTTGCTGGGATGCAGCAGGCGAGGTGATCAAGGCGTGGTGTACCGAAGGCCATTCCGTAGCCGTTCCGGGATTGGGAACCATGCGATTCGGCGTAAGAGCCAAGAGTGTGCCTACCGTGGGCGAAGTGGCTACCAGTCTGATTACCAACCGCCGCGTTATCTTCACCCCAAGCGTTGACATCAAGCGCGAGCTGCAGGATACTTCTATCCAGATTACCTGTTACGACCGCAACGGCAAGGTGCTGAAAAACGTTACCTCCGACGACAAGGGCGATGTGGAAGACCCAGACAATACCCCAGGTGGTGGCGGCGGTTCGAATACCGAAGGCGGCGGTACCAGCCAGGGCGGTGGAACTACCGAAGGCGGTGGTACCGAAGAAGGCGATAACCAAGGTGGAAATATGGGCTAGCCAATCTGCAAGGATTAAGAACCCTAATTCTACCTAGATAAAAAAAGCCCCTGATGCAAAGAAAAAATGCATCGGGGGCTTTTATTTTATCCCATCACATAGAGAACGGATGTATAGAGCTGCATCACGAGAATGTAGAAAAGAAAGCACGGCGACAGGAGACGGATGCCTTGATTCATCGCATTATAAACCTGACAGATGCCCTTGATGCTCTCGCTCATGATGCCATAGCTCATGCTCATCACCACGACCGAAAAACAGATGTACGGAATGAGACTCTGCGTGAATGGACCCGGAAAGAGGGTGCCTACGGCATTCAGCAGAATGGCATGGGGCATGAGGGTGAGCGCCAGCAGGATGCCTACAAAAAAGACCAGCTCGAAGAGCATCAGGCGCAAGGCCGTGCGCTGGCGATACTGGGTATGGTCGAAATGGAGCACCCTACTCTGCTTTACCACCCCGATGGTGATGCTGATGAGCACAAGCCATACGAGCCAGGCAGAGGTAAGATGGTCTACGAAATGGCCCGTAAACCAACGGATACCCTCGGCGCTGGTAAGCGAATGGGTAAACGACTCGGGCATCGCAGCTGTAAGCAGCCACGAAACCAGAACCACCACTACTTCGGCTATTCCCAACGATAATGCCAGATAGGCCAATACTTTCTTATACATTCTTTAAAATGAACTTATGAAACGAGTTATTCTTCATCTGCCTGCAGATGGTCGATATCGAGGATGCGGAGCTCGCAGGCTTTTACCACCAGGCGGGTGGCGTTGATGCCCATGCCGTGGTTGCCGTCAGGGAAGAGTTTCTGAACCAGTTCTGCCTGTCGCTTCTCCAGACTCTTTACGCCGAAAGGCATTCCGCGCAGGTTGGTAATCTGCTCCTTGGTATAGCCCAGCGCAAGATGGCGAAGGAAACGCTCATCATACTCATCAATCTCATAATTAACCAGAGCCTCCTGACGCATCAGCTGGCTGTTTACGCTCCGCTTGAAACGGTCTACTATCTTCTGAAGGATAGGCTGGTTGAACACCAGTTTCTTGCCGCCCATGCAGCTCGCCACATCGCCACGCGTAAGGAGTTCGCCACTCTTCAGGATGATGCCGTCGCAGCCCGCATCGAGCACATCTACCCAGAGCTTTTCGTTCAGAATTTCTCCTGTAAAGATGAGCACCTTCACGTTAGGATATTGCTCCTTCGTCTGACGGCAGATTTCTACGCCTACCGTGGTAGAACCGCCCAGACCCAGGTCGAGCAGAACCAGGTCAGGCAACTGCTGCTTGATGAGTTTCCAATAGGCTATTTCGCTCTCGGCAGTACCGATGATTTCAGCCTCGGGAATATCGTTTTTAAAGATTCCCTCTGTGCCCTTCAGTTCCAGGGGCACGTCTTCTACTATGATGACTTTAAAATTTTCCATTGTCTAATATTTTTATTTTCTTATGATTTTAAACTTTCCCATTTGATTCGTGCCGGCAGCAAGGCCTCTATCCTGAGGCAACCTTTTTCGCCCTTACAAGCCTTGATGCCGCAGCCACGCAGATTGGTTACCTCGCCCAGTTCCCTTACAATCTGCCTACAAAGCAGATAGCGCAAATCGCCCGTGAGAGGGGTGAAGAGCTGGGCATGGAGCGCCTCGTCGTAGACCACATCCTGCTGGTCAACCCAATAGCGCACGTAGGCAGAACCCGGAATCTCAGCCACCCTGGCATGATAATCCTTGGAATTGCCGCGCATCAGAGAAACAAGATAGCGGTTCAGGAAATCATCTGCCTTGATGTTGCCTTCTACCTGCTCCATCGCCTGGGCGCTAAGCAGAGAATAGAGCGATTTATAATAATCTACCAGTTCCTTGAGCGAATCAACATCATCGGGCTGCGAATCGATGAGCTGGCGGATGCGCGACGGATAATACATCGTTTCGTGCTTGAGCGTAGACAGACAGTTGTCGAGCACGGAATTGGAGATATGTAGCTTATCGTTCTCATATTCAGCCCGATGCAGTTCATCTGTCAGCAATTCCAGTTTCAGGGATTCCTGTTCGGCCTCGTCGGTCCGTTTAGCCTTGGTCTGTTCAATCATGGCAAACCGGTAGCTCAGCACGTGGCGGTAATAAATAAGATAATAAGCCAGCGGCAACTGCAGCAGCAACAGGATGAGCAGCACCACGGCCACGGTCTTTGAGTTCTCGCTCTGCTGCATCGTGTGCACATAATTACCGAGCGTATTATCGGCACTTATCTCGCGGAACAGCTGGGTATAAACCTTGTTGTTGCTCTGGTAGAGCGACCATTGGTGCAACGCCAGGGCAGCCACGGCACACTCGTTTCTCAGGTCGAGAATAACGTGATAATTGGTTGGCAGCCCCGAGCGAATCCAATAGAGTTCTGCCGCCATTCCCACCTCCGGATGAGCCACCATGAGATACTTTCCGTCGGGATACTT
>OQVZ01000349.1_pt1 | contig 17729 bp, 12 predicted proteins | sample 1691571 | NCBI WGS metagenome assembly OQVZ01 (sample SAMN03418261, study PRJEB22391) | human gut metagenome | biome: human-gut; feature: organic feature; material: feces | host: Homo sapiens | place: Tanzania | collected 2013-01
GATGCTGACATTGCTGCGTCCTTGGAAATCATTAAATACATTAACGCCCAAAGCACCCTTTAAAGCATCATGCAAGGTTTTAGCCTGTGTCTGCTCCAGCTTTTTGTTATCAACAATCTCTACGGTAGAAGGGGTTTCCTTAACGGTCATTGCTGTTCTGGTTGCGGTAACAACCATAGTGTCTAAAGAAAATTCTTGTAAGTTCTCTTCAGCAGCAAGTGCTGTCCCCCCCCCACAGTACACCGCCAGTTAACAGGGTTGTCAGGACTAACTTAGATAGTTCTTTTTTCTGCATACTCATACCACTCCTTAAAATATATACCAATCACAGCTATGACAGATTAAAATTCGGCAAAGTCCGCCATAGCTAAAACCAGTCACTTTAACATATGTCTATTCAGACATATAATTTATTTATGATATTATCTGTTTTCGGAATAAATACCGTTTACAAGTATATCATTTAAAGACTATTGAGTCAAGAAAAGTTTGAAAAATATTAAGATTTATTTCTATAGAAAAATTCATAAAACATATGCTGAAATACTACGTTAGAGCAGACTGGATAATTCCAGCAAGCTTTTTTGTTGCAGGCAACAAAAAAGACTCCCAATTTCTTGGAAGTCTCAAATTGCAGTTGGTGGCGGCGCACGGATTCGAACCGCGGACACTGCGGGTATGAACCGCATGCTCTAGCCAACTGAGCTACGCCGCCATTTGGAGCTGATGACCAGGATTGAACTGGTGACCTTATCCTTACCAAGGATACGCTCTGCCGACTGAGCTACATCAGCATATAAAGTTGGTTGCGGGGGGCGGACTTGAACCACCGACCTTCGGGTTATGAGCCCGACGAGCTACCAACTGCTCCACCCCGCGATGAAAGTTGGTGGATGGGGTTGGATTCGAACCAACGAAGCGAAACGCGGCAGATTTACAGTCTGCTCCCTTTAACCACTCGGGAACCCATCCGTTTGCGACAAAAAGAATTATACAGGATTTAGGCCAGTTTGTCAACAGCTTTTCCTAAATTTATTTACATTATTTTTGAAACCAGCTGTAAGCCGCATCCCTAAGCTATTTTTTTACACCTGAAAGCTTATCCAGGCTATAGTCTCCGGACCAGACAATGCTTCTGTATTTCGCCGGCGCCGTATCACCTTCGGTAGAAATGCACAGCACAACAGAGCTTTCATCAAGCTGCAGAAGAGAATTGGCCTGTGCGTCACTACGGCCCAACAAGGCAAAGCCCAGGCCTGCTGCGCCGCTTTCACCGGAAACAACAGCAGTATCACCACTTAAGGGATTGCCCAACACGCGCATGCCATAGGCAGCAAATTCATCCGGCATAGAAACAAAATTATCTGCATAACGCCGGAGTATCTCCCAGGCAAGGCTGCAGGGTTCGCCACAGCACAGACCGGCCATGATGGAAGCCAAATCCCCTGTAACATTATGAAGCCTTCCGTCATCAGCCTTAGCTGTCCTGAAAATGCAGTCAGCCCTTTCAGGCTCTACTATGGTAATAACCGGTTTAGCTTCTTTATAATAATCAGCCAGAAAGGCAGCAACAGCACCGGCCATTGCGCCTACGCCTGCCTGCAGAAAAACATGTGTTGGACGCACGCCCTGCAGCTGCTGCACTATTTCATAACCCATAGTAGTGTAGCCCTGCATAATGTGCAGCGGTATCTCCTCATAGCCTTCCCAGGACGTATCCTGCACCATAATGCCGCCGCAGTCAGCAGCCACCTTTCTTGCCAGGCGTACAGTGTCATCATAATTAACATCTGTGATATATGCTTCAGCACCAAAAGCTTTGATTGCCTCCAGACGCGCCAGTTCCGTTCCTTTGGGCATCAGCACAATAGCCTTTTGCTGCAGACGGTTAGCAGTCCAGGCCACGCCCCTGCCATGATTGCCGTCAGTTGCCGTAACAAAGGTCAGCTCGCCCAGCTTTTGTTTTACCTCAGGCGCCATAAGCTTATCATAGGTAAGCTCCTCCACCGGAAGCTGCAGGCGTTTGGCCAGCTCGCAGGCAATAGCATAGCTGCCGCCCAAAACCTTGAAGGCATTAAGGCCAAAGCGATAGCTTTCATCCTTAACATAAATATCCTTAACACCAAAAAGCTGCGCCAAATTCTGCAGACGCACCAAGGGCGTAACCGTATACTCCGGGAAGCTGCTATGAAAACGGCAGACCTTTTGTGCCTGCTCATAGCCATAATAATTGACAAATGAAGTATCATGTTCGTTATGCTGATGCAGATAATGTAATAATTCCGCCATCGTCCTGCTCCTTATTTCGCCTGCAGAAGTGCCAGGCCACGTGCAAACTTGCTGCGTTCTTCCGCACGCAGCTCCACCTGCGAGGCGATTCTGTCCTTAAGCTCCAGCAGCGCATCTACAGTGCCGCTCATAAGCTCAAATTCGACCTCATCAATGCTGTCGCTTTGCTCACCGCAATGAATCGCACCCTTATCAATCGCCAGCTCAATAACAGCGCTGTCATAATCCAGAATATAGGTTATACGCTCCACAGCAACCGTAAACAAAGCATGTACGCCAGCAGGAGCAAGCTCGCTAAGCTCGTAGCCCAGGCCAAGCGCTGCAAAGCCGTTCAGCTCAGGCTTGGCCTCCTGCAGCGGCAGGTTCAGCTCCAGACGCTCGCTCAAGCCTTCCTTGCTCTGCTTAGAAGTCTTTACCGTCGCCTCAAAGCTGCCATCGCCCTTATCGCGCACGCGGTAAGCAATACCATGCTGCGTAAGCGCCATATCCACTGTATCATAATAGGTGCTTACCAGACGGCGTTTTTTGTAGCTGCCGGGGCGCATGGCCTGCTGCATGAAATCCAGCTGCAGCATTTTCTCCAGGCCTTCTCTGCTAAGCAAAAGCTTCAATTCAATCTCTGTATTCTTTGCCATTATTATCACTGCCCTTACCAAAATTTTTTAAACTGCCCAACGCCTGCGCCGCAGAATTCTTCTGCCACCAAACGAGCGGTATGCCAAAAGCCAGCAGCGTCACCGCCAGCGCCGCATAAAAGCGTGGCGTACCAAAAGCATCTGCCAGAAAGTTATAGGCAATGGCTCCCGGAAGCATACCGAGAACCGTTGCTGCCGCATAAATTTTGAACGGCAAACGCACGCTGCCGGCAATAATGCTCACCGGATCATAAGGAAAAATCGGCACCGTGCGCAAAATAATCATCTTCTTAAAGCTGCCATCGCCAACAAGATAACGCGTCAGGCGTTCACCCCAGCTGCCGCCGAAATTGCGCAGCAGCCAATTGCCGCCGCCAAAGCGCCCCAAAAGATAGCAAAAGCTTGCACAGCCAAAGCCACCCAGAAGCAGGAACAAGATGCCCCACCAGGGACCGAACAGCACGCCTGCGCTCAGGTTCAAAAGCAGCGTCGGAAATAAAAGCAGCGGACGAATCGTGTACACCGCCACATAAATAAGCGGTGCCCACACGCCAAAGCCCACCACCCAACGGCGGATATCCTCAGCACTGTGCGGATGCGGGTTATACGGCGATTCATACAGGCCATACAAAATTGCCCCCAGCACCAGCAGATAGACCAACACGCGTAAAAGTAAATATAGATATTTTTTCTTCATATAAACCTCTGATTTTCAAACTCTCATCTATTATACGGCGTTTAGAGGACGTTGCGCAAGCAGTATTGCCAATTTTGTTCGTTGTGAAATGGCGAATACCTGCCAACTTCTATACAAATGTACGAATCTGTGTTAGATTATAGAAAAAGGAGGTATGCCTGATGAGCAGCAAAGAACAACAAATTGCTAAGCCTTCATATATAAAAACTATCAAGCTTTACGAACGCTGCCGTAATTTTATCCGCAACATAACTATCTACGGCTATCGCAGCAGACAAGACTATAAAGAAATCGGTATTAAGGAGCGCACCTATGATGACTTTAAACGCATCATCCTAGACTGCATAGACCAAGGCTTTATTGAAGAAAGCTTCAACGGCAAAGAAAAGCGTATCCGTTTTAATGCGGATATGTATAAAAGCTCCTATAATCATCTCGTCAACACCTATTTCATCAAAAGCCTGCCTAATAATGCCTTTTATTATATTCTCATTTTACAAATTCTTAGCGAAGGCGATTCCCTGCTTATCAACGAGATTGAAGATGCTGTTTATGAAAAAACCAACGATAAAGATATTTCGACCTCAACACTCTATAAAGCTCTATGCAAGCTTAAAGACAGTAACCTGCTGAAAGTAAATAAGGTAAAGAATAAAATCTATTACCAGCTGGCTGACAATATTCTCGACCGGTTCACAACCAAGGAGCTTCAGGAATTATATAATGCAGTAAGCTTCTTTAGGAATGTGTCACTATTATCCGTACCTGGTTATTATCTGACAAATACCATTTCCCAATACCTGGAAAGCCAGGGGGTCGACTGTCCCGGAAATAATTCGTTTTGGCAGTATCGTTTCTGCAATTATAGCAAAATAGTTGATGACGAAGTGATTTATATTATCCTTCAGGCTATGAAAAATAAAAAAGTCCTCAAAATAAGCTATGGCAACACCATAAAGAGTACAAAGCTGGTGCCTGAAGCCTTGAGCACAGACTATCCCTATGGCCGCACCTACATGCTTACAGCAGAGCACGAGGTAAAGAAGGTGGAAAAAATCACCAAAATCCAAGTAATATCCCCTAAGAAAGTCATAAAACATGCAAATAGCCAGAAAGCTCAAAAGCCTGCGGCCAAGAAGCTGGATCTGATTTTCACCTTTAAAGCCACGGACGACGAGCGAGAAGTAACAGCTATAAAGCACCGCCTGCAGCAAGAAGCTGCGTGGATGCATTGTACGGAGCTGGATAAGGAGCATTATCGCTACACTGCAACCGTACAGGATGCCTTCTCCTTGGTTCCCTGGATTAGAACCTTCCATAAATATGTTTCCCTCGGAAGCGATACAGATGCAGTTGTTAAGGAGCGCTTAGAAAAAGATAAACGGGAGGCCTTGCAAAAATATGGAATTATTCAATGAGCTAAAAAACAATAGCCTGCAGGCTGCTGTCATGGCTATCAACACAATTCATAGAACTAATCAGCCAATCAGCAAGCCGGAGCTTGAAAAACGCATCACCAACAACTCTTCCCTCTCCCCGCAGGAGCAGCAGCTCATGGATGCGCTATTCGTTGCAGACACTGACGATAAGAATCTGCTGCGTCCCTGTGCGCCACAGGCTGTGCCCATTATCCCTACCGTACTGGAAATAAACTGGCTGAAGGAAATGCTTCATGACCCCAGGATTGACTGCCTGATTTCTGCTTCGCTGAAGGAAAAGCTGCTGCAGGCTATGCCCCAGGAGAGCAACAGCGAGCAACACTGGCAGCAATCTAACTGGAACATCCCCATCCAAATAGACAAGCCCTGCTTTAGCTCTGCAGCTTATCAGGAGAAATTTAAAACTGCACTGGAGGCTCTAAACAGCAAGCATTATGTCTATTATGAAAGCTATGATATCTATGGCAACGAGTACAGGGGAGAAGCAGTGCCGTATAAAATAGAGTATTGTGCCAACACCAACAGCTTCAATTTTATTATGTGGAACGAGGAGAAGCAGTGGACATTTAAAAGTGATTTTGCCACTATAACAAAACTCCAGCTTCTTCCGCAAAGCTTTGACAACAGCCAGCTCAGGCATGCAGACGATTATGTAGAGAGGCTCAATACCAAGTCAGAGTCTATTGTTTTGCAGTTCGATGCTGCTCAATATAACGTGTTTGAACGCTGCTTTAATATTTTCTCTAACTATGACAAGGAAATAAGCCGCTTTGATGAAGACACCTACCAGTTAAAAATATTCGCTCGGGATCATTTTGATAATGCAGAAATCGTGCAAAATATCCTTTCCCTCGGCAGCAGTATTGTTGTTTCGTCACCGCAAAAATTACGTCAGCAAATTATAGCTGCAATTCAGGAATCCTTTACAAGATAAAAATACACCTGCAAACATTAAACAAAACGCTCCGGTAACAGCGAAAGCTGTTTACCAGAGCGTTGTTTTATCTTTCATTTTTACTTTTCCTATTCTGCCGAATCGCTACGGCAATCGCATGCCCGACTAACCCTATCAAAGCTGCAACTATTTTCGGATTCATAAATTTCACATCCTTTCAAAATACCGGCACCCTGTACCGGGAATCACTCAATCATCATCAATAGCATCCAATATCTCATAAGCAGCAGTAATCAACGCCATAATTATTACTGGATTCATTCTCTTCATCTCCCTTCTTAAGCATTATCAGCTAACTTACCATTCAACAATTATAGTAATATCCGGCATCTCCTTGCAGCTCCCTTTGTTTTATAGTTCTGTATAAGCTTTGGGGTTGTGCCCCTCGGATTGATTATATTGTAACACCACACTCACTGAATATCTTTTCAAAACTCCTGCGAACTTAACTTCTTATCTCCAATGCTTCTAAATGCCTCATTTTATTCACCAACCCCTTTGCCTCCAATATAATCTGCTTTCTTTTACTCATTTCTATATCGTCATCATCCTGTCCGACATAATTTTCATACTCTGCAATAAAGCGTTTTTTTGCATCTTCCTCAAATAAACACTTGCCATCAGAAATAATAAAATCACTTTCCGCAAACATCTTCAGGCTTATGCATCGCAAAACTAATTTATCGATAATCGTTGGGCGAAAAACCTCCATTAAATCATAAACAAGGCTGTCCTTGCGATAGTTTAGCTCATGTAAAAAGCCTATCGAGCTTGCCAGACCTGCTGTTGCAACAGCTCGCCTGACGTCCTTTTCCAACATCGCATAGCCAAAGCTTAGCATAGCATTCACGGGATCCGGAGCAGGCCTCTTGTGTCTTCCATTCCATTTGAATGCACTGCCACTTAACAAAATAGCAAATGTATCAAAATACGCTTTCGCCGCAACGCCCTCTATACCCATAAGCTTTTCAATGCTTTTACTTCCTTCAGCCAATTTAGCCAAGGCGCTAAGTTTACCTATAACGCTTTTTATAGCGGAATTTTGCAGGCTTTTATTTTTGATACTAAGTATATTACGTTGAGCTAAAATTTTCTTTTTGACAATATCAGCAGCAATTTCCTGTCTTTTGCTAACATCACTGTAACACTGCAACTGCCTTACAAGCTGTCTGCTTTTACCCATTTTCTGCCCTAGCTCGCCCGCAATATCGCCATTATTATCTATATAAATGATACTGCCCTTATTTGCTAAAACAGCCATAATTGCCGCATAGGTTATCTGCACTGAAGCAGTTACAATCAGGCAATCTGCATAACTCAATGGCAAGTATTTGACTTGGCCATCTTTGCTCTTAATGGTAAGTCTGCCACCATCCTTACTAACTTCTATTCCATGCTGATTAAGATAAATATCACTCATCACCTTCACCTCATATTACAATAAAATCCTCGGGCAAAAAATTTTGCTCGCTTCCGGTAAATTCCTGCTCTACCTGATATATGAGTACATTGCCTTTTGCCCCATTATGCAAAAGCTTCTTAGCGTACTTATCAAGCTTAGAAATATCATTGGGCTTCAGCTCTGCCTTAAAAACACTCAGCTGCACTCTGATGGCTATTTTTTCCAGATATTTAACCAGCTTATATCTTAGCTTGTTATCACTCACATCATAGCAGATTACTACTTGCATTCGGGACTCCTTTCTAACATTGACACATCATTGCTGAATGCTGTTAATATAGAAAATTCCTTATCAGATGTAATATTTTTATATGCTTCGTATATGCAAAGTATAACACAGTATAAAGCAAGTATCTTTTCAAAACTCCTACGAACGAAAAAAGAGACATAACGACCATAAAAGTCGTTATGTCTCTTTTTTATACCGCAAGCGGTAATCGCTGTTGCAACCAAACTGCTTTATTCGATATGCTCATGTGGTTGGCAAGTTACAAAACCGCAAGCGGTAATCGCTGTTGCAACAGCACCCTTGGAAACCCTTGCCTGGAGCGGCTCTTTGTGGACACTTTGGCAAACCAAATTAATGTTTACCATGATTCATCTGAAAAAACGCCTTTTTCAACGTCTTTCCCCAACGCCTGGCTCTCAAAACCCTTATCCCGCAAGGACTTCATGATTTTGGCAAACCTCCGCAGCCGCTCTGCCTGCATACCCTGCAAAAACGAACAACCTTGAAGCTACACAAAGCCCGCTCGCGGGACGTCTAACTCGCTTCTTTCAAACATGTTCGCCAAACAGCAGCGCTGCCATTGCCTATTACATCTTCATTATACAGCACTCATATTCTCTTCGTCAAGAACGAAAATCACTGTTTTACCATCCTTATTACTATCTTGCTTCGCACAAGCGGTATATAAAACAGGCATAAGAAAAGGCCGCCACTTGCGTGGCAGCCCTGCATCCTAGTCGACGCGTTTCACCTTGTAGACAGGAAGGTTATCCTTTTTAGCCAGCTCCAGGAGCTCGGCCATGGTCTTGCCGACGAGCAGCTCGCGCATAGCTCCTTCAGAGTAGAAGGTGCTGCGACGAACAAGCGACGAGGTGTAGGAACCATCGGCGCAACGTCCGGGAATGGCGTAATCTGCGGTAATTTTCCGCTTCAATTTATCGTTGGTAATGTACAAGCCTGTGCAGGATTCCTCCGTCAGGTAGCAGGACCAGCTACGCGGTGCGAACTTACGCACCAGCGCCTCCCAGAAAGCGGGCTGCGGGCCGTCTGCAGATATATACTTGATAAAGAGCTGTCCTTTGCCGTCGAACTGGATTTTTTCAACGCCAGCGCGGAGATCAAAGGCCTGGAGGCCGGCGCCCTCAGCGATGAAGCCAAGCCAGCCGCAGCCAAAGGCAGATTTCGGTTTACGCTCATCCTTGCGCGTCCAGCGCTTGAGCTTTTTAAAGAGGTTTGCCAACTCCTCTTGAGAACCGTAGACATATAAATTTGTGTAACAATAATTTGCCATATAAGAATCATCCTTTCTTTAAAACACTTAAATAGGCTAGAAAAAGGCAATAAAAAAAGCCATTATGGGAATCAATTTTGGGTACACTAATAGCATACACACTACTAGTACACACAATCTTAGATTTTTCCCGTAATGACATCTTATAATTCTTATATGGTTGAATTATAGATAGCGTTTTTTACGCTGTAAATATTGTACAATACAATATCAGATGTGTCAAGAAGTTTTTGAGATTTTTTGCTTCTATTATTCTGCAAAACTGGCACACTCAGCATATAACGCAGGCACCAAAAGGCCACCACTTGCGTGGCAGCCCCGGGATTAATCAAATAATTTTTTGAATAAACTGTAACAACCTCCCACAACGGCACCTACAGCAACTACCGGAGCAGCAGCTACCGCAGCAGCTCCTACAGCAGCACCGGCGGCAGCAGTCGCAGCAACGCCGCCTGCAACAGCACCACCAATCGCAGTTCCGGCAGTTGCCGCAATAGCTGCACTGCCTACGGCACTTCCGGCCGCAGCAACAGAGCCTACTACAGCTCCGGTTGCAGCTGCACCGGCACCGGCAACAGTAGCGCCAGCAGCCGTAGCACCGGATGCAAGAGCAGCACCGACAGTAGTACTGGTAACAGCAGTTCCTGCTGCACTCACACCAGAAATCATAGCAGCTCCCGCAGAAGTTGATGCTACTGCAGAGCCAGCTGCACCCAAAGCGTAACCGGCAGCATAGCTAACCGCGGTATCCTTGGCAACATCCTGGGCAGCTTCTCCTATCTCCTTATCGCCGCACGCAACATCAACAAGGTTAGAACCCATGCTGAAACCGGCACCGTACAAGGCACCTGCTTTAGCGGTGCTCAAGCCTGCTTTATGAGCAGCAGCTACTTTAGGTACGAAAACCGCTTTTTTAGCACCGGTTATAGCTGTCTCCTGCTGCATATATCTGGCCAATTCCTGTGCTTCCGACTTTGTAATGTTACCTTCTATAACCTTTACGCCATGCTTAGCACCTTCAGCTTTTATCTTAGCAAAGCTCGGATTGCCTTTATCAACAACGATAGTCTGACCTTTATATTCTGCAAAATTTATTTTTTGCCCAAAGTTCTTTTCATAACCCAGTTTTACCTGTTGATAGTACTTATGACCATTCTTACCAACGTAAACCAAATCTGCTGCGCCGTTATTATTAATTACATAGGTCATTTTACCATTAATTGAAGCATCAGCTGCCTGCATCTCTTCGCCAACAAAGCCAAACAATCCTTTTTGGCCACCACGTGCCGTATTAAGGTTTTCCAGGCCAGCTGCGAATCTGCTGGATATATCAGCAGCCCTTACAGCTTCCTGCATAACCAAACCGCAGCTTGCTGCTCCGACTGTTCTTGAATTTACTTTTGTACCTGCATTATCTCCGTTTTTATTTTGCATATGACGGCCACCTGCATAACCAACAGAAGATTTGCCAACTATATTATTTCCACATTGTTTAAGACCCATAATGTACGCCTCCCAAAATTTAAAATCTCATTTAGAAAGTAAATCATTAACCTTCTTTTCTTCAACGAATTTTTTAGCCATTTTCTTCGGAAGTTTGCTAAGCAAGCTTTGTGCCGGCAGTTTTAATATCCCACTCCCAAGAATTATCGGCTAAATTAAAAATCAATAATTATTGTAATATCCGGCATCCTGTTCACCTCCATCGCTTTATATGTCTTTAGAAGCTTCTTTGTTGCTTCCCTTGGATTGATTAGATTGTAACACCACACTCACCAAATATCTTTTCAAAACTCTTGCGAACGAAAAGCTTCAAAGATGGTTTATGAGCATGCCGTCAAAAGAAAGTTCTACCACTGTATTGCTCAGCGGTAAATCGCCTTCAGCTTATGCACTGATTCAAACACATCTACCAACTGTAAAGCCATAAATCCGCGGTAGAAGCCAACATCATGCTGCAGGAGTTAGGCTTAAATCCCTTGTTCAACAATAAGGAATAATCCTTCACATATGCAAAATAAATGTGAATGCCTTGACTTTATTATCTGCTCATATGATAATAATAGTGTGAGAAGAAATTGTTTATCTTTCAAGACTGCCGCGAAGGCAGCCAATTTACAGAAAGTGGTGATAAGATGATCTTTAAATTTGAAGCACAAGCCCCCAAAATTGACGAGAAGGCCTACGCCTTTAATACTGCCACCCTGATTGGCAAGGTTGAGCTTAAGGAGTACGCCAGCGTCTGGCCCGGCGTTACTATTCGCGGCGACGTTAACCGCATCGAGGTTGGCCGCTACAGCAATATCCAGGACAACAGCGTGCTGCACGTTGCTGATAACTACGCCTGCATCGTCGGTGATTATGTAACTGTAGGCCACTGCGCTCTGCTGCATGCCTGCACCGTTGAGGACCACTGCCTCATCGGCATGCATTCCACCGTACTTGACGGCGCTGTAATCGGTCACGGCTCTATCGTTGCTGCCGGTGCTGTTGTAACCAAAGGCACCATCGTACCGCCGAATTCCCTGGTTGCCGGCATTCCTGCCAAGGTTATCAAAACCTTGGACGAAAAAGGTATCGCCGCTATCCACGCTCAGGCGCTGAAATACAAAACCCTGTGGACCGAACGCTACGGCCTGCTGCCTGACAATGATGGTGAACGTTATCACGGTGAAAAAATCGTTTAATTATCAAAGAAACAGAAGCCTGACAATGTCCTCTGATTAATCAGGTCACGCTTCATTCATAGTGCAAAAAAATCCCGTTACACGGCGCAAGTCTGTAAACGGGATTTTTGCTTACAGGAAATAGTTAACCTTATAATCAAAAAGCCATCTCCGTATTCCTCAAGAACAACGGAGATGGCTTTTCAGCTTCAAATATACTTTTTATTTAGTTGCTTTCGGCAGCAACAGCTTTTTTAGCCGGGCAAGCAATAGCTACAATAGCATAAGCAGCAATACATACCAGCCATTCCATGTAGATTACATTCGGGAAAATGCGTACTGCCGGGGTAAGCTGCCACAGCACCAGCAGCACCAAACCTGCCAGCAGAGTCCAGAAGCCTGCGGCTTTAGAAGCATACCGCGGGAAAAACAGCGCTACGATTACGATAACGCTGAAGGCAGCAGTCAAAGACAGACCAATCATAATCGTACCCAAAATGCTGGATACGCTCATAGCAAGTCCCAAAGTAAGAATACCGCTGATAATGATGCAGGCACGTGTCATCAGCAGCTGACGCGCCTGGTCGCACTGCGGATTGATGAAGCGCTTGTAAATATCACTGGAGAACAGGGTACCAGCGCTAAGCAGCAGGTTGCAGGCGGTAGATACATCCGCAGCCCACAGAGCTGCCAGCGTAACACCTGCTAACACCGGCTGCAGGCCTACGATAACCTGCGGCAGCGCCAGTGCAGCCTGCGCATCAGGATACATAGCCTTGGCAACAAGACCAAGGAAGGCAGCCAGAACGCCTACCGGCAGCATCAGAATGCCGCCCCAGACGAAGCCTTTTTTAGCAGTTGCAGCGTCTTTAGCGCCCAAAGAAATCTGCAGAATACTTTGCAGAGAAAGATTTACGGTAATCAAGGTTACAACCCAGCTGGTGATGGTTACAGGGCCAACACCGTCAATAAAGCTGAACCAGGGCACATTTGTCGGCAAAGCAGCAGCCAGATGATCCATGCTGCCGATTTTTTTGAACTGAATAATAGTTGCCGCCAAGATACCAACGTAAATCAGGATAATGTTCAATACATTAGACAAGGAAGCAGACCACATGCCACCGATAAAGGTAATACCGATAAAGGTGATGGCACTGACAATCATACCGGTATGGAAATCAAAGATATCCGGCAGAATTGCGTGCAGAATACTGCCACCGGCAATGTATTGCAGGCTGATGATTACCAACTGAATAACAATCTGGCAGAAAACACCTAAAATTACCGCGCCCTTAGTATGATGGCGTTCAATAAGCTCGGTGATAGTCGTAATGTTCTGCTCACGGTACTTTTTCGCCATGAACAGGCCCATAACAATCGCACCCAAGGCCCAGGCAATGGTATACCAGCCGGCACTCAGACCAACACGGAAGGCGTGCTCGGAAACGCCGATAGTCGACGCACCGCCAACAGCCAGACCGATGATAGTAACACAAATCAGAGGCGCAGAAAGTCTGCGTCCCGCAAGAGCAAAGTTTTCGTTATTGCCTTCACTACGTTTTTTTGCATACCAGCTAATAGCGAACAACGCAACAATGTACAATATTAAGATGACTAAAGAAACAGGCACAAAAAATCCTCCTTTAAATTATACATGCCTGTTAAAGAAATACAACGTCATTGCTGACAGTATCCCTATACTGCCTCACATCAGACCTAATCGTGCAGACTTCAACAACATATAATACAAAAACCATTTGTGCTGTCATTACAATTCCCCATCGCCCATACCGGCAAGCATCCCAATGCAGACCAAATATACGCCTCCTGATGCTTCCTTGCAAAGCAGCCACAGATATATTAGCTAAATTATAGCCCGACAAGCAAAAACAGTCAAGATTTTTTCTAAAAAAAGTATTGACAAAATATCGATTTGCCGTTAAAATAAATACTGTTGTTGGCCTCGTAGCTCAGCTGGATAGAGCGTTTGACTACGAATCAAAAGGTCGCAGGTTCGAGTCCTGCCGAGGTCACCATTTTGAACTTAGCACCGCAAGAGATTGCGGTGTTTTTTGTTTTTCTGATAAAAAATAATCCTTCGTATACAAAAAAAGAACCAGTCATACAACCGGTTCTCCCCAAAGCAACAACAAAGCATTGCCGCCGAAAGCTGCCCCTGATACTGCTCACGCATTATCAGGGGTATTTTCATGCGTTATATAGAAATATGAGTATGAGTAAAAATTACAGGTTGCGGATTTTTTTGCGCAACGGCAGAATGCTTGCCGGACTTACAGAAAGCTCATCCATGCCCATGCGTACAAATTCCTTCGTCAGGCTCAAATCAGCGCCCAGCTCGCCACAGACGCCGCACCAGATACCTGCTGCATGCGCTCCCTGCACCGTCATTTCAATCAGGCGCAAAATTGCAGGATGATGTGCATCAAAGAACGGCTCTAACCGCTGGTTCTGGCGGTCTATCGCCAAGGTATACTGGCTCAAATCGTTCGTACCGATGCTGAAGAAATCAACTTCCTTCGCCAGCTCTGCGCTGATCAGTGCTGCCGCCGGCGTTTCAATCATAATGCCTACTTCCATTTTCGGATCGTAGGATACGCCTGCATATTTCAGCTCTGCCTGCACCTCGCGCAGAATTTTGCGCGCCTTGCGCACCTCTTCTACGCTGATAATCATCGGGAACATCACCGCCAGCTTGCCATAGGCGGAAGCGCGGCAGATAGCGCGCAGCTGCGTAGCAAACAGCTCCGTTCTTTCCAGACAGATACGGATAGCGCGATAGCCAAGCGCCGGATTTTCCTCCTGCGGCAGCTCGAAGTAATCAGCCTGCTTATCAGCGCCGATATCAAGCGTGCGGATAATTACACGCTTGCCGGCCATAGCTTCCGCTGCCAGCTTATACTTTTCAAACTGCTGCTCCTCAGTCGGATAATCCTTACTTTCCAGGTAAATGAATTCGCTGCGGAAAAGGCCGATGCCCTCGGCATCGTTCGCCAGCACGCTGGCCAGGTCACCGGTGCCGCCGATGTTAGCATATACATGCACCTGCTGACCGCCACCGGTGATGCTCTTTTTGCCCTTGAGCTCCTCCAGCAGCTTTTTATGCTGTGCATCCTGCTCCGTCTTCGCCTTGATGCGCTCCAGCGTTGCTTCATCAGGATCAACGAAAACCTCGCCGGTATAGCCATCAACCGCTACCAGCTTGCCGTCATATTCTTCACCGATGCTGCTGCCAGTGCTGACAACTGCCGGAATGCCGATTGTGCGCGCCAGAATTGCGGTGTGTGAATTTACACTGCCTGCCGCCGTCACGAAACCCTGCACACGCGATTTATCAAGCTGCACAGTTTCGCTGGGAGCCAGGTCGTCTGCTGCCAGAATATAACTGCCACTGCCGCTTTCCCAGCTACTGCCTGCATCCCCCAGGCAGCCAAGCACTTTATTGGAAATATCCTTGACGTCGGCAGCACGTGCACGCATATAATCATCTTCCATCGAAGAAAAAATTTCTGCAAAATTAGCTGCGGTAGTCTGCACTGCATATTCCGCATTAACCTGCTGTGTGCGGATAATGCCTTCAACGGACTCGATATAATCAAGATCCTCCAGCATCATCTGATGGATTTCAAAAATAGCAGCATTATCTCTGCCAACATCTACAACAGCCTTTTCATAAAGCTGCGCCAGCTTAGCTATCGCTTCCTGGCGTGCAGTCTGAAAGCGTGCTACCTCGGCCTCGGCATTCTGCACCTTACGGCGTTTAACTGCTGCTGTATTACGGCGCAGTACAGCCAAGGTTCCCAGCGTTACGCCGCCGCATACGCCCTTACCCTTTAATGAAAGCATCTTATCACCTCGCGAAAAATCACTCTTACTGCGAAATTACAGGTTAGCCTTGAAGAAAGCCTCCAAAGCTGCTGCTGCTGCGTCCTCATCAGCACCCTCGCAGGTAACGGTAATCTCTTCGCCCTTTTTAACGCCCAGGGCCATAACACCGAAGATACGCTTCAAATCGCCTTTTTTAGCACCCTTAGCAATGGTAGTAGTGCTGGCAAATTTGGCAGCCTCTTTAACGAGCAGTCCTGCCGGACGTGCATGGATACCAGCTTCATCAGTAATAACATAAGTAAATTGTTGCATTTTTATTTCCTCCGTTTCGCTAATAACAATATTCTGCGCTAAATCCTTAAAATCCTATTTTTGTTTTTATTTTTTCTCTATCTATTATTCGTTTACGTTCTGTTTAACAAACCCCATAAGCACAGCCGCCAGCACACTGCCTGCTGCCAGAGCTGCAAAATACATCGGCCAGTTCTGCACTACGCCGAAAACAAACACACCCCCATGCGGTGCCGGAACGCTACAGCCAAAGGCCATGGACAAAGCACCGGCTACACCGCTGCCCAAAGCGCAGGTCGGAATTACACGCAGCGGGTCACTTGCTGCGAAAGGAATTGCACCCTCAGTAATGAAGGACAGGCCCATAATAAAGTTGGTCACACCGGACTGACGCTCCTTAGAAGTAAATTTACTCTTAAACAGCATGGTGCACAGTGCAATCGCCAGCGGCGGAACCATACCGCCGATCATAACGGAAGCCATAATCTCGCTGCTTACGGCGCTGCCGTCAGCTGCAGCCAGAGAAGCAGTACCGAAAACATAAGCTGCCTTGTTCAGAGGACCGCCGAAGTCGATGGACATCATAGCTCCCAATACAAAGCCCATCAGTACCTTACTGGTTGTGCTCATGCTTGCCAGCGCACCTGCCAGCCATTGGTTGAAGGCTGCAGTCGGCGGGTTGATAACGTAGGTCATCAAGATGCCCATAAGCAGCAGGCCGATAACAGGATACAGCAGAATCGGCTTCAGACCTTCCAAGCTGTCAGGCAGTACACTGAACACCTTGCGCAATGCCAAAATCAGATAACCGCCGATGAAGCCTGCAAACAGCGCGCCGAAGAAGCCGCTGCCGCCGGAGGCTGCCAAAAAGCCGCCTACGATACCAAGCATCAGTGCCGGACGCTCGCCGATACTCATTGCGATATAGCCTGCCAGAATCGGCATCATCATGCTGAACGCCAAACCGCCGATATTCTTGAAGAAGGCTGCCAGCGGCGTGCCGCTGCCAAACTTAGCCGTGCCGGCAAATTCCATATCGAACAGGAAGGCCAGCGCGATAAGAATACCGCCGCCAATTACAAACGGTAACATGTGCGAAACGCCATTCATCAGATGCTTATAAATTTGTCTCCCCAGACTTTCCTCCGCATCTGCCACGTCACTGGTCGTTTCGCTGCCACCCTTGCCTGCGTAAGTAGGAACCTTACCGCTCAGAATCTCCTCGATAAGCTCCTTCGGCTTGTTGATACCGTCAGCTACTTTAACAAAGATAACCGGCTTGCCTGCAAAGCGCTCCACAGGCACGTTCTTGTCAGCAGCCACAATAATGCCTTCGGCTTCTTCAATATCTACTGCCGTCAGCTTATTTTTTACGCCGCCGCTGCCATTGGTTTCAACCTTCATAGCAACGCCCAGCTTGCCTGCCATTTCCTGTAATGCCTCTGCCGCCATATAGGTATGTGCGATACCGGTCGGACAGGAAGTAACGGCAAGGATCTTGCTTGCAGCTCCATCCTTTGTCTTTAACTGTTCATCGATGCTTACACGCTCGGAATCTGCAGCATCAACGATCTGCATAAATTCATCCACGCTCTTGGCGCTGCGCAGCTTTGCGGTAAACTCCTCATCCATCAGCATCATGGAAAGTTTACTTAAGACATCGAGGTGAACGTTGTCTTTCGTGTTCGGCGCTGCGATGAGGAACAGCAGGGTGACCGGCTCTCCATCGAGAGAATCAAAATCAACGCCGTTCGGGATAACCATGGCTGCAAGGCCCGGTTTGTTTACTGCATCACATTTTCCGTGCGGAATGGCAATTCCCTCTCCGATTCCTGTGGTACTCTCTTCTTCTCTTGCGTAAACCTGTGCGCGGTACGCATCTTCGTCATTAATTTTTCCGCTCTTTACCATGAGGGCAACTGCTGTATC